>JAABUP010011583.1_pt1 | contig 9998 bp, 7 predicted proteins | sample 5559201 | NCBI WGS metagenome assembly JAABUP01 (sample SAMN10711887, study PRJNA513373) | rock metagenome | isolation source: Antarctica rocks | place: Antarctica | reverse complement strand
TCGAGCGCCGCACCAGTTGCTCCTAGCTCCGCTGCCTCCAGCCCAGCTTCGTCAGCTCCGGCCAGCCCAGCAAGTGCCAGCTCTGCTCCAGCCAGCCCAGCAGGTGCCAGCTCTGCTCCTGCCAGCCCAGCGGGTGCCAGCTCTGCGCCTGTCGTTTCCGTTGTCACTGTCAGCACCTGTGTGCCGACCGTCATCGTGTCGACAGTCACAGTCAGCCCAGCCCAGTCTGCACCAGCAAGCCCGAACGCTGCCAGCTCTGCTCCAGCCAGCCCGAACGCTGCCAGCTCTGCCCCAGCAAGCCCGAATGCTGCCAACTCTGCTCCAGCCAGCCCTAACGCTGCCAGCTCTGCCCCAGCAAGCCCGAATGCTGCCAACTCTGCTCCGGTCGGCACTGGTTCTGCACCTTCCACTGGCTCGGTAGTCAGGCCCACCAGCTCTCCAATCGCCTTCACCGGCTCCGCTAGCTCTTTCGGCAGCTCCATGGCTGTCGCAGGTGTTGCCGCCTTCGCTGCCGTTCTCTTCGCATAAGTCATTTCATCAACATGACGGCTTCCGACACTAGATACTTGGTGTGGGAAGGCTATGGCTTTGGACGACTGGGCGCATCGAGTCAATCATCATTGTTACACTTTCTTGTCTACGTATACATGTAATACTTAATTGGGGTGTGGTCCGGGCTGATTGGATAGTGGTCAGATGTAAATATCGAAGAGGCGCCTGCAAAGAAAGCGGTCTTGAGATGAGAGATCTTCCCCGAAGCAAGCTCACTCCAATTGATTGATACTTTGATTCTTGATCCCAATCCACACCATCGTGATTATACGTTTGCCATCGCCATGCTACTAACATTGCTCTAGTGTTGGATGCCATGCGACCGTGGCGGAGGCGATGTGTCCTCAACATGAATCCCCAACTAGAAAAATGCAAAATGCGTGGGCCTATTGCCATCATCCGCGCCAATGTCCCACAATCGCGAAAGGAGTCTCCTCATCCTCACAAATGATACGATCCACACACGAACCCTTTCAGTGGTGGAAATGATGAGCGGTGGTGCGAGCTTTTGGGGGATATCTGAGTTCGAGCGTTAATTTAACAAGTAAGAGATAATAACGTAAGAGCAATTTCCTTTGTATAAGGTAGCGCTCGTCAGCAAATCCACGGAGACACATGCTCTGGAAATAGCCAAACAGGTCGTCGCTTATGTCATCATAAGACTCCCTGGATCTCGAACATATTCGTACTTTTGTCTCGAGAGCAACACCAAGGATCATCCTCACTCCTCTAGCCACATGGAATTCTTGGATACTCGGGTAACCTCGCTGAAAGTTCGAATGCGACCTCTACAAGGCTCTTCCTGTCTCTTTGCATTGTTTGTTGTTTCAAAATCCTTCTAGCAGCACAGCCTTGCTGTACAGCCTCGCGCTATGCAATCCAAACCGCATGATTCATGCATCATCGCCTTTCCGCAGAACGTTGTCAGAGCGGGTGAGATGATCACAACATCTAATGCGGCATCATAGATTTTCTAATTGGATTCTTGTAGTCTGTTTTTATTCCAGCGTATCTCTGTTGGGGTATCGGCGCCCACGCGCCCTCAACACCGCCATGTGCTACACATTTCTTTAGGTCGATATGGCATGCTTCTAACGGTATATCAAGCGTCCTATATTCCAGCATCGTCACGACTTTGTCGGACAATAATTGCGGCGAGAATGAGCGAAACAGGGGGTTACCCCAGAAGACATTAGGGCGCGATGCTGCGGCCAGCACAAGCCTACCGCCAACCATTGGCGGGATCATCATCTTTTACCGGTCTACTGACTGCTTTTGGATGGGCTTCCATGATGATGTGCCGCTCACGTGGCAGTTATGCGTCTTTTTGACTTACAATAAGCATCACAAGGCTTATCTGGTCGCAGGGCGCTTGTTGGTCTCATGCGGCGCGGATGGACCACGCATGGGGTCAGAATGGAGAGGCTGCGAGCACAGCCCCTCGGCGGCAGCAATGCTGGCACCCGAACGATGAATTCCTTTGGATGTCTGATATCGCATTCTTGTGCTTGCTCCGCCAGGATGAAGACTAGTCAATCACCCTCCAATGTTGCCAATCTTGCAAGCTTAGCTATTCTAGTTCGCTGTCGTTCATGATCCTTCTGTCACTTTGCAATCATATAGTGTTATATGAGAACCGACCCCGCTGACCGGCAGAAGAACTCCCCAATGGCTTCTCAACCCGGACTGGTTGATCTGTCTCTCTTCTCAGTCTCTCCAACTGGTGACGAGGAATTTCCTCTACCTGAAATGCCCCAAGCAACAAGCCCTCAAATCCGCATATCGTCTTGGGAAGATATACCCCCTGAGTTCGACCCTATCATCTTTCATCAAGACAAGCCCCTTCCACCTCTGCCAAACGAATGGAATCAGTCAGCAGAGGAGCAGTATTACCATCCTAAGCCGGCCAAGAAACGCAGTGGAGGTTTCCTGTCGAAGATCAAGCGGAGCAAAAGCGATAGTACTCACGGTCAAAATCAGAAGGATAAGAGGAGCGTGACGACGACACCAAAGCTTACGCTATCACTCCCACAGCAGGCGGCCAGAACGGTGCCCTCGAGCCCGTTAATTTGGGTGCCGGATCAGCAGATGTGGCTAGTTCGTGATCCGCCCATGTTACAGGAGCGAAATTACTGGCAGAGGGAAGATGACTGCCGGCAGCAGAGGCTCCCGTCTGTCTCGCGACGGACGACGCCTGTCTTCACTATTACAGATGAAGATGGCGATATCTCACCGCCACCTTCGTATAGTTTCGATGATTACTGGGAATCAGAGTTGAGGAGATCGAGTGGGGGAAGTCAGTGGGGTGCTGTGGCGAGGAGGTTGAGCCGGCCTGCTTCGACAGGCTACTAATGGCTTGTTGGCCATCGGAGGTTCACATTACTGTCGTTTCAGTATAACCATATCATTCAGCTCTGTGATTTCAATACGATCGTTAAGGGCATCGCATGTGGATATGTCGGTCCATCACTCACTACAGGATCGATCCGTTAGTATGTCGCAACAACGTCCCGAGCAATCATGGAGGCGGTATTGGAGATCAACGTGTGAAGGTAAATATCCAAGCAGAGCCTTGACTCAATCTACGGATGCGCTAACTGTCGATAAAAGTCTTCTGTGAACGGCACCACAGCCGAGCAATCCGTCGCCGCCATATTGGTCTCTCCCGTTCCGAAGAGTTCCACCTTCGCCCAACGGTTCGTCTCAAAATTCATCTCCACCCACCCCATCTGCACCGCCACGAATCTTCTCTCGTTCCTGTGGATCGCTTCGTTGATCGCCTCGGATGACTGCCATGGAAACCACATTAGTCCATCTGCCGCATTCATAGAATAATTGATCGGCTGTATCTTACCGCCGAAGATGCAATGCTCCCATGATGCGCCGAGCTCCGCTGCTGGTTCAGTACAATTGAAGAACGGTTCTCCACCAGATCGGCGTCGCATCGTCACCGAGTGTGCGAGTTCGTGGCAGAGGTTGAGGGCCACAAAAAACTGAAAGCGCAATTGGTGGGATGGAGAGCTGGAGTGGTACTCACCTTCTGCAAAATCTTTCATTTCCGTATTGAGACAGATGACCGTGTCGGAAGGATTGTTATGTTCGCGCCATGTAGAAGCGAAGGCGTCGCTTTCATGTCGCCAGCGGAAAGAGATGTGTTCTGCGTGTTCCGTTAGCTTCTCTCTTGTCAGGTCAAAGTTGACTGGCATGTCGATCAGGACTTCCCCGCCTATCTCCGGCACGTGCTGGGCGTTAGCAAGCAGTATCTTGGACCACCATGGCAAGCCTGATGGGTGGGAAATGAAGCGTGATGCTAGACGCAGGGCTGGAGTAATGGTATTATAGAGTGAAGGGGTGAAGCCCAGAGCTCCAAGCATCCTGTCACTAAGCATTTGGGCCGTGCTGAAGCTGGTGAAGTTTGAGGCGCGGAAGATGGGATGGATCGGATTTGTGAGGGTGGACGGAGTAGTAAAGGATGTTCCGGGGGCATTGGCGGCCTGCAAGGCTGCTTTTGTGAAGCATTGCTGGTCATTGGCCATGACGGATATTGTTAACACAAATATGGATCGGTGTTTTGGGATCATAGGCAATGGCTAAGTGAGGAGGATTGCGATGGGGAGCCATTGGGATTGTACTTCCTGGCATTCATATACATGGCCTGCTAGAACAATTCATTGTTGATTTTGACAAAGGGACTTCAGAACATCATTGCCTTTGTTCTACAGCTCGAAGGTCTTTGTCTTGACCCTTACAATACATTTTAGCCTTTGTTCTAAATAAGTCATAGCGCTCCAGGTCGACATCGATGCAAGGTGGTTGTCTCATGGTGATCCCAGGGCTGCTCGTCCATACCTGACGGGCTTCATTATGATAGGGGTAGCCCGACATGGTCCGTATACATGACTACGATGAAGACTAAGCCATAGCTCATCACCTGAGACTACCGGAACACCGGTACCCTCTGATATAGTATTCAGCAAAGTCTCCTTCACAGGAGTTCCTCCTTTCTATCCATTATTGGTCAGTCCACCAAAGCGTCTTGCGCCCCAGATTATCGCTACCAAGGTTTACGTCAGGGCACGTGCTAACCTGACTGTGAGCCGAACTTTAGTCGCGTTACCCTTGAAAGTCTACAACCGTCGCGACTCCTTCCTCGACATATCAACCCTTTTTCTTCAACCTCACTTCTCGCGATACAAAGGATATCAGTCGGAATTTTCGCATGTCTTCTTGTAGCATTGAGGTCATCAATCTTCAATCTGAGGCTTGAAGGCACTTCCAGTCACGTCTTTATGTGCCCTCATCCTTAGTTAGGCGCCTTGTTTCCCGTTTCATCCAATCATCTAGAGCTCACTTCAATCCGCTTGCAATGGCAGACTATCTGTAACTCACCTCATCTTATTGGTTACTACTCAACATACTGAACAGTGACAGGATATTTCACAATAAAGCGAAGGCTCTTCGTCCTAATCAGCCATCCAAGCCCACGACATTCTGGGTCGGCGTCTTGAACGATGGTAAAAGGACAGAGGATGTTGAGACTGAAAGCGACTTCCTGTGGCTCAAATGCCACAAGGTAAGACCGCCCAGGACCGAGAGCAGCAACGAGCTCTGCTCACTCGAACCCTCACTTACACTCTTCGACAGGGCGTTACGGTCCAAACCATCCGTCAACAATATATGTCCAGAAACTTCCAGGAAGAAGAGATCATTTTGAAGTTCGGATCCAAGCTCCTTGCTAATCCGATGACGATGAGAGAACTTAACGATCATGGGGATAATCTCATTGCTATCGAGGCGGTCAAGCCCTCAGACTTGGCTGCTAGAATGCCGCGTCAGCCACTCCAGCCTTCAAATGTTCAGGCTCCAGCCAAGCCTGCATCGCCGATACTTGCCCCAGTGAAGCCGAGCTTAGAAGCCGGTAAACGCTATACGTCGCCTTATTCGCCTAGAGTGAATCCACTGGTCACTTCGAATACTCCGGGAAGCGTCGTATCTGGGCCATCTTTTGGGCAGCGAAGAAGTCCGTTCGGATATGACGAGAATGCAAATGGCCACGGTATAGCACCATCGCCTGTGGAGCCATTGATGAAATCAGAAGAGGATGGTGAAGGAGTACGCAGTGGAATGGGAATCTTCCCGGCTGCGATTCAAGCATGGGACCAAGGAACGTCGACAGAAGTCGCACAGCTTCAAGCGAATCCTCTCAGAGATACACTGACGAATGACCAAAGTCACTCTGCGCCAGTCAAATCTGGCGATCCGCCATTTACCTCATATGCCAACGACCACGAGAACCTCAAAGTGAAATATCCTGGAATGAGCCACAGTACTGCCCTTTCCTCGAGCAGAACAGCCCTGGTACTGACCGTATTTGTCCAGATCAAATCGATAAGTTGCTACGGGATCGCTGGCTATCTGTACCAGAGAATGGTCGAACAACCTACGAAGCCATAGCCACGGCGGCTGCGGGTACTGGCGAACAAAAGGTGGAGAAGTCTAGTGATGACTCTAACCTCGAGGAAGAGTTCACTGGCGATGTGGGCGTGGAGAGCTCGGAGAAGTCGGGTATTGCACAGCCGAAAAACTTCCAGCTGCAGACGCTCCTTGCTGGAGCAACCCCCGAAACTCTAGAAGAGAGTGTCGAGAAAGGCATCGAACTCCTCGAAAACTTGAAGACGCCGATGCTCGAGAAGGCCCCTCATGCCCCAGACGCCGCGCGATGGCTGCAGCAGATTGGTAAGTGATTGATGGATGATGGAAGCCTCTGTGTAGCTAATAGACCGCAGAGAATGTTCAGAAACAAGCTGTGAAGACGAAGACTATCGTTGGCGTTGTGGGCGAAACAGGCGGTGGGAAATCTTCGATGATGAATAGCTTAGCGGCGGCGTCGATCAGCCAGCGCCCGTGATGAACTTGGCGGCCGCGTCGATTAGCCAGCGCCCGTGATTAACTTGGCGGCAGGGTCGATTACCCAGTGCCCGTGATGCCAGGGTGGGGTAGGTAGGTGATTGGTGAGGTAGGGAGGTATTTGTACAAAGCCGTTTACCTTTTACACACCCACACACACATACTCGACTCTCTCTCTCTCTCTACTCCGACTGACCGCTAAATATCGGTGATTGGATATTTTCCGCTTGGGGTGACCTGTGAAAGCAGTCACGGAGTGCCCTCGTTCAAATTATGGATTGTAGTCAAATCGATTTCCTAACGTGAACGCTGCGATCCGGGATGAGAGCCACATGCGTTTGTCGAGATGGCATCTATCATTCACGACGATACTAGTGGTGCGGCGTCAATCTGGCTCACTTGTTGGTGTGAGCTCCTGATGACGTCTACAAAGTCACGTCACTTCGTTTCAGGCAGCTCTCAACGTCTTCCCCGTCCGTTTTCCTCTTCTGTTTCGCCGAGCATTCACACGGTGACCTCGACTGTCGCATGCCTGACTCGATGTGTGTCGAACGAGCTCCTCGATGAGCGGCCCGTGTCGAGGGATTACAGCCCTTTCGTTCAACTTCAACTTCGACTTGTACCTGCGCACGTTCTTCGAGTGACTCTTCTCTCGTCCTTGGCTCATGGCTCCAACAGAAGCGATGGATCCGGACGATTTCAATTCCTCCGATGTCGAGTTCGAAGAGGCTCCCAAACCATTCGCCAATGCTGGCCGAGCCAGCGTTCAGGCGATGATTGAGAATGCTACCGCCGATAGAATCGCCTCGAAGCAATTCGTGAAGCAGTTGAGCGATGTCAGAGGCTCCAGGCAAACGCAGTACCTTCGAACCCTTTGGGCTACTCGATTTGAGGCCTACTACGGAGACACCTTGAAGATGGAGTGAGTACTAGTCTCTCTCTCTCTCTCTCTCTCTCTCTCTCTCTGTGGTCGGCAGCCTCCAGCACAAAGGACTGATCGAGGACGTCGATTAGTGTCAAGCAAAGCCCCAAAACCGAACACATCATCCGTTTCCTCGAGACGATTGTTTCCCGGGTCAGACCAAAAACCCACGACGTTCCGGCTTACACATGGATGACACAGGGCCTCTCCCATCTGACAAGAGCTCTGGTGTTTCAATATTCCGACTTCCGTTTGACCGCACACGATAGTAGCCGGGTCATGGCTGCTGTCGACAAACTCTATCACGCCGGATTGCTGACCAAAGAGCCAGCGAGAGAACATCACTGGGTCGGAGTCGCCATCGTCCGTAGGCTCACCAAAGCCCTTCTTCAAGACGCCTTGAACGACGGAACGGTATCTTGGGATGTCGTCATCTCAAAAGTACTTTCGCTCGTGCTCGTCGCCTCACTCACCGCGCGCAGCGGCGATGTCCTGGCCAGCCGGCTCAATGACAATCCACGCCCTGCTGTCTTCTTCGAGGACCTCGTCGTCAAGCTTGTGGGCGGCGACAAAGTGGAGAATCTGGTGGCCCGAATCACGATTCGGAATGAGAAAGGCTTCAAGTACGTCTAGCCTTACATCATCTTATTGAATGCTGATGCTTCAATCTGTAGGGACAATCCCGCTCGTAACAGAACGTGCACCCGCCATTGCCTACCGTCGAGCGAAGATAATCCAATCTGCCTGGTCAAGATCATCCTCATCCATGCGCTGAGGATAGGCAATGTTGATGGCACGAACGTTGAAGAGGTCCTCGCAAAAGCAAACCGGCGGAGGGACAAGACCGTCGTTTGGAAAAGAGGCGACCTACCACTCGTCGCTGCACTTTGTAATTTCGGTACCGGCCTAGACCTTTCCAAGCCTGCTGCCGGACCCCAGGTGTCCAACACCATATCACGCGCCGGGCTGTTGGCCGGGATCCTCGGCAAGCTCAGATCGCATGATATGCGCTACGGCTCGGCTGCGGATCTGGCCTATATGAAGGATGGAACCCTCCGTCCTGGTTTGGGGAGGGTCGCCGCCGAGTTGAATCACTCTCACAAGGCACTGACCACGGGCATCACCCGCAAGTACGCCGGCGACTCATCTGTGGATAGCTGGAGCAAAAGAGCCCAGGAAAACCACCGAGATCTCTTCGACCTCCAAATCGCCGGATCGCCATACCCAAACAAAAGACCGCTCTCCACCGACGAGATCACAACGCTCTGTGATATCGAGGGCGTCGATTCGTCCGACCCCAGAGCCCGCCGGAGAGTGTCCATGGGTTCAAAACGGCAGGCGATAAGTGTGTGGATGGAGGGCGAGAAGGATGCGGTCGATGCGCCTTCACCGGAGCGGTCACCGAACAAAGGTACGCACTCGTGCAACCGCTCATTGCGCTCGGTGAAAACCTCTCGCTGATGCCAAGCGGCAAAAAGTACTTTCCGCACAAACCCCGAGTGGGCTCAACGCTCGCCAGCCTACCGCTGACACCACCGTCGGAGCTTTTGCCGCCCGGGCCCGACGGCAACAGACCACCGCAGAGGTCGAGGTGGAGGAAATACCGATCGATCCCAGGCTATTGGCCGAGTCCGAAGCTCTTGAGAATGCACTCGACGGATCTGACGGGACTCACCTGGATCCGATGATTGAGGAAACCATTCTCGACTCACTTCGGGATTCAAGTTCCTCTGGAGATGGGCACATCTCGGCAGCTCCACTGGACTTTGCAAAGTACTTTTCGTCCATCAACGTCATCCGCAACCAGGGTATGATCACAACTCGCGGGTGGGAAGCCAGAGTCCATCTGTACGTTGGAAACAGTCGAGACCCGCCAAGTCGTTTTGTCATGTCTTGCCCCAACGCCCGATACGGATGCAAATACAAAACCCACGAGAACGCCAGCCTCAATCAGCATGGGTATACCTGTCCATCCACATCTCCGGAGGCTGCCCGAAAGCTCAACGAGCCAAAACAGTACAAATGCACGGTCGGGAACTGTCCCAAGAGCTTTCCGAGGAAGGGCGCACTCAAGCAGCATGTTTCGGACGTGCACGAGTTCATCCCAAAGCCGTGCCCCAAAGGTTGCGATCCATCCAAAGTCTACTTGAAGCCTGACCCTCTGAAGTATCACGTCAAGGCAGCGCACACCGAACAAACAGGCGATGCGATCCAAATCCAGTGCACCGTGCCCGGCTGCAAATCAAAACACATTTTCACAAAGAGAAGCAACTACAAAGAGCATCTGCAGTGTGTGCACAAGCTTTTTCGCCAGGCACAATCGCCATATCTCAAGACAAAGCAGCCTTACACTCCGCACAACCGCTCATTTCCTGGTTGTGCTGACAAAACCTCTGCATTCTCCCAGCCTGACAGTTTGCGCAGACATCTGAAGAGAAAGCATGAGTGCATCGGAGACGAAGCGGAGGAATACATCTATTAGTGTGGGCTGCTCCGCAAAGTACTTTGCTGTTAGTCGATGCTCTATAGCAGCATGGTTCGGTTTGCACGAACAGTCAGGAAATCTTTGCTTCAGGTCTGCTTCTTCAGTAGCTTTCATATCTTTGCACTCCAAGCT
>JAABUP010011582.1_pt1 | contig 9998 bp, 11 predicted proteins | sample 5559201 | NCBI WGS metagenome assembly JAABUP01 (sample SAMN10711887, study PRJNA513373) | rock metagenome | isolation source: Antarctica rocks | place: Antarctica | reverse complement strand
CGGATACTCTGCAATCAACGCTCTAATGTCAGTGGGCCAAAGAGATGGGTACTGTCCTTGATGGCATGACGAGAAGAGTAGCATCTGTCTCCTGGAACGTCACCTTCAAGTCCAGCGCACAAGTCGTCCCTTCAGGCATCTTGCGCGAGGAATTGCCACTCGCAACCTCCCTTGTTGCCTGGTAGTCAACTGTCCACCTGGGCGCCTTCCCCTCAGTTGTCAGGCGGCTGACCTTGTTGGCCTCGTCAATGAACGTTGTTTTGTCAATTCATGCAATCCATCAAGTGCGTAACAAGAATGTCAAGTTGATTTCAACCTGCAGAGCAGGGCCAACATCGGGAACTGCTTTGTCTATTATGTTGATCCCACAGGGTCAAAGGGGAGGCTTTGGGTGTCGACTTGCTTCATTAGTATTCAAAGAGGGTAGTGCCCGCTGCCACAGTCGGATCCGATGCCATGATTCAGTCGTGTAAGTGATCCATAAGATAAGCCGCAGATGTTAAAAGTGAAATGTGGCCGGGTGGGGGGATGATGGTTGAAAGCACACTCCCAGCGAGAGTCAGTAATCAGTCTCTAGCCTTGGCAACCTTGTCAGTCCGTCCCCGAGTGAGTGCATCGGCATGTCCAGTGCATCAGCATGTCCTGTCCGAGAAATGTATCGTCCATGATCATCACCGGTATCGCGCCCATCCGAGCGTGATCACATCAATCGCCTCTCATACCTGCCCGTCTGCTTCGTCCCCCCACCCTTCTCAGCCGGCCAAACCGTCGTATGCTCACTTACGTACTCCAGCCCATTCCTCTTCAGCACGGCCATACTCCCCGGATTGTCAGAGTCGCAAAACTATTCCCACATCAGCCCAGACCCAAACTCACCCCCCGCCCCCCCCAAAACCGAACCGAAAATTTACAGCACCGACGATACCTATCCCCATCCAAGGCCTGATCCACCCCTCAATAACGCATCCCACGATCTCACTCATGACCCCCTTCCCATGATAAGCCGGGTCGAGCGAGTAGCCGAAATCCCACATCTGTTCCGCCGGCGGACGCGCGCGGACTTGCTCCGGTGTGAGCTGGACGGGGTAGAAGTGGTAGGAGTGGGGCACGAGGTTGATGTCGCCCACGACTTTGCCAGTCGATTGGGAGCGAAGGGATTTGAATGGCATCTCGAGGAGACAATCGCTGGTCGGAGGGATCGGTGAGGTGTCAGCGAGGGAGGGGAGGTCGGGATTGTGCGCGAGGAAGAGATGAGGATATTTTGATGGATCGGGTAGTCGCGTTCGAACCATTCTTCGACGAATGATCGGGGCATGCTGAGACGACACCTCTCTTCAGCGTCTGTTGGGAAGAATGGAGGGGAAGTACGGGTGGGGTAAGCGGTAAAGGCGTACTCCGACCACGTGGTGGTTGAACAGTGTGGCCTTTTGATGAGATCAAGTGGAGTCTAGGGGAGTTAAAGGGACTTACGAGGTCATCCACGATACCTTCTCGGAAGAGGGTCAACCGCAGATCCGGGAATGAAGGGAGTTGGAGATACGGTTCTTTCCGCTCGGCATCCCATCGCAGGGAGCTCGAAAGGGCTGATCTGTACTCTGGAGAGGATGTATCGCGCTTCGACATGGCGTGTTGTATTGGTCACCTGGCTCAATCCTCTTGAGGGTCGGGGGAGGGGGAATGTTATCGTCAAAGAAAGAATTCAAGTCGCGATTTTGTCGTGTGTCGACGCGCCTTCCGATCTCGGCCGAAGCCGAGCTTGAATAAGTTACTAACGGACCATTTTCACAACACCGGCATGGTTCATCGTATCTATAGACCAATGTGGGCTCGTTTTGTAGATCAGATAGGCTCAGATGTACAAAAGACAGTCAAGTTAAGAGAAAGTCCAAATCGTTCATGGGATTGACGCCGCCGACATTCCACGACTGAACGGGTGCGACCGTTGATAGCCGAAGGTTTCGAAAGTTATTGATGGTACCTCAATCCACACCGGGCAGCGGGTGAATACCTTCAACTAGCCCGGACCCGCGATAGTCGCCGGTTATCGCGGACGCTCATGAGTCTGGCGGACAAGCAGAGGACGTTGGGTTGGTAAATCTCTAGAATGCCGTAGAAACGGAGAGACCGAGCATGAGGCCTTGGGCTTGAGAGTGGCAGGAGCGGAAAAGGACGAGGTATGCAGAGGTATAATAAAGCGACCAAATTGGCTGATATACGCTAGAGATCTAGTATCGAGGTTCTTGTAGCTAGTTTATGCAACGTCTTGGCGGACCTACCCTTCCGACAACCGGCCTGACTGTGCAAGTCTAGACTGGTAGGCCGACGTCTTACCCGCACTCGTCGTCGTTTGTGTTCGACAACTGTTGACTGTGTCAACCTGCTTTTAGTTTTCTACAAGTTTTCTTTTGTCAAGGCCATACCATATCCCGTAATTTTGCTCGACAATCGCGTCATTCATTGAAAATCCACGGCGCACGAAGGCTGCTTGGGCGTGAGTTCGATCAATCATAGTTGGCTGGGTACGGCCATAATAGTATAGTAGATCTTCCCTATCGAACTCCGTACGGCAACGATGTCCCGGCCGGATACCCGTTCTCACAGCGCGATGCGCTCTAACGAAGGTGAGGCATCCCGCTACCTGCATCGCCTACACAGCAGGCTGATGTATCGACTTCCTCGCTACCAGACATTTCCTCGCCTCTCACCCCACATCATCTACCGTCGTTGGTCCATGACACTGGTGGTGTCATTCAAGGATCAGCCTCTTCCAGAAGTAGATATTACAGCTTCTGTCTTTATATCTGCAACCTGACATACCTGAAAACATAATTATACTCCCTGCACCAAAATCTTCCTCCTGATAATAAATCTCCCCCAAGAGTTTAATTTTGGCCGGTGAAGCAGAAATGCCATCACTTTGAAATTCTGCGTTGTTAGTCCCACCATGTGAGAGTGCGGACAGAGACCATGGAGCCTGGTCCTGTGGGCCACTTGCGCCTTGAAGGGAACGGAAAAGGTTGAGGTCCGACTCGTATTGTAAGAAAAACGTAAGAGCTGTTAGCTGGATGGTGACTGTCAGAAGGACAGGACTTGATGAGAGGATAGAAGCCGGATAAATTTGTCATCTATTGGAGAAATCAAAGGCATGGTCTGAACGGAGAATTACCTGTATGTATTCAGCCCGACGTGATGGATGGCTAGACTAGCTATTCATTTGGGTCTTGGTCTATTGCTCTCCTTGTCAGTGTCCTTCATCTCACATTCGCAAAACTCTAGCTCGTGTCAAGATCCAACCTGCCACAACTAAATTTGATGGGGAAGGGGCGAGTTGCATGTGGATGGCAACTGGAAGAGAACGATGAAATCGCTCCTCAGTAAGCCCTCAGCTCCCTTTGAGTTCGCTATCACCGACCCGCCGAAGTTCGGTTTCTAGCGATTGCATTTCGCAGCCAGCTTGCCCCGTGTGCGGCAGAGGAAAATCGAGTACGAGCGCGAGCTCCGTCGCAGGAGGACAGCAATGACATTTCAGACTACTCGTGACATTGCATGACTACCCCGACTCTACCATACCTCCTTCTCACTGTCCTTCCTGATCCGTCCTTGAGTCTGATCGGCTATCCCGCCGCCGACCCCATCCCAGCCCCACCACCATGCTTCCGTCCCCCTCTCCTCCCCGGCCGCTCCCTCTCCCTCTCCCTCTCCCTCTCTCTCTCCTCCCCAACCTCCTCACTCTTCCCCAAAGTCCGTCGCTTCGCCGCTCTCCCACTTGCCGACCTAGCTGTGGGCTCATCCACCGTCATTTCCACTTCAACCATCGCTCGTTTCCCCCCTACCGCCCCGCTCTGACTAGGGACTACCCCTGTATCGGGTATGGGTAGCGCTTTTCTCGCTTCGGCAGGCAGGGCTGAGTGCAAAGTCGTTGTCGGGGGGACAAAGGTGGTGGAGGACGAGGAAGGCGTGGGGTCTTTGTGGTGGTGAATATACCGCATTGGCGACCAATGTTTCCCGCGAGCCACGACAGCGAACGACCGAGTCGGACTCGACGAGGGGTTGTGCGGTGGGGTCTGCTCCATCGAGGTATCGGAGACGGGCGTGATCGTGAATGGGTGAATCATGGGTCGACGGATATTGGATGGTCCAGCTGGTGTATCTTCGAGCTCGGGGATAGGGGCTGAAGCGGCGCGATTGAGGTTGATGGCGTTTAGAGCGTGTCGGGCTTGGGCGGCGGTTCGGGGTTTGGTCAGGTTCAGGTGGGCGACGGGCGGTGGGGGAAGGGGGTCGTCGGCTTCGTCCGCGGCGAATGCGGCCATTGCGGCCTGTGACGGGTATCAGCTGGGGTTGTTAAGCTGGGCTGAAAAGGCAAGCAAGTAGCGAGAAGGAAGTAGGCGGATAGGGAAAGCGAGACCCACCTCTCGCGCTTCGGCCCAATCCATAAGCCTCGACAGTGTCTGCGACGCGTCCTGCCCCGCCCCAATCGAAGACTGAACCGTAGAAAGCACGTCCGACCTGCACCTTCATCAGTCCCCATATCCCATCATACTTCAAAATCCCAAGCCAGACTCACAAGCATGAGGAATATCCGACATGGTACGCTTGCTACCATCTTTGTCAGCGCCTCTCCATCCCGAGGAGAGGTGTACATACTTTGGCATTGAAAAGACTCGACTTGTACAGGTTCGTGATACTCAGCGCAGCAGCTGAGTGAGGTGAGCGGGTGACATCAAAGGGAGAACAAAGGGGTGGCAATGGTGGTGATACTCGTTAAGGGGGTATGGCGATCAGCACTGACCTCTGAACTTGTCGCCCATGTCGCGCTCTGCGTCGGCCAGACCGGATGGCAGCGTCTGATTGAGCGAAGAAAGGTCCATGATGAGACGTAATAACTGGATTGAGGACCACGGTTGGGATGGTGAGTCAGTGCGAGCGAAACAGCGGACCCGAGCTCGGAGGTGGAAAGACTGTTATGCAGGAGGATCAGGTAAGATTCCGGGACGTGCTGTTGACCTGTGGCAGAACGTGATTGGGGCCACCACTGGACCGATTCATATCGACTCGATCTCAACAGTACTTATGACACAATTCAATTACCTCGGAGCATGACACGATTTAGAGACACATAGTAATCGAGACAGGACAGCAGACGATGGGTGCTCAGCTCACCACCTGAGAATATAAGACCAGCTTCATCAAGTACGCAAGCCTGACCGCCTCACCTCCTCCTATCAGGGACCGGTATACCAAACCTCCTGAACATGTCCTGCATGACGTCCATGACCCCATCATAGGACCGGAAGGGCGCCTCCACGCCGAGAGGAGTTTCGCCGAGAATATTCGTCATGCGACTATGGAAGCCGCCGAGGGGTCGGGGGAAGACGAATTCCCGGACGAGCAGGTGACCTGACGGGCGGGAGCGGTGAAACCTGTTGTATATCAGCGGCACCTTTGAATCGACAGCGATTGCAACGGCCAGGCTGGGTGGAGGAAAGACAAACCCAACAGTATGACAACACTCACATATCCGGGAACGGCAGATCCTCATACCCCTGCTCCACCCAGCCCTGTCCATTTCCTCGAGCAGCACCACCCCCACCGCTCGCCACCCTCGGCCCATCATCGAAGTAATTCCTCGCACTCGGCATATCCATCCCGAAGAACCCACCGAAAAGATCGCCGCGGACATGATCGTTCGAGCCACTGCGGCGATGACGGGTCCCGCTTCTGGAGCGGTGGGGAAAAAGTTCGGGCGAGACGAGCGTCGGGTTGAACTGCTTATGGATATTCCATGTCCTACCCAGTTGGCCAACCATCAGCTATCACGGCTGTCAAGCGAGGTGGTAACACACTCCTCTCTGTCTTTCCACTCGTCCAGATCCTGCCACCTCCCCCCGCGGGCTTCGATCCACTTCTGAATCATCGTCTCGAGGTTCCTGGCCGGGATGAGAGGCTGGTTCGGGCTCACCCCTTCACGGCAGGTCGGGCAGTTGACTGCGTTACCAGACGATGCCTAAACCCTTTAGCACCAGCCCAAGGACGAATGGAGAAGGCCCACCCGTGACTCGAGCCATGAGACCCCGCACGGTCCACACAGAGCATGACCGCACGGAGATAGCTGATGCGGGCCAACCCTGCTCGCTATCAGATACTGACAGCTCCCACCCTTCCATGCCAAAGGGCGTGTAGTCGGGTCTGGGGTGGACAGCTCACATGACGCCCATACAGATCGGACAAGTCAGCTCCTCCTCCAAGCCATCCACGAACTTCCGGCTCTCCCTCTCGCTGTCCCTCTTGCCATCTCTATCCCTATCGCGGCGAACGTCCTTTGACGGCGGGACTTCTGAGCGGTGGCGAGCATGATGGCCAAGGGGGGGCGTTTGACTGCTCCTCGACGAGGGAGCGTGACTTCTCTCGCTTTGCCTCGACGAGGGAGCGTGGGTCCGCTCTTGATGAGTCGGTGGTGGAGGCAGATTCTTCGATCGGGGACGAGGGCTATCAACAGTCTCGTAGCTCGGTGGCTCGGCGACAGACTTGCTACGGTGAGATGAGCGACTCGAGGGAGGATACATTTCTGGAGGTCCTACGCTTCGTTGGTATGATCAGGGGTTTTAGGTGGAACGTTGGATGATGGACTCGGAATAGAGTGGAGAATGGCATGGCGAGAAGAGGAGAGAGAAAGAGGTAGGGAGAAAGGACGTGTGCGAGAGTGTGTGCGGCAAAGGACCCCCGGAAGAAGTAATGCCGGTTGGACGGACGGATATGTGTGTGTGTATGTGTGTGTGTGTGTGTGTGTGTGTGTGACGGTGACTGATGTACATCCCATCTTACGAGGCACAAAATCTCATCTTGTACTGATGCCTTCTCATATTTATGATTTGCCATGCGTGGATTCTGACGCTTACCCTTGACGGTCTCGCGCTCACCTAATCATGCTCCAATCGATGATTTCCCGGGTATTGGGTCTTGAGACGGCCGAGTACTCACGACTCCTTACATGCCCAACTCACCCTCGCCTTCCCCCGCCTTTCCATATCGTCACCCCCCTCCACCCCTCCCTCCCCCAAAGAGCTTCTCGAGCTCCAACAGCCCCTCACCTTTCATCTCTAGTCACTCACACGCGTCACACCTCACAACGGATATTCCTTCGCGAAGACATCGATCACGCCTTCGCCCATCGCCCACAACATATAAGGGGTTTCAGACCAGACCTTCGACGAAGGCGATACACTTCAACTTTCTACCCGCCATCACAACTATGCACAACAACGAGCAACAAGTCTGGGAGAGGGCTGGTGAGGGAGCCAATGGGAGACAGCCGAATTTCCTGCAGAAGCTGTACAAGTGAGTCGGGTTTTGCCTGACCTGGTGAGGTGGTGAGGCTGACGAACTGGGTGGGAACAGCTTCTTGGCGCTCGATCCGCATCCTTGTCCAGATGTTATTTATTGGGCGACGGATTCGAGGCAGCTTGTCATTGCGGAACCAGACCGAGTGAGTCAGACCCATCACGAAAGGGGATAGCTGTTGAGCTGAGATTGAATTGGAGTTGGTGCGCGAAGTCTTGCCGAAATTGTTCAAGCACGACAAACTCTCCTCCTTCGGTCGACAGCTCAACGTGAGTCACCTCACACCCCTTCTTTGACTCAGAAGATACTGAGGAGCGCGGATCTACCAGATCTACGGCTTCTCCCGCCTCTTCCCTGGCCGTCAATTCAAAGATTCCAAAGGCAACATCTCAGATGCCTCCGTCTGGGCCCGTGCGTCGCCGTTCTCGCCTCCTTCCCTCTTCCCTTCGTTCTCCTTCCGTCCTTCCCAGCTCCGCCGTCTACTTTCCTCCTTGCCACTTTCGCGTCTTCCCCTCTTCCCCGCCCCTCCCTGCCTCTTCCCCGAGAGAACCACGCCTAACTGACGTCCCCAGACCTAACTCTTCACCGCCTCTCCGGCCCCTCCGAGATCGCCTCCGTCAAGCGGCGCGCCGCACCCAAGCTCTTCCGCACGCGTCGTCTCGCAAACGGCCAGATCATCCGCTCTCGCGCCGGTCCAGCGGTCGAAGCCAAACTTCGGGAAGTACGCGAGAACATCGTCGAATCCCGTCGTCTTCGTGGTAGCGGCGTCGAAGTCTGGGGCTGCGGTGAAGGATTAGCGGATATTACCGAGGGGTTGGAGGCGAATGACGTTAATGAGCCGTGCATGGGCCCGGGGGCGAGCAGGGAGTGGGTTTGCTCTAATTCCTCCCTCGTCGGAAGCGGGGTACCGAATCGAAGGGATGAGTGGTACTCCAATGGGAGTGGGACTGGAGTTCGGATGGCGGGGCAGGGGGAGAGGAGGGAATCGTACATGTCAATCTCGACGGACCTTCCAGACCTCCAGGTCAGCCGCGATCCCACCTCGAACAATCTGGAGGGGAACCAGATGAACGCAGATGCAAATCCCCGTCTGCTTGCACCCTTCGATGCGAGGCTGTACCAATCCTGTCCCGCCTCCCTCCACGCCTCGCCCGTCCCAGCCCAGCGCGGGTTATCCGAGCTGAACCTCGACCTCGATGGATGGAACGCTTATTTTGGCCAAGACATGCTGACTTCCAACAAGCCCGCTCCAGCTCTAGGGGTGAGGATCGCCACGCCCGCCGCACCCAACCCTTTCGGCGGGAGTCAGGAACAGGGGACGGGGCAAGACACTTACCAGAACCCGAATGAGGTGAGCGATGGGCCGAGGTGGTCCGGGAGAGAGACGGATTACCGCACCATTGATCCGAGGTGGGTAAGCCCCCTGAGTTCCCTCTGGCCAACTCCAGCTGCTACCCCAAGGACTCAAAGCCCCATTCTCGGTCAAGGTCAAGGTCAAGGTCAAGGTCAAGGTCAAGGTCAAAATCAGCTCCCTCTGTTCCATCAAAGTGCTCCAATGCAGCATGTTGAGCCTCTACCATTCCCTGCGCTGATCCCACCCAGGGAGGTACTGGGTATGGGTACACAGAGTTATCCACCTAGATTGGTGGAGAGGAGGGCAATGGGCATGGAGATGCCTGAGCTGACACTTCCGGACCTTGGGCCGTTGGCCGGGGGATCTGAATTTGGTCTGGCAGGCGGGGACGGAAGGTCTTGAGGAGGGAATCATACTGTTTGGGGTGTAGGGTGATTGACTGATTGACTGATTGCTCGTGCGGTGAGATCGGAGTGCCTCGTTACTTTTCTGTTTGTAATGCCCGCATTTATTGGGTGAGAGTGATGTGTTCCCTGAATGAGAGTCTGTAGATGGTATGTCTTGCACAAGTCCACAAAGTTCATCTGAATCCAAACACCCTAGACTTCACCCCAAAGCTGCACGGTCTGAGTGGAAGAAGAGTGAGAATCATCCAGGTCTTGGCCAAGAACATTGACCCGGATTTGACTTGGTGGCGAAAGGACTCCTCGACAGCCAAAGCTTCAACTGAGTATCCTATCTCTAAACAGCACCTTGCCCTAGCTCTACAGTCTGTTGTTCTACCAATAAGAAAGATGACAGACATGTAACGATCGCTTTGCGCTCCCTGCACCCCAGCTTCCAATGAAGCATTGGAAGCTTTGCCCAGGGATGTAAGGGTAAATCACTTGTGAGATGCTGCAATCGAGCTAAAATTGATGCCGGCGCTCTGTACAGACATGACATCATTCCATTGACCCTTACCTAAATCTAGCAAGAAGGGACCTTAAAGCGATGGGGACTATCCATTTTCAAGCAATTGATGAGCCACAATACTTACATTGTTCAGGAGGATTGCAACCTGTCTGATACAATCCCACCAGGCTATTTCTCCAATAGCAGTTTGTATCAGCCCAAAGAGGTGTCATGGCCTAAGGCAAATCACAAAGAAAGCATGTGAATGCTTCTTGAGTCACTCATACATGTACCACATGCTTGCTACTTGTCACTTAGCAGCGTCAGAAGTGCAAAGCTGTGCATCCTTGATACACTCTGCTCATCAGGGCACAAAGGTGGGAACATTATGAAGTGTCTGAACATCCTTTCT
>JAABUP010011581.1_pt1 | contig 10000 bp, 15 predicted proteins | sample 5559201 | NCBI WGS metagenome assembly JAABUP01 (sample SAMN10711887, study PRJNA513373) | rock metagenome | isolation source: Antarctica rocks | place: Antarctica | reverse complement strand
CTTGAGGCGCCATCTCTGCAAGCACTCTGCCAGCTTCTGTTGCACCTCCCTCTCATGCGCCAGGCTGTCCTGCCACTGGTAGAAGGCTTCTGCCAGGGTCTGCACACACATGCACGGACACGTGATACATCTTGTCATGTCTGCTCACAGAACAGAATATATGAAGACACTGCACATGCATGTCAGCTAGCTATGATTCAAAGCAACAATAACGAGTGTCTGTGTAGAAACTGCCAGTCAAAATCAAGCAGGCAGGCCATCTTGGAAACTGTGTTCCTGACACATTGCCCAGTCATGCCACAGACTATGAGCATAACAGATAAATGCAGAGGCTTACTCTGTTACTGATCCTGGCCAGGCAGCTCAGAATCTTGGCCTTCTGTTGAGCCCTGTCCGCCGCAACTTGTTGCCAAGCAGCAAAGGCGGAGCACAGGCTGCGGTGCAGGAGGCGCATCACACTGCCTTGCACCTTGCTCCTGTTCTGCTGCAATGACCTGGTGTGATCAAGCCAGGCTTTGCTTTGTCAACAGAACTGCCTGTCATCAGCAGCACCAGCAGACTGGGATGTGGTGCTGTGAAAGCTGTGATGAGTAGCTCTGCTGCAGCTGAGAACGCCAGCGGATTGTCCACGGCTTGCCCATACTGAAAGCATTGCGAGAGAGCTTCCAACACAGGGCATGTGGCTGCATCACCTGAACAGCCACAGCCAGCACTGATAGATTAGCGCTGCATGGCCTTGTGTTATTGAAAGTACACAAACCGCTTTCAATGCTACCACTGCATTTTGCACCTGAACCAACAAGTTGCAGACGCCTAACAGGCATGGTGTCGGATGGAGCGTGACGAACCATGGACATGCAATGTTTGTGTCCCTAAACATCATATTTTGCCTGACATGGCTCTGAAGTTGCAAGCACACTGTCTATCACACAATCTTTACACACAGTAAATCACTGGTATGACGGCTGTTTACAGAGTGACTACACATGCCGCAATAAGGACAGCACCTGCTGATCCTTGCAGGAGGCATCGAGCAAGGGAGACCTGGCCCTGAGATACGGCTGCAGCAGCCACTGCCAGAGCTTGCCCTGCCTCCAAAGCTATTGCGCCCATGGGTTTGCCTTCAACTTCCTCAAATGGATAAGCTATGTAGGATGCCAGAATGTTTGCAGCAGAAGGTCTCCCTTCTGCAGGCGCCTGCAGTCATTACAACTTGACCTGTTTTGCAAGCCTGTGAACTGCAAGGATCAGACTTCCTCTTTGCCCATACGCTGGTGGCATGAAGTCATTCTTATGCAGCATTGTGAGTGCCTTGCAGAGCCTGTTTAGGCCAAGCAGTGAAAGGTGCATTTCTTGAGCATTGAGCAATGAGGAACATCACATTGCTGGAAACCAACATGACACATACAGCAAGCTTGTGAGCTAGTGAAGCTGCATGAAGAGCTGGATCATTGCCTGGACTGACAAGCTTTGCTAGTTTGGACAGCTGGTTTACAAACACATTGGTCATGCATCTTTGTTTGCCTTGTCCTGGACAGGCTGCTGAGCGTGGTCATGTCTACGCGGTTTCACAAGTCACCGAGGCTGTCATGAGCTGCTGCATTTTGTGTTGCATAGTGCTTCTTGGAGCAATGCATGCAGAGGCTGACCTGGAAGAGGTCTTGCAGGAATGCTGAGGGGTAAGGAAGGCGTTTACATGCTTGAACCAACAAGGGCGTGAGTAATAGCCATTGTGCAGTCATTCTCTCCAGGGACGCAGCTTCGGCTTGTCTCCCTTGCCGCTTCACCAAGGTGTCAAGCAATTCTGCACATAGCAGGCAATGTGAAGGCAGTAGCCAATGTCCTGACGTACATTGATATAGCATCAGTCAGCATGCCTTACCCCTCTGTGACAGACAAGGCATGCATTTTTGATGCATAGAGTCCTCGTTCTGCAGGCACTGCTCTATCATGACTGATTTGACCCAGCCAAATATAGCCGATATGGATGATCAAAGTGAACATGCAGATGTCAGCTTGGGCTCATGGTGCTAGTGCTGCACAGGCATAACTGAGAGCCTGCTATTGAGGCAGCACACAAGGGCAATGATGATCTGGGCAGGTGATGTCTGGACAATGCAGAAACGTAGTGAAAACAGCAGCATCCAGCTTGGTGGTGCTGACCTGCACGAGGTGGCAAATTGATGAAGAGGTAAGCAGCAGGGTGACCAGGCTTGCTGACTGCCTCAGCCACAGCTTGGGCCACACTCCAGTCAGGTTGTGTCTGGTCCTTGCTTTCCGGCCCAGCCTGAGGTATGAGAGGGCTGGTCATGGCGGCCTGCAGGACCTGGAGAGCTGCTGTGGTGATGTCGCACCTCTGGCTGCGCTTGGCATACCGCCAGCTGTGACAGCTGCCGAGGATGTGACTTAGTGTGAAGCCCACATATGACTGCAACACACCATCTCGTAGCTTGAATGGCCCAAAGCAAGCATGCCAAGCAATGGCAAAAGCTGGCTATGGCTTTGGAGCAGGAAATTTCCGGGAGCTGCTTAGCAACCATGCACATGAGACAACACAGGGTCTGATCAGCAAGCTTGAGAGCAAGCAGCAATGAAAATACCTTCACGCAGGCCGCATTCACACCAGCAATGAGTAGAGTCTCTGTCAGACCCAGGAAGGCTAAAGTGACAGGGTATGCGCCTTGAGCTCCTTCCCACACCCTCTGAACATGCTCCAACATGGGCATAGTGTGAGAGGTGAGAGGTGCATGAAGGGGCCCTGCTTTGTGACTCCTGCCGTCACCCTCTCCCAGCAGGTATGTCTTGGACGCCAGGGTAGCTGCATAGCCTGGAAAAGCCCTGGCTAGGGCTGACTTCAGCCCAATGCAACCACCTACATTACAGCATCAACTGATATGAATTACAAGAGCAGCAAATATGCCATGCCTCCTATGCGCTGGCCTGATTCATGCTTGCTCAAGGTGAGCGTTGCTCAGCAAGTCACCCTGACATATTTGCATGCGCGGCAACATCAAAGACAGTGCTTGTATGCTGGTAACATGAACAAAGGCTGCTTGCATTTGACAAGCAAGTATCAAGGATGAGCCAGATCCTGGTGACACGAGCGCAGCCCTGACAGCACATGAACCATACCTAAGAGCTCCACAGAGGGTCTTTGCATCCGGCAGAGGGCGTCTGTGACTTGACACACCAGGTCTAGGACATCTGCCCCTGCCTGTGTTTCACACTGCTCCCCGACTTGCTTGACTCTCATCAGATCATGCCCAATGCTAGCTCTGGACTCAGCTAACCTCACAAATAGCTTGATGGTTAACAACAGCTCTGCCAAGGCCTCACTGCATTGTAAGCTACTCTCTGTTGCCTGCACAGTATTCAGCTTGGTCAGCATGATCCTTGTACAAAGGAAATGCATACCTTTGAGACCCAAATATCCACGTCAAAGCTACAGAGACACGTGCTGCAGCAGAGGGACTAGCAGCAGAGGCAACTAGCAAAAGAAAAATTGAGGACTGCCAAATTGGGGACTGCCAAATCGCTTGAATCACAGATCCAGCTCTTAAGCACAGTACATTACCTGTTGGATTCGACGCAAACACGCCCATGCTTGTCCAAGCAGAATATCATTGCCAGGTCGCAAATGTCTGTCCTCAGTATCCCCAGAACTGGCCCTACTCTTCTGCTTGGGTTGCCGCTGGTATGTACTTGGAAGCCACAGGACCAGGAAGGTAGATTCTGATGCAAGCAGAGGATGGCTCTTGGTATGCTTGGCATGTTCCATCTCTACAAGGTACTGAGCCTTTTGCAGGACCCGGCCTGTTGTGCCCTGCAATGCCAGCAAGTAATAGACTTGGTGCAAAAGCTATTGAGAGAGGTATCTTGCAGGCAAAATGTACAACATCATTCTCTGCATGCAACAACACATCATGATGGCATGCCCAATCCAGACATGAAACACAGATGTCATTGTAGCAGAGTGCACTGATGGCTGTACACAACAGTTGATTTGCAAATCATGCCATGATTTGCCAAAAACACGCAAGGTACAGTAACCAGCATCTGGTTGCTCACCATGACATACCTTGGAGACTGTGAGACCAGCAGAGTTGGGAATAGCCATGTCTTCCATAGCTTGCACTGTTTTCCGGTTTTCATCTAGCCAAGACAGCTTTTCTGAGCCAGTGGCTCGCATGACAGGGGGGACACAATTCTCCAGCATGTTTGCCACCGCATCTGCAGCAATGACAGGCAGGACTGCAGCATCACAGGGTCTCCAATATGGATACACAGACTCATGAAAGCAGTCAGGATGCAGTCAGGCACAGCTCGCATGTATACATGGCACAGCTGAGCAGACCTGAGCTTTGAAGGCCACATGCAAGGCTGTGCCACAAGCGCAGCACTGGCTTAGGATCCTCAAACAACAACTCCAGGGTCTGCTGATAGAACTGCCTGACAGGCGCATGCCAGAAATGGTTGGGCTTGCTTACATCATGAAAGGCAGCGCACAACTCTTCCTGGCCTGCATGTCACCACATGTGTGTTCTGTTCATCTTATTGCCAGGCTTGGGCCTGTCCACACAGGCATGACAGGTTGCAGCAGCGCGATGAGCGCATCTGCCAGATCAACTTGGTAGATGCGCTCCTGGCTATGTATGCAATCACAAGAAGAGCATGCCAAAAACTGTGACAATGACACTACCAATGTCATGACAAGCGGCTTGTGCATGCAGATTGTCCTTAAGTAAGCATGACCGGCATGACCAGCAGGACCGCTGTTCCAGCGCGCGTCTGCAAACCTTTCCACAACAGTCAAGTCACAGCTCTGCTTTGCCTGTTAGCAGCTGCATAGCAAGAGCCTTACCTTCATACAGGTTTGCCAGGGTGTCTATCACAGCTTGCAGCTGGCTGGCTGACAACGTATAGGGCGACAGGTCAAATGCAGCAATTGCAGCACACATCAGACTCAGGAGAGTGATACGGCTGGCCTGACTCAGTTGCCCACTGCTTGTCAGCTCTGCCAGCGTTGGCAACACCTCCAGCTGTGCAGCCTTGTTGGCATAGGTTGTTGAGTCAATGTCAGCCAATGGCCCTGAAGCAGCACAACCGTATGCTGTAGGGCTAAACATATGCACAGGACAGATGGGGCCGCTCAGAGTGTGAGCTGACTGTTTAGTCTGACTCAGTCTGTGGGTGTGATGCAAGCCCTTTCCAGCATGGCATAGTGCAACAAGCACGACCTCACAAGCCTGTGTACGCAACTTCAGTTGGGGCTTGGCTTTCACCAGGTAGGCATTTGGAAATCCGTTTGACAACAGGTCTGTCACGGCAGCAGACCAACAACATAGGCCTACCTGAGAAGTCTGGCATGTCCTTGAGTAAGGCAGTAGCAGCAGCAAAAGCTAGCATAGCAGGGCCATGGCCTGCAGTCAGCCCTGCTGCTCCATGCTCAGCCTGCCTGGCACTGTCCAGCCAGGCTGTGAAGACTTGGCAGAGCCTGTCTTGCCCAGACACAAGCAGCGGAGCCTTGTCTGAAGATGGCAGACTACCCTGGCCTAGAGTGCTAAACAAGGCTGGGATGGTCATGAACTGTACTGACAAAGTTTGCATCTGCAAATGAGAAGCCAGAAAGTCTTTGCTACAATCGCGAGACAGCTGGTAGCAGGCGCGGTGGATTTCAGGCTACACACATGCCAGGCACTTTGCTCTGCCTAAGGAGACCAGGTCTCGCTGGAGGAGTTCAATTTGTGCAAAATGCTCAGTGTCATGTGGTATAGTCTTTGCAGCTCAAGCGCTGATGTATGATCACTCACCAGCTGCAGTGCACTGCTTGTGACTGCTCCTGACTCCTTGTCTGTGTGCCATGAAAAGCACATATGCTGGTGCATTGCATGCATCAGCTGTTGGAAGCAATCTGGCGTGCATGGCTTCCAGTCCGCAAACATGCACAGCAGGGTGCTCAGCAGCATCTCTCGCTCAAAAAGCAGTTGCTGCTTGCCCTGCTGGCTCTGTGTCTCAGGATGCTGACTGGTTGACAGTGCCAAGGCACTGGACATGCCAGCAGGTATTGAAGATGTGTCATGGGATGTGTCAGATCTGCCCTCTGCAAGATTTATTGCTAGCGCCCTGCAAAGGCTTTTGTCAAGTCCTGCATCGAGTGCATGACTCAATGCAGTGGTTGCTGAGCGCTGGTACACTTCAGCTGAATCCTGCTGTGACAGCAGCTCATGAATGCTGCTCAGTAAGTAGCTGCGCTGCAGGAAGTAGGCATGTTGTAGGTCATGCAGCTGCTCAAGGGATAGCTTTTGCGTGCTGCCAGCCTGCTGCAGTGCTGGTGATCGGTACAACAGCAGGTAAGCCTGAAGCTCATTCAATCCCTGTGCATCATCACAGTTTGTATCACAGTGAGTCAAAGGTGAGCAGCAGTACGCTACAGGTAGCGTCAAAATAGTTGTTCTACCAGGTGGTGGCTCAACAAGACTGCAGCCGATCGTAGCTCCGCTTTGATTGGCACCTTCTTGCCGTTCGCTACAAACCAATGAGATTCCTTTTCTAAGAATGACCGAGCATCGTGTGCAGGTGGCTGAAAACCTTGCAGGCCCATCTGCAGCCAGACTTGGACATCTTGCAGCACAAGGGCAAGATTTGCATGCGCCACCGATGAAGCTGAAGCAGAAGCCTCCCTCAATCCTTCGTACAGGTTCTCGAACTTGGGCCACCACAAGCGTTGCAAGTCTTTGCTGGATGACATGGCTGGACTATGCTTGCAGATCAGCAACTCGTGTGCTGATTTTGTAGAGCCTCGGCAGGCATGTCAACGGCCAGGTTGCACGTTAAGGTGAGGTTGCTCCCACTGAACTGCACCATGCGCATGGCGGTCATAGGACAGTCTTAAGTCTCAATGCTGCTCTGCTCAATGAGATGCTGTCTACAGGGCTCGTAGACATTCAGCCTGACCGAATTGCAGGACAGTAGAGCAGGCTGGAGTGCAAAGACTTGCTGCAATGTCAGCAACAAACTCTGATCATATACCTCTGGTGGATGGACCTTAGGTACTGGCCTCAAGTACTGACCTTTGAGGCCACTTTCAGATGTATATCAAGGAGTTTAAACCCTTCTGACAAATTTGTCAGACGAGACTGCATGCATGATCATGAGGCGTAGCTGATGCTGGAATAAGCATTCTTTCAGAGGATTGTGGGAGTGTGACTGTGAGTGGAGATTGTAGCCTTGTACCTAGATGCCTGCCCTGCAGTTGCGGCCCTGTTGCAGTCTGGAATGCCCTGTGTGTCACAGAACCAGGCCCGCTATTAAGTCAGCACTGGCTCTGACATTTTGTTCGAAAGCTTGACACTCACAATCAATCATGAGTAAAGCCGACTGCAAATGGCAAGATTACATCAGTGTAGCACAGTCTTGATACTTACCAGGAAACTTACATGTGCTTGACTGCCATCTGTAAAGCTGCAATTGTCAATCTACATGTGTTCTTATGATTGGACAAGTCAGACGGCTTTGGATGTAGGGCGCTGCTGATTCATTATTCGTCAACACATGTGTTTCACTGTACACAGGAGTTGTACAAGCTCTTCAGAGCTGCAAAAGGGCGATTACTGGCATGTCAGGAGGCTAATTTTCTGCACCGTTACAGTAGTACTATATAGGCAATGGGGCTCTCACATACAGAGAAGGCTTCAGCAGCAAACAATGCAGGTAAAAAGGCGGGGAATTGAAGTACAGGTGATTCACACATATAAAGTTCTCGACGCAACCCAACCCATGCCTGTATGTGATTGTACGAATCATGTGAGTCCTATCTATCCAGTCTTGACTGACTTTCATGAAAATCGCATAACCAATTTAAAAACATGCACATGCATCTGTGCCACTCTGTAGACTCTCAGACTGCACACTTCATCACACTTCTAGCAAAGCAAGTTCACTAACTACAAAGGCCGACACCTGATTCTGTGGTCTTTCTGTGATCTGTGCCTGCATTTGTTGTATTAAGCCATCCGTGGCATAATTCGCCTGTCACAAACAATGACACCATTTCTGGTGATCCTTTCAATATGTGAAATCTCAGCATCACATGTAGATGTGGCGGTGATTGCGTCCACTAAGGCTGGCATCTCAGCACAACACAGATGTGGTGTTGCGTCGCATAAGCTCATTCTTGCGCTCATTGCGCCGCTGCTGGCTGAAGTGACTCAGGTATAGGGCTTGACGCTGCTGCATGGCATGCACAGATATGGAGAATCTACTCAGGATGAACTCCCTGTACTCTTGGCCCCATTCCTGACGCCGCTGCTGCACTTGAGGGTCATGCAACAGCGCTTGCAAGTGGTCCCGGCCCAGCTCTGGAGGCTGCTGCAGCTTCAGGATCTCCAGAGAGGGCAACATGGCCATCACCTCCAGCTGGCCATAGGCTATCATCTGCACATTCTTGGCCAAGGTCAAGCAACCAACGCTGCGGGCTCTGTTTCTGAGCAACTCAGAGCAGCTACCCACATCAGTGCACACTACGCACACACCAGACAGACCAGACAGACCAGCCTCCGATATGGACACAGGCAGCCCTTCCGTCACAGACCTCTGCAAGCAAGAGCAGCAGCGGGGTGACATGTCTGGCCGTTCTCACTGACCACGCAGGTAGGTGTTTGTACAATGAGATGTAGCGAGCCTCAAAAGTAAGGCTGGTACCCTTTGGTTCTGAGACTCTGGCAATCCAGGCTGAAAACTTTTTCGCTCAGCTTGTTGTGGGGTTTGTGAGATCATCATCAAGCCTGAATCCTGCTTGCCTGAAGTCCTTGGAAAACTCCAGGAAGCTTATATATCAGCGAGCTGAACACTGATCGTAACGGTCTAGGTTTGGTGCGATCAGCAACAAAGTTGCCTATGTGCTCAGTGACAAATGTTGTCATACTGAATAGGCAGGACACCTTTTCTGTGGAATGCCGTTTAGCAATGATGCAGAAAGAAGCCGACCGGCAGCATGACAAGCAGTCATTTTACGAGTACCAGCTTTGCAGACTTTGCCGTAAAGCAAGTGAGTCACTTGTGCAGTACTGTCACTGACTGACACAAGACCGAGATGGATACACTGGAACCGGCTGACCTTTGGTCGCAGATGTTCAAGGTATACTTGTCTGTATGCAGCTTCCATTCCCGCCTTTTTGGGAGCAGATCGTTGCAGCCGTATCTTGTTGCGACAATCAAGAGTGTGCAGATTACCTTTCATCAATCATTACTGAATACTGCTCAGTCATGGCTCTTTTCGGGCAGTTTGCAACTATTAAGCAATTCCCTCCACTCGATATACCGGTTTGGGCCCGTTAATCTCAGTGTCTCCCCGAAGAGAAACTTTACTGCAATCACCGTGACATAAGGTAATTTGAGCAAATATTTGTCTCATTTCATTTTGAAGAAAATGAGTAAAGAAAGCCCACAAGAGCACAAAGTAAGGGGATTCGGCGGCTCAACTTGCAAATAGGTTTTGAGGTGTTTTGGGCCAAGCCTGTTTGTAAGACTGTTTCAAAATAGTACTATAAGCTGACCAAAAAGTGACTATGTAGTCTCTCAGTCGCAACCCACCTTGAATAGTTGGTTGCTGATCCAGACATCATTCTCATCGTCATGAAAGTATCTGTATCCACCTATTCTTTCGAACATATCAACAACCTTATCTCCTGACCCAGGCACGAATCGGTTGTGCAACTCCCCTATGAACACTGAAACCTGTTTCATAATGGCAATGGTGTCGTGGTGCCGAAACACCTGCAGTTCAGCGCCTTCCATGTCACTTTTAATGATGTCAAACGAAGGTATGGAATACATGTCCATTATTTCCGAGAGAGTGGTGACATGAACCCCGTCTACCGCAACCTTTGCACAAGGAGGATCTTCCGGCTCCCTGGCATACCAAGCCTGCTGTTGTGAACCTGCAAACGGCCACCCAGTTCCCCAGTTTATATCAGTCCGATCACACATCTGTAGCACAGTG
>JAABUP010011578.1_pt1 | contig 10002 bp, 9 predicted proteins | sample 5559201 | NCBI WGS metagenome assembly JAABUP01 (sample SAMN10711887, study PRJNA513373) | rock metagenome | isolation source: Antarctica rocks | place: Antarctica | reverse complement strand
CGCTCGCTGCTCTCGACCGCCAGGAAGCAAGGTTGGGATATGCTCGAGACACTGACCACTCAGCCCGACCGCTTGATCGATGACCTACGCATGGCTCGACCCCGCTGAGAGACCTGGGCAGTTACCACCACCCTTGATCAGCAGCCCGCGCCGGGCGCCCACCGCCAACCCGGATGCGATGGCGGCGGGGGTCGACAGCACCAACGCGCAGGGGCACGCGACGAGTAGCAGCGCCAGCCCGCGGTAGATCCACGTCAGCCAGTCCATCCCAAGGACCAGCGGCGGACCCACGGCGACCAGGGCGGCGACCGCGATCGCTGCGGGCGTGTAGGCGGCCGAGAACCGCTCGATGAAGCGGGCCGTCGGTGCCTTGGCCTCCTGCGCCTCCTCGACCAACCGAATGATGCGGGCGATGGTGTTGTCCGCAGCGGGCCTGCCGACCTGAACCTGTAGGGTGCCCGATGCATTGACGCTGCCCGCGAACACCGGGGCGCCCTCGGCCTTGAGCACCGGGACGGACTCTCCCGTAACCGGGCTTTCGTCGACTTCGGATTGACCCTCGGCCACCTCCCCATCCGCTGGGACGCGGTCGCCCGGACGGACCAGGACGAAGTCGCCGACCTTGAGGCTGGCCGAGGGCACCTCGCGGGCGGTCCCGCCCTCGACCAGCATCGCTGTTCGCGGAACCAGGGAGCCAAGCGCCTCGATGTCCGCGCGAGCCCGGCTCCCCGCAAATCCTTCCAGGACTTCGCCAATCGTGAACAGGAACGTCACAGCGGCGGCTTCCGAGGTGGCGCCAACGAGGACGGCGCCAACGACGGCAACCGACATCAGCATCTCGATGGAGAACGGCGACCCGGCAGGCGCGGCGGCGATGGCTTTCCGACCGAAGAACCACAGGCCGAGCAGGGCGGCAGGAAGGTAGGCCCAACGACCGGCCGAAGGAGCCGCGTGAGACACGATGAGGCCGACAGCGATGAGGCCGCCGATGACGGCCGCAAGCCGAGCCTTGGCCCCCTGCCACCACGCTGGCGCAGCAAAGGAAACTGGTTCGGCCGCCTGCTCGCCGTCCAGCACGACGCGGGGCGCCTCGAACGGCGCGATCCCATAGCCAAGCTTGCGGATGCTCTCCTCGACGCTCGCCCGCGGCGTGGCGGCCTCGTCCAGACTCAAGGCCAGGGTCTGGCGCTGATAGCTGACCCTCACGCCCCCGGCGCCGCCCAGCCGCGTGACGGCGGTCTCGATCTTGGAGGCGCACGCCGGGCAGTCCATGCCATCCACCCGGTAGCGCAGCAGGGTCGGCCCGGCCTCCACCGCTTGGTCCATCTTCATGCCTCACTGCTCTCGGCGTCGGGTTCTTCGCGCACGTGGGCGACCATGTCCGAGATGGTGCATCGCACGTGCTCATCGGCCGCTGCGTAGAACACCTGCTTGCCCCGCCGCTCCGCCCGCAGGATGCGCGCGGCCCGCAGCAGGCGCAGGTGATGGCTGACCAGGGACGGCGACAACCGGGTCCTGGCTGCCACGTCGGAGACGCTGGTTGGCTCGGCGAGGCAGGCCACGATGATCTTCAGGCGGCTCGGGTCGCCCATCAGCCGGAACATCTCGGAGAGTTCAACAGCCTGGTCATCGGTGATTGACATCGGCGAGTTCACGGCCAACAACCCCGTCATCTGAACACCTGTTCAGTTGAAAATATAACATCGTGGGCAGACCGTCCACTGCCGCCGGAGCGCCCTGTTGATGTCCAGCCACGAGCACGACGACGGACACGGCCATCACGGTCATGACCACGACGACCACGGACATGGCCACGCCCACGGCATCGGCGGCCATGTGCATGCGCCTGCGAGCTTCGGGAAGGCGTTCGCCATCGGCATCGCACTGAACTCGGCCTACGTCCTTACGGAGGCGTTCTACGGCGTCGCGGCGCACTCGCTCGCGCTGCTGGCCGACGCCGGGCACAACCTCGGCGACGTGCTCGGGCTTGCGGCTGCTTGGGGCGCGTCGGTGCTCGGCAGGCGCAAACCCGGCGGGCGCTACACCTACGGGCTGAGGCGCACATCCATCCTTGCGGCACTGGGCAACGCGGTCGTCCTGCTGGTGGTGACGGGCGGCATCGCCTGGGAGGGCATCCGGCGGCTGATCGACCCGGAGCCGACGGGCGGGGCGACCATCATGACCGTGGCGGCGGTCGGCATTGCGGTGAACGGCGTCACAGCCTGGATGTTCATGTCGGGACGCAAGGGCGACCTGAACATCCGGGGCGCCTTCATGCACATGGCGTCGGATGCCCTGGTGGCAGCGGGCGTCGTCGTCGCGGGTGGCCTGATCCTGTGGACGGGTTGGCGCTGGCTCGACCCGGCGATCAGCCTGGTGATCAGCGCCGTGATTGTGCTCGGCACCTGGTCGCTGCTGCGGGACTCCGTGAACCTTTCGCTGGACGCGGTCCCGAACGGCATCGACCAGGACGCGGTGGGCGCGTGCCTGGGCGGGCTGGCGGGCGTGGTCGAGGTCCACGACCTGCACATTTGGGGCATGAGCACGACCGAGACCGCCCTGACGGCGCACCTGGTCCGCGGCGATGGGGCCTTGGATGACGGGTTGGTCCAGCGTGCCTGCGAGGAAGTGCGCAAGCGGTTCGGCATCGGCCACGCGACGTTCCAGGTCGAGACATCCGCGATGGCGCATGCGTGCGAACTGCGGTCCGACAGCGTCGTCTGAAACTCGGATTGGAGTTCGTCAGGCTTGATGGCGAGCGACGAGGTGCTACCTTCGTCATCATGGTCCGGTTCGCCTGCCGCTTCCTGCTCGTATTCGTCGTGTCCGCCATCATCGGCGGGCCAACGCTGCACCTTGCGCAGCCGCCGCAATTCGTGCCGTCAGTGGCGATGGGCGACGTGCCTTGCGACATGATGATGCCGATGGCGGATGCTGGCCACGGTGCGCCCATGCTGCCCTGCAAGGGCATGACGGCCGACTGCATCAAGCAGATGGGGTGCGTCGCCGACGTCGCGTTGCCGACCCGTGTGGCGGGCGCGGACGTTGTGCTCGCGTTCGGCCCAGTGGCCTACTGGCCCGCCCGGTCTGAGATGGCCGGGGTGCTACGCGAGCCCGAAGACCTTCCGCCCAGAACAACCTGAGTCCAACCGGCGCACGCCTGAGATGCGTCCATTCGGCACTTGGTTGTTCCACCGCCCGCGGCGTGCCTGACGGCAGCGCGGGCCAGGAAGGATTTTCTGATGACCACCATTCGTATCCTTGCGGGCGCTGCCGCGCTCGCCAGTATCCTCGCGCTCACGGCCCACCAGGCACAAGCAGCGTCCACTGACTACCGCTTCGAACTCGTCGGCAAGCCGCGGCTCGTGGCCAAGAAGGACATTGTTCAGGTCCGCCTCGTGCGCGCCGCCGACGGCAAGCCCGTCCCGGACGCGGTCATCTTCGAGAGCAAGGCCGACATGGGTCCGGCCGGGATGGAGACCATGACCGCCCCAGTGAAGGCCATGCCGTCAAAAGGCGGCATCTACAGCTTTGAGGTGGACCCGGGCATGGCGGGTGTCTGGGCGCTGCACCTGGCCGCCAAGGTGCAGGGCGAGCCGGACACCGTGCGCGGGACCGTCAACGCCGACCTGGTGAAGTAGCGTGCGCCCCTCGTGGGTGCGGCCCGGCGCTGGCACGGTGCTGGCGGCCAGCCTGCTCGCCTGCGCTCCCGCGATGGCCCAGGCTGCCGACGCCCCGCTGGGCGCCACGGTCGAGGGCCTGCTCGCGGCCGGGCGGCGCCTGAGCCCTGGGCTGCGGGCGGCTGCCCTGGACACCGAGGCAGCGGCGGCCAGGGCGAGCGGTGCCGACCGGCTCGACGACCCGACCATCACGGACAGCTACGCCTACTACAAGGACCCCAACGTGTTCAGCGCCCATACGGTGATGCTGACGCAGGCCTTCCCGCTTTGGGGCAAGCGCGACCTGCGCAGGCAGGCCGCCCTGGCCGACGTGGACGCCAGCCGCGGCCGGGAGCGCGCCGCCCAGGACGAACTCGACGAGCGGATCAAGGTCGCCTATGCGCAGTATTTCCTGCTCACCCGGGACATCGCGGTGAACCGGGAGGTCGGCGTGTTGGGTCGCCGCATGCGCGGGGCGGCAACCGCCCGCTACGGCCAAGGTGGCGGCGACCAGGTTGCCGTCATCCAGGCCCTCGGGGAGGAGACCGCGGCCAAGACCGAGGCGGTCAGGCTGGAGGGCGCCCGGACCGCGGCGCGGGCCCGCCTCAATGCGCTGGTCGGGCGCTCAGCCGACATGCCCCTTGCCGACCCGGCGCAGCCGAGGCCGCTGCCGCCCAGACCGCCGGTCCTCGCTGTCCTGGCCGAGCGTGCCCGCGCAGGCAATCCTACGTTGTCATCCAGCAACGCGGCCGTCGCTGCCGCCCGCACGCGAAGCACTTTGGCGGACAAGGCGTGGTATCCCGACGTGACGGTCGGCGCCGGGCCGCTCATCCAGACCAACAACCGCCCGGTCGGCTTCGCGGCCACGGTTGGCCTGAACATCCCGCTGCCCTGGGGACGCGAGGCCGCCGGGCAGCGGGAAGCGGCAGCCCAGTTGGGCGCGTCGCAGCAGCGCTACGAGGCGACCCGCCTGGACATAGAGGGAGCTCTGGGTGAGGCCATCACGAGGCTGCGCGCCGCGCAGGCCACTGAATTTCTCCTGCGCCGGGAGGCGATGCCGCAGGCACGAGCTGCGTTCCAGGCCGTTCTGGCAGGCTACAGCCAGGGCAGAGGGGAGCTGACCGCCGCCATCACCGCCGAGCGCCAGGTGCACGACGTCGAGCTCCGCCTGCTCCAGGCCCAACTGGACGCGCAGGTCGAGTTGGCCGCCATTGAGCGCCTGGTCGGCGGGGACCTGTGATGCAACGACGGTTCGCGTCCACGACGCTGCTCCTGCTCGCCCTGGGCGCGGTTGGACATGCGCAGAATGCAACGCGGCAGCCGCTCTACTACCAGGACCCGGACGGCAAGCCGCTCTATGCCGCTGCTCCCAAGAGGACGGCGGACGGCAAGGATTACCGGCCTGTCTACGACGACGTCCCCAACATACCGGTGGAAGCGCCGCCATCGGGCGGGACTGGGCCAACGCCGCAGCAGGCCGGGATGCCCGCTCCAGCAGGAAGGCCCGCCGACCGCGGGCGCATCCTCTACTACCGCAATCCCATGGGCCTGCCCGACACCTCGCCGTCGCCGAAGAAGGACTCGATGGGCATGGACTACGTACCCGTCCACGAGAACGAGGCCGCGGACGCCAGCGCGGGCCTTGTCACCGTCTCGCCCGGCCGCATGCAGGTGCTGGGCGTGCGGACGGCGCCGGTCGAGCGCCGCCCGGCACTGACCCGAACGGTCCATGCGACCGGCACCGTGCAGTTCGACGAGCGCCGGATGGCAGTGGTCAGCACGCGCGTCAGCGGCTGGATCGAGCGGTTGGCGGTTGGCGCCGCTGGCGACCCGGTGCGACGCGGCCAGGTCATGGCCGACGTCTACTCGCCGGACCTGGTCGCCGCCGAGGAGGAGCACCTGGTCGCCTCGCGCATGGGCGGCCCGATGGCGGCGGCCTCCGTGCAGCGCCTGCGCGCCTTGGGCGTGCCGGACGACGAAATCGCCCGGCTGCGCCGCACCGGCAAAGCAGGGCAGCGTATTCCGGTCCTGGCGCCCGCGGACGGCGTCGTCACCGAGAAGATGGTCGTGCAGGGCACGCGCGTCGGCCCCGACCAGCCGCTCTACCGCACGGCAAGCCTGTCTCCCATGTGGCTGGTCGCCGAGGTGCAGGAGCAGGACCTCGGCGCGGTGCGGCCCGGCCAGCGTGCCAAGGCGGCCTTCGTCGCGTTCGCGGGCCGCAGCTTCGACGGCGTCGTCGATTTCATCTATCCGAGCCTGTCCCCCGAGACGCGTACCGGGCGGGTGCGCGTCATCATGCCGAACCCGGACGGTGCCCTTCGGGCTGGCATGTTCGCCAACGTGGAGGTCAAGGCTCCTGCCGGTGCAGGCGCCGGACCAGCGCTCGCGGTCCCGTCCTCGGCCGTGCTGGACAGCGGCACCCGCCAGGTGGTCCTGGTCGACCGTGGCGAGGGGCGGTTCGAGCCGCGCCAGGTCCGGGTTGGGGCACAAGGCGACGGCGAGGCCGAAATCCTCGATGGCGTCCAGGCGGGCGAGCGGGTCGTAGTCGGCGCCAACTTCCTGATCGACGCCGAGAGCAACCTGCGCTCGACGCTGCAAGCCTTCACCGCGTCCAAGCAGCAGGACCCAGGACGCCAGCCCGAAGGGAAGGCGCCATGATCGCGCGCATTATCGCCGGGTCGGCCCGGAACTGGCTGCTGGTCGTGCTCGCGACCGCCTTCCTGGTCGGCGCGGGCGTCTGGGCCGTGCTCGACACGCCGCTCGACGCCATTCCCGACCTCTCGGACACCCAGGTCATCGTCTATGCCGACTACCCCGGCCAGGCGCCGCAGGTGGTCGAGGACCAGGTCACCTACCCGCTCACCACGGCATTGCTGGCCGTGCCGCGCTCAAAAGTGGTGCGCGGCTTCTCCGCCTTTGGCGCCTCCTACGTCTACGTGGTCTTCGAGGACGGCACCGACCTCTATTGGGCGCGCTCTCGCGTGCTGGAGTACCTGAACTTCGCACAGAAGCGCCTGCCCTCCGGGGTGACGCCCTCGCTCGGCCCGGATGCGACGGGCGTGGGCTGGGTCTACCAGTATGTCGTCGTGGGCGCGCAGCGGACCTTGGCCGAACTCCGCAGCGTGCAGGACTGGCTCATCCGTTTCCAGCTCACCAAGGCGTCCGGCGTGGCGGAGGTCGCCTCGGTGGGCGGCTTCGAGCGGGAGTACCAGGTGGTTGTGGACCCGAGGAAGCTGCAAGCCTTCGGCATCCCGCTCTCCAGGGTGAGCGAGGCGGTGCGGGCCAGCAACCAGGACGTCGGCGGACGCACCATCGAGATGACCGAGACCGAGTACATGGTGCGTGGCCGCGGCTACCTGACGAGCACGGGCGACCTGGAGCGGGTCGTGCTCAAGGCCAGCCCAAACGGCACGCCGGTCCTGCTGCGCGACGTCGCACGCATCCAGCTCGGCCCGGCCGAGCGGCGCGGCATCGCCGAGATGGACGGCACCGGGGAGGTGGTCGGCGGAATCGTGGTCAAGCGCGACGCCGCCGACGCGCTCACGACGATCCAAAGCGTCAAGCGGCGCATCGCCGAGCTGCTGCCGAGCCTGCCCGAGGGCGTCAGCATCCAGGCCGTCTACGACCGCTCCGAACTCATCCTGCGGGCCATCGCCAACCTGAAGCGGACGCTGATCGAGGAGAGCCTGATCGTCTCGCTGGTCTGCGTGGTGTTCCTGGCGCACGTGCGCAGCGCGCTAGTCGCCATCCTGACGCTGCCCATCGGCGTGCTGCTCGCCTTCCTGGCCATGCACACGATCGGGGTCGGCTCCAACATCTCGAGCCTCGGCGGCATCGCCATAGCACTCGGCGCCATGGTCGACGCCGCCATCGTCATGATCGAGAACGCCCACAAGCACGTCGAGCACCTCAGGCCCGGCGAGCCGCGCGGCCCGGCGCTGATCGCCGCCGCGCAGGAGGTCGGGCCGTCGCTGTTCTTCAGCCTGCTCATCATCGTCGTCTCGTTCCTGCCGGTGTTCGCGCTCCAGGGGCAGGAGGGCCGGATGTTCCACCCGCTCGCCTACACCAAGACGTTCGCCATGGCGGGCGGCGCCCTGCTGTCGATCACGCTGGTGCCGGTGCTGATGCTGGCCTTCGTGCGGGGACGCATCCTCCCCGAGGCGCGCAACCCGATCAACCGCGCGCTGATCGGGCTGTACCGGCCGCTCATCCGCTTCGTGCTGCGGGCGCCGCTGCTGCTGATCCTGGTTGCGGCGGGCGCACTGGCGGCGACTGTGTGGCCCGCATGGCAGCTTGGCTCCGAGTTCATGCCGGATCTGCGCGAGGGCACGCTGCTCTACATGCCCGTGACCCCGCCTGGGCTGTCCATCACCAAGGCCGCCGAACTGCTGCAAACCCAGGACCGGATCATCAAGGGCTTCCCCGAGGTGGAGTCGGTGTTCGGCAAGGCGGGCCGGGCCGCGACGGCGACCGACGCCGCGCCGACCGAGATGACCGAGACCGTCATCAACCTGAAGCCCGAGAGCGAATGGCGGGCCGAGATGACGCCGGACAAGCTCCGCGCCGACATGGACGAGGCGCTGCGGCTGCCCGGCGTCAGCAACGCCTGGACCCAGCCCATCCGCGCCCGCATCGACATGCTCTCGACCGGCATCCGCACGCCGGTCGGCGTGAAGGTATTCGGTCCCGACCTGGGCCAGCTCGCCACCCTCGCCAGCCAAGTCGAGCAGGTAGTGCGCGACGTGCCAGGGACGACCAGCGCCTTCGCGGAGCGGCTGCAAGGCGGGCGCTACCTGGAGATCGCACCCGACCGCGACGCGATCGCGCGCTACGGCCTGTCGATCGGCGACGTGCAGGCGGTCGTGGGAACGGCGCTGGGCGGCGAGACCGTCACGACCACCGTCGAGGGCCGCGAGCGGTACGGCGTCACCGTCCGCTACCCGCGCGACCTGCGCGACGACCCACGCGCCATCGCCGGGCAGGTGCTGGTGCCGACGCCCGGCGGCGCCATGGTGCCGCTCGGCCAGGTCGCCAAGGTCAGCCTCACCGACGGGCCGCCCTCCATCCGCACCGAGGACGCCCAGCTCGTCGCCTACGTCTATGTCGACATGAGCGGGCGCGACATCGGCGGCTACGTCGAGGAGGCCGCACGCGCCGTCCGCGAACAGGTGCATCTGCCCCAGGGCTACCGCGTCCAGTGGAGCGGCCAGTTCGAGTACATGGAGCACGCGAAGGCCCGGCTGAAGCTGGTGGTGCCCGCGACGCTGCTCGCCATCTTCGTGCTGCTCTACCTCAACTTCGGCAGGCTGGCCGAGACGCTGATCGTCATGCTCTCCGTGCCGTTCGCGCTGGTCGGCGGCGTCTGGCTCATGTGGTGGCTCGGCTACAATCTCAGCGTCGCCGTGGCGGTCGGGTTCATAGCACTCGCGGGCGTCGCGGCCGAGACTGGGGTCATCATGCTCATCTACCTCGACCACGCGCTCGCGGCCGTGCGCTCGCGGGCAGCGGGCGAGGGCCGGGCGTTGACGCGCGCCGACCTGGCCGCCGCCATCATGGAGGGCGCCGTCGAGCGCGTGCGGCCCAAGATGATGACGGTCGTGGCGATCATGGCGGGCCTCGTGCCCATCCTTTGGAGCCAAGGCACCGGCTCGGAGGTCATGCGGCGCATCGCGGCGCCGATGGTCGGCGGCATGGTATCGTCGACAGTGCTGACGCTGCTCGTCATCCCGGCACTGTACTCCTTGGTCAAGGGGTGGCGATTGCCCAGCGGAGCGTTGGCGGCACTGCCTCGGCCCGCTGCCCCGCGGGCGGCCGAATGAGCACACATGGAACGGCTGCCACCGGGTTGCCGCGGGTGCCGTCCAAAGATCCGGCCGCTACAGATCGGTGTTATATCTTGACCGATCCCCTCCAGGGGGATAGGTACTTGTAATGTCAGAGGTACACGTTCACGCAACCCACCCAGAAATAGTCAAACGGCTGAAGCGGGCCGAGGGACACCTTCGCAGCATTGTGGAGATGATCGAGGGCGGGCGGCCTTGCCTGGACATCGCCCAGCAGTTGCACGCGGTCGAGAAGGCGGTGTGCCAAGCCAAGAAGACGCTCATCCATGACCATATCGATCTTTGCCTGGAGGACGCGGTTGGTCCGGCGCCCCACGGGCAACGCGACGCCATCGACGGGTTCAAGGCGATCACGAAATACCTTTGAGGAGACCCGCGGATGAACACTGAAGGTAACAGCCCAGGTCATCTCGTTGGAGGGGGGCATTGACAGGTCACGGCTGAGTACGAGTCAACGTGTCATGGCACCGCCCGATGACACAGGCTCCGGAGACGACGTA
>JAABUP010011574.1_pt1 | contig 10006 bp, 7 predicted proteins | sample 5559201 | NCBI WGS metagenome assembly JAABUP01 (sample SAMN10711887, study PRJNA513373) | rock metagenome | isolation source: Antarctica rocks | place: Antarctica | reverse complement strand
TCCAACTCCTCTCCCCCAAGATACCCCTCGCGAAATGCACAAGACCGCCGCAAACCCCTCATCACACTTACAATGAATGCTGTGCTACGTTCATCTCAACTTCTTGATGCCAGCTTTCGGCCCACTCTCCCTCCTCAGGCTCTCCAATTTCTTCCCTAATTGCGCCTGAACTGCTTTTTGAACCGCCCATTGCTTTTGCATCTTCTTTATCCGTACTCCAGCTATAATCATGAGGGACACAATTCGGATCGTAGGGCGTTTTTGTGGAGCGGATGGTCGTCTGTCTGGAGTGACGCCTATCTCGGACAGGAGGTGCAGGTCGAGTTTGTTGCTAAGGAACGTTAGCAAATGTTATGTCGGAAGTATGAGCCCGAATCAGGAGTTTCGGCAACCGAAAGGACGAGAATAGCAGACATACCAGGCATTGAACATCTCGATCTGCATTAGAAGGAATGTCTTCTCATATGTTAATCCTTTTCTGAAACCTTCCTCCCTCAGGAATCTTGCTCGCATCCATTGAATTTGCTTCGCCAGCCCTTTCAACTCGCGTTGGTGTGTTTTCTCCTTCTCCTGCACTACAAGCTCCACTTGCTTCAGCTCTTCCGGAGAATCTCCGGGACTGATGCTGCTGATGCTCGTGTTAGGGAATCGAACACGGCTCACAATAGCCTTTCGTTCCTCATCCCAACTTTTCTGTTGATGGGCTATCTTGTCCAGTGCACGGTCGAATTGGATTTGAACCTTTTCGAGCTCTATGTTCAGGGCGGTGGATTTCTTAAAGTAGAGTACCCGTTCTTCGCGGATGCGCTTAAGCTGTAAGCGAAGTTCTTTCTCACGAGAGGAAGCAGCATCAATTTGAGATTGACGGTCTGTAATCTGTAGGTTGAGGTCTTCGGCTTCTAGTTTGGCGTCCTTAAGCATATCGTGCAGATCTTTACGTTCGTCGGCCATGGTCCTATCGCTGGTAGAAGAAAGACGGTTGGCGTGTAGAGATTGTTCTAGGGAATGAATACGTGTACGGAGGCGGTTGATGGTTTTCTCATTCGCCGTGTTCTTGGATCTTTGCTCTTCTTGCTGGAGGCGGCATTCAGAGAGCTCTTGTTCTAACTGTTCTCGCTGCTGCTCAGAAGAGTCGTTATCTGATTGCGCTTGGCGTTCTGCCTCGAGGAGTTTGCGTTGAAGGACCTTCTCGCTATCCTTCGATATGGCGCGCAGATCCTTCATCTGTTGATGTGCTTCTGCCAGGTGGCGTCTGCTCTCAATAAGTTCGTTTTTCCGAGCCGAACCACCAACAGATGACTTGGGCGAATCAACAGCCATTTTGGACACCTCTGCCTCATGAAGCTGACGCTCCAACCCCTCGACTTTTTGCTTTAATTCACGGATGATCTCTTTGTGAGCTGCCTCACGCTGCAAGACTTCGGTCTCCTTTCTCCTTGCAGCAGATAGGTCCTTTTGGATCATTGACAGTTCCGCAGCAGCTTCACCACCTTGCTCGCCTCTCGATAAGAGGTTCTCCAGGTCCTCAACCTGAACCTCGAGACGCTGTGCCTTCTGCCTTGACATAATAAGTTCACGATCTCGGCCTTCTGAGGCTGCGACCACCCTCCGCTGTAAGCTGGCTACTTCCTCGCTCAAGCGGCTCTCTTCAGAGGCGGCCTTTTCAATTTCTTCTTGCAGCTCTCGCTCAAGAGCCTCGTTGCTTTCCAAGAGACCTTTGCGTTCTTCGCGGAGACGTCCAACGTCGTTCTCTAATTTTAACTTCGAGGTTCGAAGCTCCAATTTCTCCTGGTCCATTTTGAAGGTTTCGTCCACTTGGTCCTGCATTAGCTTCAGCTGAGTCTTGAGTTCATCCCGCTCAGCCTCGGTCTCAGTTGATCGAACTCGTAAAGTGTGGGCCTCAATATTGATGGTTGCCAGTCGGTCTTGTAAGGACTGTTTCTCGGTTCTCGTTTGCTGAAGCTGAGTTTCAATGTCGTGAACTTGAGAGTTGAGCATATCTATTGAATCAGTATTGTCCATGGTCCTGGCACCGGCGTGCGCGGTCTCTGCTCGGTTGAGTTCCTTCTTCGTGGCGTGAAGCTGACTTCGCAACGACTCTGTGTCTTGCCTGGCATTGGTCACTGCGTCTCTGGCTCTTCCAGCTTCCTCATCAAGGCCGCTTTGCAAGACCTCGATCTCATCTTCTAAAGCTTGCACTTTTTCTTCGAAAGCAGCCTCTTCCCGCTTGCTAACGCGGAGTTCTTCCTTGGTTTTAGACAGCTCTAAGCGAAGATTGTCCAAAGCCTGCCGCTTTTCTCCGACTTCGTCATTGAGATCCTGTATTTGACGACCAAGGACAGCCTCTTCGCTCCGGTGCCTCTGTTGTTCACTTTCAAGTGCTTCTTGAAGCTTCATCTCCCGGCCAGAAAGTGTTCCTTCAGCCTCTTGCAGCTTCTTTACTGTGCGTTGAAGGCCAGCCGCTTGTTCCTCTGCCTTCTCCTTCTGCGCCTGAAGACCTCGCCGTTGGTTCTCCCATTGATCTCGGTCGGCGGCGTATTGACCTTCTTTGTCGTCCAACTCATGGTGAAGATCGTCAATTTCGTCGGCAAGGCGGTCAATCTCATCCTTTGCCTCAGCCCGAATTCTGCGATCGTTATCAAGTGCGTGCCCCCTCTCTTCTTGCAAATCCCGCTCGAGGTCTTGCACCTGTGCACGTGCTTTGGACAAGTCTTTCTGTAGTATTTGAGATTCAGCCGTAAGAGCATCGTGCCTAGAATGCAACAGATCCTTTTCCTCTGACTTGACTTGTAGCTTCTTGACCGCTTCGTATGCTTGTTTTTCTAGAGACGTGTTTTTAGTGGTAGTACTAGCCTGTTCGTGACGAAGTAGCTCAAGTTCATCCTTTAGCCGTTGCTCGCGCGTCTCAGCATCCTGTGCGACATCTCTGATATGTTCTTGTGCTCTTTTGACTTCTCTCGACCTGTCCTCAAAGCGTTCCTCTAATGCGCTATGGTTTTCGCGAAGATCTGTGAGCTCGGCTTGCAGCTTGTTCGCTTTGTCCTCAAGTTGCCGGCTAAGGCCTTTAGTGTTCATTGACTTATTGGACATCTCATCGCGTAGCTTCAGTATATTGTTAGCGAATCACTCCAGCTCAAGGTCATCTGAACAAACGCACCTCGTCAAGATCGTCCTCTGCCTTCTGTTTTGACGCAAAGGCTTCTTCGAAGTCCACCTTAGCGGTTCTTGCCGTAGCCTCCGCACGCTGAACTGTATCCTGAAGATGCTGCAAGTTGTTACGAACATGGTCGAGCTCTTTCTGAGTCGCCTCTAACTTCGCAGCCTGTTCCGTGGAACTGTTTTGGCGTTCTTCCAGATCTTCGATCTGCCTCTTACCTGCCTCAAGCTCCTCGTAGATCTCTTCAAGTTCTTCCGAGTCTTTTCTCGCCTGGGCCTTAAGTCTGTCGTTCTCTTCATCTCGTTCTTCCGTAAGACGGTCCTTTTCTCTAAGATCGGCTTCTAACTCTTCGATATCCTCTCGGCACTTCTCAAGCGCCTCCACATTGTTGTCTGCAATTTCCAGCTTTTGATGCAGCTCTCTCACTTCAATTTCTTTAGACGTTACTTTGCTTCTCAGAGACTCCAGCTCTTCACGCAACCCTTTGTCGACATGCTTACGTTTCAAATCCTCCTGAACGCCCTGTAGGTGAAGGTGATAGGCTTCGAGGTCCCGCTCTGCCTGACTCAGAGTCTTCTTCGCGCGTACGAGCTCCTTCTGCATGGTGATTTTGTCGACCTTGAGATCCGTATTCTCCCTTAAAGCTGCTTCGTTGAATCCAGGTCCTGCTTTCCGCAACGACTCTTCAAGGAAATGGATCTTAAGCTTCAGGCCAAAGTTTTCTTTCTCAACCTTGTTTATGATCTGGGTCACCATTAATATTGGATTGAGCGGATTTACACCTGTGCTACAACACGTACGTTTTCCTGCTCTCTGAGCGTCATTACTTGTCCCTGGTCTTGAAGCACCCCCCCGGCATCGCGCTTTGGTAATACTGCAAGCGGCGTAGATTGAGCGCTGCTGCTGGCAATCTGAGGTACAGGTGTTCCATCGTCCTCCACAACCCCCGAGCTTCCTTCATCATAACCATATATTGCTGAGGCTTCCGCTGCCGGCAATGCAGGACTTTTGCCACCTTTGTAGCCAGCTTTCAAAAACGCAGGTGTCTCCGGCATACCATTAACCTTTCCATTACGAAGTAGGTTTTTCCTCAGGCCACTCTGGAGTAGTGGAGTGAATTCCCCCTGTACTGGCGCAGCTGGTAGGTTATTAATGTTGGCGAGAGGGCCGCGTGCTCGCGGTGTCTTGAGGCTGATACCGCGACCATTGCGTAGTTGGGTGATCAAATCGTCTTTCCGCTTGGATGGGGAAAGGAACGAATTTTCGACCGAGAAATTCTCAAGGTTGTGGCCGTTGGAGAGGTACGTTGCGTTCCCAGCATCAGTACGAGGGGTCTCAACGTAGGTCATGATCGCATTAGTTCATACAAAGGGCAGGTAGCGAAGCTTCATATGATGAACTTCGGTTCCTAGATCATGACGCGGAGACGAAAACAAATTAATGCAGTGTATCAATGTTGACTTCTGGAGGGACGTGTTTTTCAGTGAGTAAACATCGGCAAACTTGCTGTTTCCAGACGCGCTAGTGCTTGACCTTCTGCCATTCAGCCTTACCGGGAACTCTTTCCATTTCCTCGTGAACACCAAAACTCTTTGATAATCGTGGGTAAAACTAACCTGGGGTTATAGATTCCCGCATGTCACTCAAGAACTATAAGATTTCGGAATCACCATAATGGATAGGGCCAACGATGGCTTCAAATGGTTTGGAGAAGGCTTCGATGGGTTTCCCAAATCTCTGCCGGAGGACTGCGTCGAATACACGCTTTACATTATAGACTCCAAGCTCAATGATTTCGATGTCCGGGAGAAGCTTCGCGATGTTCAAAGCGAAGCTAGCAAACTGATCAAGAAGCTACTCAAAGACTTCATCTGGCAGCGAGAAAAGTTTGCTCTCGAATTGGTTCGAGAAAATGGTCAGATACGGAGCTTTCTACGAGGACGAACGAATTATGGGGATTCGGTAGAGGATGAATGGCTCATAGTGTACATTCTACGAGTGCTCAGTAGGAACTTTGCGCAGCTCTGGATTAGGATCGTAGATACGGATGGGCAATTCTTGCTCATCGAAGCCGCGAATGCTATTCCGCGGTGGCTAAACCCCGAAAATGCAGATTTTCGAGTCAGTTATACATCCCCATCAGACGCTGTTTGATAACAGCTCATCAGTCATAGATTTGGATCAACAACGGGAAGCTAATGATTATTCCTACTACGCACATGCTGGAAGAGAATTCGAAAAATCAACCAGCAGAAGCATCGCAGGTAATGGCACTTGATAGAGCATTGGATTTCCTACGAAACAGTCAATCCAAACTTCTCCATTTACCGTCAACTGAGGCGGAGGCCTTCTTTCGCCTACAAAGATACCCTAACCAGATTGCAAACAGCCTCCATCGCGCGCTCGTCACAATCCCAAGAAAACTCGCGTACATCCTCCACGACAAAGCGGCGTACATTAGTCCTGCAATAGAGGCATTCTATCTCCGAGATCCAATTTCCACCCGTCCATTATATGCATCGGATCCAGCCAAGTGCTTTTTTTCTCCGACTGACTTAGTTACTGTATCCGTAACATTTACTAAAGTCGGATACGCTCAGACCAAGAGCCAACAATTTGCTGCTCCTCCAGCGTGGTCACACATTATCTCTACCAACTGTGATGCAAAATCCCGATATAGAGCAGAATTGGGTATGAAGATCACCTGTGGATTCGAGATGCTGATGTCAGATCCACAGAATAAGGACCTCAAAGTTGTTCGGGAAATAAAATTACTTCTCGAAGATATCGAGACTGGGGAGGATTACTTACCATCTGATAGCGAGTTATCCAACTGGAAAACTGACGATGACGATGAAGCTTGGCTAGACATCAACTTCGAGCAGTTTGACAAAGACTTAGCGGGAAAAAGCTCAAAGAACTTACCCACTACCTCAGGGGGCTTCGGTGACAAAACTACTCAGGACAATCTACGAAAAATGGTTGCGAGATTTGAAGACTTCTTGAACGATGATACAGCAGGTGCTGAAGGTGCGGAATACCTGGATGACATGGATGAAGACAACGACGATTATAGCGAATCTTCTAGCTCCGGCAGCGATACCGAAGGAAACGACGGAGAAATCACGTTCAATGAGGATAAGTATGCTATATTGATGAAGGAGACGATGGGCGTACCAAACGACAAGACCACAGAGACCAGACCAGATTCTACCTACAAAAGTCATGTGGAGGACACTGATGAGACTGATACAGATCACGATTCAGAAGAAGAAGATGAAGGGGATAAGATACGCCAAGTGATGCATGATATGGAATCAGAGCTTCAATATGCAGGAGCTCTCTGCTTGGACCGTGATTCCGCTGCGGATAAGGTCACACCACGAAGTGAAGCTGATGATGCAGGAACCAAGGGGCTTGACGACCCAAGCCATGTAGCAGATGAGCGTAGCGATACAGAAAACGAGGACCTGGACATCAATTACAACCTAGCGAAGAATTTGCTCGAGAGTTTCAAGAGCCAGGGTGGTGGAGCTGGCCCTGGTGGGAATTTGATGGGCTTGATGGGTATGCATATGCCTCCAGACGAAGAAGACAACTTTACGAATCGTTGAAGAACCTGAGACATGTATGGCCATCGGATTACTTTGGTTGCGCAATCGTTGGGGGCTTGAGATTGGCGGAGATACTCGCTTATTTATTCAGTGCAGGCTTTCACCCTTACCGCTTATAGTCCCCAGACTTTTGTCGGACCCTGATGCTTCCTTGGGCACACGCGGTCCCTGGTACTCTTGTTAATCCAAGACACAAGTCAGAGACATCCTTTGTTTGCAGAGCATTACCACATTGCCAATAACGCCTGGTGAATCTGGAACAATCAATCCAACTGAATGATCTCATAAAGATATTCCGGTTTCAGTGAAAGATTGTGTCATGAAACTTGAACAGTCTTTCACAGCCGCTACTGGCCATCTGGATCTCGACAGTCTGAAAAATAGATGGTTTAATCGACCACAGTGGCCTGATTGTAAGTGTATAGTAACATCAGGCCTTGGGTCTGCACTACCTTACTCCGGTCTATACGGAAGTTCGTCATCACCTTATGCCTCAAAGAGTGATAAGACCCAGAACACCGGAGAGCAATCAGGTACCCCGCAGCAGGCATGATCGCGATTCGGACCTCGATACCAATCGGCCTTCCCGTCTTCTAGCCTGCTCTCCGAGTGTTTCAGAAATCAGTCCGTCAGAGAAGATGCAGGGATTTGCAGTCGTCGTTACTGGTGGAAGCAACAAATGCCCACACCTCATGCTCGTAAGTCGTACATTCGAGAAGAACGCTTGTCAGGCTTCTATCCGTGACGATCGCGTGGACTGCTTTATGCGAGACTTGGTGGCGACGGTATAAGCGCAGTGACACGATTTGGTCGATTCAGATGCGATCCGTAACCTTAAACGGACGCGCATAAATGATCAGCGCCAAACCTCCGGACGTTGTCGAATGTCGAGTCAAGAATTCAAGAAGTCAGGCACCTAAGGACCAAGGTAGCCCGCCAAAGACATTCTGCATGATCCGGCTTACCACGAGGTCATGGCGGAGAATTATGCTGGCCGCCGCACATACCCGTTCTTCCCCTTCTGCCACTTCTGCTTGATCGTATATTTTGATCCAATTGACTGCCGGACTGATTCGCGCCGCGAATCAGCCTTTCTGCGTTCTGGCGCTGAAGGAAGATCAAGTGTGAGCGTCAATCTGGGCTGGATGAGGCCGATGAAGCAGAAATTGCATGTCTTTGATTTCCTCAGCTTACATCAACCCAGACCGGAGGGTGGCTGGCCGTATGCATTCTATTGGCCGCTGCTTTCTGCTTTCCATTAGCATAGGCACTCGAGCACCTGAAGTCTGGAGATGTGAGAAAATGGTGGTGGGGAAGCTGAAACCCGTCCAAACGGGACGAAGCACGATGGGTCAAACTTAGGGCCAGGGGCCAATCGTAATCAAGCCTGGTTTAGCTGGTCAATGACAGGGTCTGCTAAACAGTGTGCTACTACAGTACCAGCCTACAGCATACGAGGATGCCTTGTGAAGCATCTCTTGGAGACTTAAACACAAGCACGACTGCTTGCGCATTAAGAACAGGGTCTTGCCTTGTTTTGCGCGCATCTCTCCTGTATTTGACCGCAGCCACCTTTTGATGTATTTTGGTTATTTCGGATCTTTTTATCTCCTATCGATCTGATAATCGCATGTTATCCATAGTATATTGATCCTCGAAATTCTATGGTCTTATTATACTTGACTTTGTTGTTGCCGGTGTCAAGATAATTCTAATGGCCGATCCCGGTTCCTCGACTGTATGTATCTTGTTTGCAGACGTGTCCGAGCCGAGTTGTGAACTGACAAAGACTGCAGTCGCCTGCGAACGGAAGGGATTACGAAGGGCTTCAAGTAGACACACGAGCCGAAGATAGCACAGACAAGCACCTTGACCCTGAGAAAAGCCCTCACGGCCGACGCGATTGGGGCGACCTCGACGAGGACGACGCCTACCTGAATGAGAAGCAAATTGCTACAGTAGATCAAAACGAGAAGGACGAGGAGTCGCCAATCTCTCCAGGCGCTACATTGGTCGCAGACCCCGAAAGCCCTCATCCAAAGACTATTGATGACATTGTCGCCATTGCGCCAGGATTACCGCCTGAGCCGAAAGTTCGGAGGATATGTGGCATGCGGCGACGGAATTTCTGGATAGCATTCGGTGCGGTTTTGGCCGCTGTTATTGTGGCATCCATAGTCGGTGGGGTCGTAGGTGGGAGGAAGAAGCAGACAGCACCTCCACAATCGCTGCCTGCAACCACGCTTCCCCCACCGGTGGTCAGCGGGCCTTCATCGTAGGTTGCACCAAACACGCTATGGTTTTCACGTGCTGATCTGTATTACCTTATCAGGCCGTCAGATGTCATTGTTGACTCGCCCTTGTGTGTTTTATCGTACGACAACAATGGAACCGGTAGCCCGGACAGCCGACAGTCGTTCCGGATGTACTATCAATCCGTTATTGGGAATGTCAAGGAATCTGCATCTGATGGACTGAGTACTTGGCAAGCTGCCACGTAGGTGTCCCAACGCAAGAAGCCCGACGTCGCTGACGACAATAGACCTATTTTCACAGATGCAATCAATAACACTGGGCTAGCAGCACTTACTTATATAAATGGCACACAACAACAGGTAAGCGGCGCTCTGGCATTTGTATCACCTTTTTGACGTATCAGCAGGGTAGCATCTTCTACGTTGGGATGAACGGGAATTTGCAAGAGAAGAGAAAGTATAATCTATCAAATAAGACGGGCATTTGGCTGCCCACAAGCCTCAACAACAAAAACATCCCGATGGTCGGCAACATGACAGTTTCGTCTAAAAACAACAATGACTCCGAGAATAATTGGGACAGCTATCGAATGGCAGCCGTCTATTCGGCCAATTTCCAAACAGGGCCCGGAAGTCGTCTCTACTACCACGCCGCAGAACTCAACGGCACCAGCTGGGTGCAAGAGTTGATATGGACACAGCAGAACGATAGTTGGTCTATGGGAGCCACGTTTTACGATGCATGGCCAAGTTCCCACCTAGCCGCCACCGTTGACGAAAACACGAAGATCCTACGCCTCTTCTTCTCCTCGGGTAATCTTACCCTATCCGAATACTATACCAACATCTCCTCCCCCAACCCCTCCTACCACAAAGGTAAGCCCCCCGCCACCTCCGTCCACCAAACACGCAAACTTACCCCCCCCAAACAGGCCTCCAACTCCCCTCCTACCTCCACTCCAATAACGGCAACCTCGCTG
>JAABUP010011571.1_pt1 | contig 10008 bp, 15 predicted proteins | sample 5559201 | NCBI WGS metagenome assembly JAABUP01 (sample SAMN10711887, study PRJNA513373) | rock metagenome | isolation source: Antarctica rocks | place: Antarctica | reverse complement strand
TGAGCGTGAGCTGAGGCGACTCAAGCAGGCCATTCCCAGCAGAGTGGGCATGCAAACGCTGCTGTTTGCTGCCCCTGTGCTAGCTGCTGTGGCCTCCTTTGCTGTGTACGGATCAGTGGACCCCAATGGATTCACAGCGCCGCGCATCTTCGCTGCCATCTCGCTGTTTGCCATCATGAGATTCCCACTCATTTTCCTTCCATTTGCTCTGGTCGAGGTGATCACACATCTACCCTTTGTTTCTCTTGCTCACTGTTAAGCATGCAATGTCAGATGGTCACACACCTTATGCTTGCGTGGTTGCGCTCTTTGGTCATGCGCTAAGGAGGCTGACACTGTAGCTGCAGCCATGCACTATCATACAGTTGTGGATGCTTGGCCAGAAGCACATGAAGACAAGTCCTGTTGCTGTTTTGCTTGTATTTACTGCTATGCATGCAAGTCACGTCCCCAAAGTCATGCTTCCTTATCTTAACTCATGCTGTCTTCTCTCACAGATGGGAAATGCCATGGTGTCATTGCGGCGTCTGAGTCAGTATCTGGTCATGGAGGAGCGTCGAGACACAGTGCAGCCATTGGACAGGGTGGGTCTTGACATTGAGGGCGGTCAGTTTTACTGGTGCGAACCTCCCAAGACCAAGAAGCTGGACAGCGTGAAAGGCGCTCCAGGGCAGGGCAAGAAGCGCAGCCTGTTGAGTGTTTATGGAGGGCTGAAGCTCAGAAAAGGCCCGGCTGTTGGCACTGGCCCTGCAAAGGACTCAGGTATGCACACCATGCAACACTTGTTTCTGTGCATAGCAGCATGCAATGCATCTCCCTGATACTGGGCAAACCCCATGTTGACAGCATGCATCAGCTCCTGTTGCTTCTTGCAGATACAGCCAAGGAGGCAGATGCACAGCCTGAGGACGTAGCCATTACCCTGAATGGCACTCAGGATGCATTCAAGCTGGGCTGCCACACAGCCCTCGGAGAGAGCTCTAGTTCCAGCTCCAGCTCCTCATCTGATGGTCAAGCTGAGGGAGTGTATGCAGGCAAGCTTCTGCCCTCTTCAAACACCTGTGGTCCCAATGCAAACCCTTGCTGGCATGCGCCTAAGCTATGTATGCAATAGTAACTGGCTGAGTTTTTTTCAATGTACCTGCTGCTGCCTGGCCCTTTACAAGTGCAGCAGGTATTGCTGTCAGTCTGCCTGTAAGCAGCGATAGCTGCATTTCTACCCATGTGCACAAGCTTGTCTTGCACAGATCATGTCCTTGTTTCAGTGCACTTGCAAGGGCAGTGCAATGGCTACAGTGCTTGCACAACCCATGTTCCAGCAACCACAGATCCTATGCCAGAGGCTGATTTGTGGCCATGTGTTGCAGACAAGCTTGACACAGCCGACACAGATTTCCCCAAACAGCAGGACATTGTGACAGCAGCCAATGATGCGTCATCAGGGCAGGTGAAGAGGGGCAGCAACAACAACCCTGAGGGCGCGCCTGATGCCACCTGGTGGCTCAGGGATGTGAATGTGAGTGTAGGCCCTGGGGAGTTAGTGTGTGTGGTAGGCAGAGTGGGCTCTGGCAAGTCCTCCCTCATTGGAGCCCTCCTAGGTAATACTCTATATACCGCAGCTTACACCACAATCCACATGATCAATATTATAGCTGGCTGTGTTGTCTGCTGGGGTTCTGTCCTGGATGTTGCTACTTGTGTTCTGCACACAACACCAGGCTCTTTGCTTTGTTGCATCAGATGGCACTCAATATGCCACCTGTGTCAACTCATTGCAACTCAGGCCTAGGTAACACATGCACATTTGCAACTTTTGCTGCTTTACCCTCCCTTGATCTGGCATCATATCAGCTTGCTGCCACCTTTCTGTTGGTCTTGAATGTCTTGCTCGGGTTGATGCTCAAACATGCAAGCCAACTTTCCTTTGGGACGCTCGTCAACATCAGCATCTATTTTACAGGTGAGATGGAGAGACACTCAGGGCTGGTGAGGATGGGAGGCAGTCTGGCCTATGTTGCCCAGCAGGCATGGATTGTCAATGACTCCCTGCAGTCCAACGTACTGTTTGGGCAACAGCTTGATGAGCAGCGCTGGGAGGCATGCGTGCATGCTTGCAGCCTGCAACAGGACTTAGAGGTAAGCTTCATGTCTTCAAAGCCTGCCTTTGGCATTTGCACTACCGAAGCTCTGTAACTGCCAGACCTGTGTTACCCAAATCGTGACTTGTCAATGCAAACTTCTCAGCTGCATCACCGCACAAGTACGGCATATTGCTACCTTGCACAGCATTTGCATGCTAAAATGCATGGCATGCTGCTCAGAACGTCCTGACAGCAGTTCTGCAGTCCTCTGAACCCACCCAGTGCTGATGCAATCCAATCTGCTGTTGCAGATGCTGCCTGCTGGTGTGGACACTGAGATCGGCGAGAAGGGCATCAACTTGAGTGGTGGCCAGAAACAGCGCATTGCCTTGGCCAGAGCGGTCTACAGCGATGCTGACTTCTATATTATGGATGACCCTCTCAGTGCTGTGGATGTTCATGTCGGCCGTCATATCTTTGACAACTGCATTTCAGGTATGCCACACAGTTCTCGTGTGTCACTACTGGGCAACTTGGATTGCTACCTACATGATCAAGCCCGACTCATCCCCCTGCTGATGACAGTAGTCCTATAAGGCCTTGCGAGACGAGCAGTAACTCAATCACCCTGAAAGCCTTGCATGTGTCTTCAGCATACGACCTTTCCTGATAAGTGCAAGCTGCAGCGATAAGTGCAAGCTGCAGCAATACTCAATGATGTATCATTCATGCGCAGGTGTGCTGGCAAAGAAGTCCAGGTTGCTGGTGACCAACCAGCTGCAGTACCTGCCCCACGCAGACAAGATCATCTATGTTGAGTCTGGCAGGGTGGTAGGTCAGGGCAGCTATGACAAGGTCAGCCTCATTCCTGGCTTTGCCAGCCTGCTGAAGGAGTTCAACTCCAGAGCAGAGCAGGAGAAGCCAGAGGAGGCCGTTGCCATGCAGCACATTCAGCAAGACCAGATGTTTGGTGAGCTGAATGCTGCTGAAGGCAGACCTGATGCCACCACTAGCTCCACAATTGCACCACCCCATGCTGTGCACACAAACGCAGCCAGCGTGCCTGTGGTCAACGCCACAGTGTCAGAAGCCTTTTCAGACTTCGCCAACCCTGGGGCTGTCGTCCAGCGCAACATGCTTGTCAATGACGTAGATGCTGTTGAGCCCCTCAGAAACAACGTAGAGCTGGTCAGACAAGAGCTGGCAGATGATGATGCTGGTCTTGATTTAGATGATGCAGTGACCAGGCAGGCGTCAGACGAGCTCAGAAGATATACAGTAGATCCTGCTGCAGCCAGGTCCGGCGGCGCATATGATCCCACCCACAGGGACTTCACAGACCCAGACATGATTGGCGACGACCATGAGGCACAGCAGTTGGGCCTGCGTCACAGACGTACTGCCACTACAGACTCACAGCGGCGGCTGCAGATGGAAGGCACCAGTGGCAGAGATCCTGACGAGGCAACAGGTGACAGGTCTTGGGCAGGCAGCTTCCGGAGGAGAAGGTCCAAGGACCTTGTGCGCTCCTCTGCTTCTCGCAATTCCATGACTGGTGCCTCGCACAAGTCACTGCCAGTCTCACGTCGCTCCCTGGAAACTGAGGCACATGCACTTGCCAAGATCCCAGCTAGCAAGCAGATACAAGCGGTGCCACCTGCGCCTGAGGAGGTTGTTAACAAGGATGGTGTGACATATGTGAAGACGCCAGATGGCAAGCTGGTTGTGCAGGAGGATCGTGCATCAGGGCATGTCACGGTGAGCATCTCCCTCTAGTGTTCCTTGCACGTGATCCGCGTTCACCCGCATGAGCAGTCACGCCAAGTCTGAAACCACCACAGAGAGCATCTCCTTCTCTGTGGTGATTGTATGTGACATGGCCTGCAGCTTAGAACAGAATATTAGTTCTTACTATTGCATGGCCTTGCAAGGGACTGATGCATTTGTGCTGCACTTGCTGGCACAGCAGCCTTGCTTACATCAGCCAAGCTGATCAGGCTTTCATTGGCCGCGAAGCAGCACTTTTTACGCTGCAAAGAAGCACTTTTCACGCCATTGCTGTGTTGCTTATTGCAAACTCTCCAGATTGCAAAACAAAGGGTTTCGTGCAGGCTGATGTTGAGTTATGTTGCATCTGCAGACTGAGATATACAAGCTGTATGGCAAGGCGTATGGCTGGTACTCATTGCTCAGCTTGTGCTTCTTCTGGGCCAGTGAGCAGTCCACCAATATTTTGACCAGTTGGTGGCTGTCACAGTGGACAACAGCACAAATCCTCTACCAGATTGAGGCAAATGCAGGTGAGTGTGCACTGCAACGCCTCACAGTTGCATCTTTCTATGCTGTGTCAACAGTTTTGCTCAGTGCCTTTTCCAAACCTACCATTGGATCACATCTCTTGCTATATGCTCTCTTGTCCAGCAGTGAAGGTGTTCACTACAATGAGAGATTGTGTAGCCATCCTTGTGACTTGAGCCATAGGCGTACCCCAATCTGATGTTCTCCTTGGAGCATGTTGCAAGTAATGCAAGCAAGTGCAGCTGTTGTCATGCACACGGCTTACGTGTCCACTTGTGCTTCATGTGCACACCAGATGTAGTTCTGTCCATCTACAAAGCTGCTGGTCACAACAGTCCCTGCAATTGCAGGCCTGCGTGTGAGTGATCCCAGAGGCAAGTATCTTGGAGGCTACATTGGCTTTGGCCTTGGCTATGTGGTGCTGGTCTCCATCAGATCTATCATCAACTTGTTGGCTGGATGGCAAGCCAGCAGACGCATTCACCATGCTTCCATGGCCTCTCTGTGTCTGGCTCCTATCAGCTTCTTTGACACCACTCCAATTGGTCGCATCCTCAACCGATTTGCCAAGGTAGGGCCTTCACACTCAGCCTACTGTGAATCTGCGCTTTTTGGTTTGCGACATAACTTCAGTACTCTCTTGTGGCAGGGTGCTCAGTTTGTGACCCTTGATGCTTTTGGTCTGCTTGTGTTTAGATTTGCCCTGCATCTTGATGTGTTGGTGTTTGTACTCAGCCAGCTGAGAAGTATCTGTTCTTTCTGGGGACACATCTTAGTGCACGATGTGCATTGCTGCCATCAATATACAAGCACTGCTGACTGGATGTGGTGGTGACTGATGCAGGACACAGATGACATGGACTACCTGCTGCCTCAGAGTATCACAGAGCTGGGTAACTGCCTCATGCAGCTGGCTGCCACACTCATCTTTGTCTCCATTGTGCAGCCAATCTTCTTGGCAGGTAGATACATCACCCTGCATACCTGCTTCTGCATTTCTATACTTATTGTCACCTTTGACTCTGTGTTTGCAGTGTGAACAACCATGCAAAGCTTTTGCCTGCTGCGGGCATGTGTGAACTCAATTTAGATCCCATGTTGCTGCTGAGTGAGCCTAAATGCTGCATGCAGTCTGCTGTACTTTGTCATCCTCCTTCTCAAACTTTTTCAACAAGTGACCTTTGGCCCAGCAATTTGCTGAGCATGGTGACTGTGTTGCAGGCATGGTTCCCCTCATGGTTGTGTACTTCTTCCTCCAGAAGTACTACCGTCGCTCCTATGTGGAATTGCAAAGATGTGATGCGACTTCCCGCTCTCCTGTATATGCTCACTTCAGCGAGAGCCTGACAGGAGTCGAGACCATCCGAGCATTCGCGTATCAGGAGAAGTTTGCCAGCAAGAGTGATGGTCAGATTGACTACAACCACCGGTAATGCACGGCTATTCGTCCTTGGGCTTGCCCCCCACCCCTGTCCATGAGTCAGTGTATAGTGCGCACATGCTGCCCTTGGTTTATCAGTTTCTTGCATGCCATGTGCTGAGCAGTGTCAATGTGTATCTGCACTGCTTGATGTGAATGCTGTCTCAGCAGTCTGCCTCACGGCCAAAGCATACTTGCTCTGATGACTGACAGCTCTATGAGGCAATGACAGCAAGCTGAATTGTGAGGTTAACGGTGCAGGGCGTACTGGACCTTGAAGACGGCTGATCAGTGGCTCAGTCTGCGACTGGACTTCATTGGTTCTATGCTCATTCTGCTGACTGCCATCCTGGCCATTGCAGAGCGCAACCACATCTCCCCTGCCATTGCAGCCCTCTCACTCAGTCAGGTACATTAGTGCTGCTGATACCGCATTCTATGTGGAGGCGTAGTGTCTGTGTCTGAAGCCATAGCATCAGCTGGTGTGCTGCTCCAGCTTTCTGCACAGAAAACCTTGTGGCTAGGCAGCACTTCAGCAGCACATCAGCTTATGCAGTCATGCCACGCAAATAACGCTGTCTTTCTGCAGGTTCTGGACGTCACTCAGTTCATGAAGTATGCAGTCCAGAGTGCAGCCATGTTTGAGAGTCGCTTCAACAGTGTGGAGAGGATTTTGGCGTATGCCAAGCTGAAGCCAGAGGCTCCTCACCACATCCTGGGCAAGCAGGCACCCCCTGAGTGGCCTCAAGCAGGCGCCATCTCATACAACAATGTTGTCATGAAGTACAGGCCAGAGCTGGAGCCTGTTCTCAAGGTGCACTACAGCATCTGCCTTCTCTGTCGCCCCTGACTTGCTCCATGCTGCTGTCAGCTTTTTCCCCCATGCCAGTCAGCTGACATAAGTTCAGGCTGCAATGTACAGCATACACATTTTGCTGCATGATCATCGTGTGCTGCAGTGGTCTGATGCTTGCATGAGGGATCAGTACCATGTTGAAGGCTGGGTGTCTCTAATGTGACTCCTGCAAGAATTTGCGTTGTATACATAGTGTCACGCGTCTGCTGCTGCTTGTTGAAGGCTGGGTGTCACCAATGTAACTTCTGCAAGAATTTGCATAGTATGCACAGTGTCACACATCTGCTGCTGCTTGCCTTGTGCCTCTAGCCTAAAACCTAGGACACATGTTAAACATTGTGCAGACACCTGTATTGATGTCCACATGTGACCCTGCGGACCCAATCTTGTCAAGCTGACACAGATCCAATGTGGTCATGTCACAATCTTGACTGACTTGGCAGCTTGTATGCTGCAGGGAGTGTCCTTTGAAGTGGCAGCAGGCGAGAAGGTGGGCATTGTAGGCCGTACTGGCAGCGGTAAGTCCAGCCTCATTGTCACCCTCTTCAGGATCGTGGAGACCGATGGCGGCTCCATCACCTTGGATGGCTTGGATCTACAGAGTATGGGCCTGAATGACGTCAGAGGCAGGATCGCTGCTATTCCACAAGACCCGATCTTGTTCAGTGGGACTGTGCGCTCCAACTTGGACCCTTATGGTCGGTATGAGGATCATGAGATATGGGATGCTCTGAGCCATGTAGCTCTCAAGGTACAGCATATGTGTCAAGGCCCAGCCAGCATTGACAGGGGCTTGCATGTGTGGTGATTATACGGGGCGTTTGCCCATGCGCGAAAGCCTTTGGACACTTTGATGCCTGGCAAAGCAAGCGTGTTTAAAGACGCTTGGTGTGGCAGGAATAGGAGTGCTTAATGTCTTCCGCGCATGGGCGCACATTGTGTATAAACGCAACACATGCAAGGCCCTGTCAGTGCTGAAGCCTATTGCGTTTTGTATGACAGTTCTGTCTGATGCTATGGGCCACTGTTGCTTGCTATTTGGCAGTCTTGCAGAGTCATGCGGTGTGCAGAGCATATTACAGGTGCAATTCCAATCCCACATGGTGCGCTGACAGCGTACGACATGTTGGCATTTGCCCAGGCGGACATACTGGCTGCTTGCCAACAAACATCCGCACACAGCTTGCACACTGATGTCTCACCTTGCCTGTCATGAACAGGTCTCAGGTGTGCTGACAGCTTCTGTGTGTGGGTGCAGGAAGTCGTGAGTGAGCTGTCGGATGGGCTAGGAGCGCGAGTGGCAGAAGGGGGGGACAACTTCAGCATGGGGCAACGCCAGCTGCTGTGTGTAGCTCGTGCCCTGCTGCGTAAGCCCAGAGTGCTGGTAGCAGATGAGGCGACAGCGTCTGTTGATGGAGAGACGGACGCACTCATCCAGCGTACCATCAGAGCCAACTTCAAGGACAGCACTGTCTTGACCATTGCTCATCGGCTGAACACCATTTTGGATTCAACCAAGGTGAAATTCGGCCTGTTGTGCAACAGCTAGCTGCTGGCTCTTGCGTGTCATGCTGTCAGATCTGACTTGTACACAGGTCTTGCTTGCATTTGTGTGCTTTGCTGCAGTGCATTTTCTGTTGCATGCAGCTGCTTCTGGGATCAGGTCTTTACTCTGCGCTCACATGTGGCTGTGACTCATGCAGGTGTTGGTCATGGAAGATGGTAGGGTGAAGGAGTATGACTCACCAGCCAATCTCATGCAAATCCCCAATGGTACTTTCAGAGCCATGGTTGTGGAAGCTGGCCTTGCTGATGATTCGCCAAGTCAGGCTCTACAGTAGGCTCAACATCAAGTCTGAAGCATTGGATAGGATTGCGCAGATGACTGCTGTAGGAATGCTGCAATAAATTTTGATAGCAAATAGGGGATTCAGGATGTATACCAAGGGCTGATGTTGCTGAAGTTTGGGGTGATGAAGATTCATCTGATGTGATGCTGCTCAACTTATTCTGATGTGTTGTCATGCTTGCACCCTTTGTTGTTATTGTGACCATGCATTGCCTGTGACTGCATGATCTTTTGTACGAGGCAATCATGTCTGGAACAACCTTTTTGTTTACAAAGCAACCGTGTTCGATTCTGTGCCATTGCTGCCGGAGACTTATGGCAGACTTGCTGCAGTGTCTACAATATTATACACAAGTGTAATAAGGTGCACCCTAGTCATGCTTTCAACATCTATGAGCAGCAACAGCAATATTGATTTTGCAGAGTTCAGCTGCATCTGCTACTTGCAGCTGGGAGGCCTGTGCACTGTTCTATCTGCAGCTTCTTTGACAGAATGACTGTGCCATAGCGATCAAAGCTGCCGCATGCAGCATTCTCTTAGCACTTGAGAATGCAGCCCTGATTACTAGTACGAAGCAACAACTAGGTGGCAAATATGATATCAACTGTCGAGAGGCAGGAGGAACTCATGGGCCTCAGAGCTGCTGCTGGTCCAACCCTTTGGTGCTGCTGTGGTGGCATTACACATTGGTGCTGCTGTGGTGGCATTGCACATTGGTGCAGCTGTGGTGGTGTGCAGTACACAAAAGGCATGTCAAACCAATGTGCATACGGCTTTGGCCAGCCATGCTTAAGTTTTGCACTGTCAGTGAACCCAAAAGCTCCATACATTGCATGATGATGCTTGCAGACCACAAGAGAAGTGCAATTGTCATCATTGTCAGCAACGCTGTCTCTGCAGTAATTTTTGTTGCCTGCCTGAATACAGCAGCATGGATGCTCGCTGATGGATGTTTGCGACACGGTAATATGGACGTGATATAGACGAGATTTAGTATGAATATGGGTGTACACACAGTGTACATGCTACAGTGGTGATTTGGTGTTGCATTAGGACCCAATTTATATTTATTGGGCGGAGATGCCCGTCACCAGGCAGTCAGAGAGGCTCTGGAATAGGCACTGCGGCGCTTAAGGCTGCCGAGCAGAGCCCATCACCCTGGCCTCATCGGACCCCTAGGTGGGGACACCTCCTGTTACTATAGGAGGAAACCCATTTGGATTTTGGGTTGTATGTATTTTTGAGCGACAAGGAGCATGTCCTCAATTAGTTCTCGAAAGCTGCGCAAGCGCCGCGTCTCAAAAACTGGTGAAGGTACGGTCTGAAGCTCGCGCGTATCAGTGATTGTCAGCCTTTCACCGACTTGCAAAGGTATGGGAGAGAGAGAGAGAGAGATTACAATGCTTTAGCCAGCCAGCAAGTCTGATCACATATAGAAGAAGACGAAGGTCAAATGTGGAAAACATCAAGACAGTCTAGAACGAACTTGAAAACCTGCATATG
>JAABUP010011570.1_pt1 | contig 10008 bp, 12 predicted proteins | sample 5559201 | NCBI WGS metagenome assembly JAABUP01 (sample SAMN10711887, study PRJNA513373) | rock metagenome | isolation source: Antarctica rocks | place: Antarctica | reverse complement strand
ATTCGCCAGCTGTCCGAGGTGCATTAAAAATAAGAAATAATGCAATGAGGATCTATTCGATTAAATTTTATTCTGGCGGAGCGCGAGGAACATTAGTACGCGAGGATCATTAGTACGAGTACGGTATGCGAAACTAAAGCTGGAAACCCACAGGTAATCTTGCTGCACTGCTGCAGTGCATAACACACAGTGTGTCACTTTTCATACCACATATATGTCCCGAGAGGTGTTCCTGTCATGTTGCTGTTGAAACATCTATCTAGCAACTGGAAACAACTTGGTACAATAGACTTTCACACATGGCCCCAAGGCAACACATGGTTATTGTGCAGATCATTCAACAACAAGACGCATGTAAGAACAGTTCATTTGATTTAGGCTCAATGGTATTGAGTTCCATTTGAGGCTTGATGGTCACCACAAGTCAGCGACGAGCCATCATTCCCCTCCTGTGCAGAAAGCTAAACAGTCTGCATTCCTCGATGTTCGAATGTTTCGCTGCTGGAAGGCAGCATGGCCCTACTCCCTGCAGTGCAGCAAGCTATTCAGTAGGCTAGCACAGGTGCATGTGCAATCTGCTGTCAAGCACAAATTAGCTGCAGATGGACACTATTACACAAAGCTCGTTACTACATGCGATGTAGATTGAGTGAGGGTAGTCACAGCTGGTGGGATGATATGGTGATCTTGGCAGTGTGGTGGACAACATGCAGGCAATTGCAATTTCACACAAAAAATTTGCCCACATGCCTTTGCTGTTGTAAGCTCCTGTTCATTGGCTCTCTGTGCAATTGACTGAGCCTTGTGAAGGCACATGTGCACTAAAGGCTGACGCATGTGTGAGCTAGACCTCTGAAGTAAGTCACTGTACAGTGTGCAGACTGAACACAGTGCAGACTGAACACAAATGTTTGTTGTCTGTCCTACCAGACACACCTTAAACCGCACGCAGAAGAAAAAGGTACAGGATTGTCTTACTCACCAGGGTGCCTGTTGAGAGGTGCTGGTTTGGCCTCCATGTGATGAGAACGCCAGCAGGCAATCTACCCCAACAGCCTCGAGTGCTGCTGAAGAGGGGCGAGGTGGTCTTTGGTCTCCTACAGCCTGCACATATGCCATTGCATTGTCATGGAATGTGGGAAAGTTTGCTGACCAGTCATACTGTTAGACAGCCTTTCATGAAGATGACAATGTGCAGCAGCAATACAGAGTTGACTAAGGATGTGCTCAAGTTGGCTGGTTGACCTGCTGATGAGCCATATTCACCTCAGTCCTGCAGAAACGGCAGGTATACAATGTGTTGCAACAACATCAGCAGTTATGCAAATCAAAGGTGCTGAGCCTGATGAACATCATCCTGCAAGTCCTGCTGTTCAGACATGTGGATGGGTCCCAAACACGTAACAACAGAAGAATCAAAGAGGTCGCAATAGGGAATCAGGATGGTACAATCATATATTCATCAGCATGCATTTGCTCACCATCTGCTGCTGAAGACCACCAGGAGCAGCCTGGACATTTTGCTGGTCCCCAGCCACCTCACTACTGTTGGCAGCAGCCCAGGGACCAGCACCATCCCAAGCACCACCACCACCAGTGAAGGCCCCACTGCCAGGCACAGCGTCAGGTGGAACCACAGGCACAGGGAACCCTGGCTGCGCTGCAGCTGCAGCATCCTCCAAAGGCACATGAACAGTGTGCTTGCGGGGAGATCTGGGCTTTTTCAAACGCTTGCTCTGATCCACTGCAGCAGCAGATGACAAGCTACATCAGCACCTGCCCTGCAGCTGGAAAGCAGTACTGCAAAGCCTAGACTCAACAGCATTCATCAACTTCAATACATCGTCACTGCTGGTCCTGACGCATCATTCAGACATGAAACAGCTCACATACTTTCAAATATGAGAAATGAGAGCTCAACTTCAATCTGGAAAGCAAGAAGATGCTTGTTTTACATCTGGAAAACTGTACAATAGCATTGCATACTTGTGGTCCTCAGTTTTGTCTCATGCATACTAGCACTGATACAGCAAAGAATGACAGCAAAGGTGTAGGAGGCGCACCAATCATGTTGACATGCTGAATGCGGTCAGGAAGCCTTCCAGACATGAGTACATGAACTGCGCCTGCTGATGTGGGGCGTTCAAACGGCAGGAGGTGCCTCAGCCTTGGGGATAGTGAGGTGCCGGGTGGTCTGGAGACAGCAGCAGGCTGCCCAGGGCCTTGCAGTGGCTGACCTAGCTCTGTACAAAGCAAAAAGGAACAACGTGAGCTGGAGGTGTGATGCAAGCGAAGCAGCTGCTGTTCAGCACAATTAGAGGACAGTGCACAAGGGCTGATATTATATACATCTAAAGAGATGTCCCTGAAATGCACATCAACATAACAGCATTTGTTAGGCAAGAAAGCTCCACCATGGAATGCACCATGACCATGCAGCAAATGCTCACCACCATGGCTGTAGCGGACCGTCCCATGGGTCTGCTCCTGGTCAGTGCACATCTGTTGGATCCAATGGCTCTCACACAACACCCAGTCCAGAGGAGTACTGAGGTTCTGGTTCCAGATCCCGCGAGACTTAGTAGGGTGTCCCCTCCATAGCCGTCTAGACCTTAAATTCACCAGCAGGTCAGTGCTCTTGTCCTGACAATCTGCAATAGCCAATGTAATAAATAAGCGTAACACAGCAAAAAAATCAAAGCTTCCATCTGTAGCAAAGATACCGTTTGGGCTCTGCAGTGCATATACTTGAATGATAAGCAGAAACGGTGTTGAATGACAATGCATGGAAGTATAAATGAGATGATTGTGCAATTGACATTCAAGATTCACTTGTACTTACCACCAGTCACTTTTGTTCTGAACATGCATTTGAAGGTGCATCTTCCGAGAACAGCATCATCAGGACAGACTTGTTGAGGAAGTGCACACAGACTCTGCTTGGAAGGTGCTGCCCAAAGCAAGAGGCTCTCTCACCAAAAAAGCGCAATCTGACATACTCGTGTACACCAACCACCTTTCCGCGCCTCCACGTACACCTATGTACATTGTAGAGGAGCCATGCTTCGTCCCCTTGGGTGCAGTGAAAGGGAAGTTTATGCAGGAAAAGCCATGGCTTGTGACGAAGGGCTTTGATGGTTGCCATCTTCTGATTGTCATCCAAAGCAGACAAATCGACTTCTTCCTCGTCTGCATCGAGCTTCTGCGCACCTACAGTGAGACGAGAGTGTCCCCTAGCTGGCTTGGGAAGCATCGCAAAGAACTGCGGGACAACATGACCGAATGCATGAGAGCCTGAACAGCAACAGTACATACGACATGCTGCGTACAATGCAGACATGCAAGGCCGTACTGGGAAAGGTTGAAGCGCTCAAGTACAGCAGCTCAGAGGTACCTCGTAGCGCAGGTATCTTGTCTGCGGGGTCCCCCATAGAAAACTCAAGGGTTGCTACAAAGTCACAAGAAGACAACGCCAGATGGTGGTCCCTTTCCGATGATTGCAAAAGACGACCAGGGCTGAAGGCACGGACGCGCTCTCAATCCTGCGATGCAGAGCGCCTGGGTCAAGAATCCAGTTGTAAAATCCATACTGAACTTTGCAGCTCAGCAGACAGCTGCGCTTTAACGTTGTATTGAGCAGGCTGTGGTTATGATACTGCGGACAGAACGGCTTCAGCCATGTACTGCAGCCCAAGTACCTGCAAGCCCCAAAGTCAGCAGAACCTCCTCCCTGTCACAGGGTGTGTGACCTCGCAAGCAAAGTGATTGAAGAAGCGTCCACGATCCTCCCAGCTTCGGCTGTCCCGCCGCTCCCTGTGCAGCTCCGGGCAATGCTTGGAAATGTGCTGGTGCAGCGATAACACAAACCCCCGCACACTAATTATACAGCCTAACCGGTTATGGTACGACATCGTAACTCCGCAACCGCTGCTACCCTCGCGGGACCGCAACCCTGACGAGTATGCACGATGTGACCTGGTCAACGTTCTCCGACCGATCAGGAAAGACTTACACCGCAACTGGGCTTCAAAGTATATACCATTCAGTTTCGACCGGACAAGACTAAAGCAGCGTCATCCAGCCGTCACATCTTTGCTTAAACGTTTTTTGATTGCCTTGAATCAATTTCACGCAGTCACTGGCTGTGGCCTCGTGCACCTTGGAAGGGGGACAACTGACAAGGCAGTGCCAGCAGGATTGTGCTCACACATAACCTTCTGGTAGAAGCAGAGCAAGCAAGCAAGGATGGAAACATGTGAGCACATCTATGTATTTATGCCTAGGTGCGCCTTCTTATCGTTAGGCAGCCAAGCAGCGTTGTCAAGCCGCGTGATGCCTTTTGGGCAGCCAGGAAGTCAGGGTGATGGTGGGGTATGATCCCATACGTCAGAAAGCTTCTTGCAAGTCAACTTATGAGTCTAGATGGTGCTGTTGGACGTTTGGTAGTTGATCTCCTTGCTCATGTGCACTGACATCTGTTTTTGTCTTACAGATCACTGATTCATTGGAGCAGTGATCACAAATGCTGCGTGAGGAGGAGGTGGAGTTCACAGATAAGGTTAGACATTGTTCATTGACTGAAATCCAGTTGCACCAACTCTGACCAACTCTGACAGCATAAATGAAGGCGCAAAACATGCAGCATGAATGGTCAGAGCAGCCTGCAGTTATCGCATTCCTATTCATCGTCCATCACAGTCACAAGACCACTGGTACAATGCAACAAGCTGAACGTGAGTTCGTTAGCTGTCCATGCAGCTGGTACATTGTATGCCTGGCTGCCATTGTGGTGGTTATCACGCATGACTGATGACTGCAGACAAACAATCTCAACTGCCTTGCAAGCGTCTGTCCAATGTGCGCACACAGCCAACAGGCGCCTGCCGCAAGGAGACTAGCTGATGCTGTCACTTGGTTTTTGTGTGTGGGCAGCTCTTCAGCTGGAATGTGTGTCAAGGCTGGTTCGAAGAGTCCAGGCAGGCACAGGCAGGCATGCGTCCACTCAGGCACAAGGCAGACAGGCTCGTGACCTGCGCGCTGAAGCTGTGTTCTGTGGTTGTTCGCCGGTGATTTAAAAATGCTTCACCTGCTAGTCTTTGCGTGCAAGCTCATGAAAGCCGCCTGCAGAATAACGTATTTGCGTTTGAAGAACCAATTCTGAGCACATTTGCCAGGTTCACCCTTTAAACTGTTGTAATCAGCAGAACCTGTAGATGCATAGCACCTTATCAGCTCATGTTCTAACTCTTTGCACTTTTTGAGGCAATCAGCGCTACTCCTCCAGCAGCTCCAGTCATGTTGAACGCGGCAGATGCTCAGCCGGTCACGAGTGCTTGTGTGCCTTGTGCCTGGATCTGGACCTGATTGTGCCTAATACCTGTCTCACTCAGATCTTCGAGTTTTTCGAGATCATCAGTATACTGCTTCTTACCATTATACGCACACCGACACTGCGTCTGAGTTTTGCGATACTATGCTTCATGACCTCGATCGACGGGTCGCGACTTTCATTTTTGCTGCTGCTTTCGCCACCTGCTTGCCTCATTCACATCACCACCGTACTGAGTGTACAGTTTACTGACACCCACTCACACGTCTGTCTTTCACGCAGCTCTGGCGTTCTCGATTTGATGCATCATGCATTCCGACACCCTTGCATGACTCAGGCCCCATCCGCACGGCGATTTGACCTTGGGTCAGATCGGCCACATTTTGATTCCGAAGCGTCTGACCTCCGTTAGAAAGTGAAGTAGGTCCCGATTTTCTAACGGATGGGGCCGTTCTAACGGAGAGCTGTGGTAGTAAGCTGAAGCGTCGCTCGTCGCAAGTATCGTTGCTTGGCATCGCGCTCCGCTGTGCCGCTCAGCTGTGGTCTGCAGATTTCGAAAGACCTCCGTCAAACCCGCATCCGTAATGAACACATTTGACCTAAGGTCAAACCGATATCTGACCCATCGCCGTGCGGATGGGGCCACAATGTTCCTTTAATGCAGGCATTTCACCTGCCTACGACGTGCATCATTATAAAAATTGTATCTGAGATCGAATCTATCGTTCAAAATACAACATGGTAGGTGAAAATTTGTTGAAAACCTGCAATCTGTTGTGCACATTGTGTGACTCAGGCCCTAGGGACGCTGCACCTTGTCAATCACTAGACCTTTTTGACTGGTACAAATTCAGAATGAATTTTTTGTTCAGCTGCACCACAACTTCACATGTCTGGTCAGTCCTCATCCTCATTTTGCGTGAGCCTTTTGGCACCTCTGCTGGTGGATGCACCGGCCTGGCTTGTCAAGATGTTTGCTACTTTACTCGCAGTTTCAAGGAAGTCTGTATTCCTCTTATCCTCACCATCCAATGCGTGCGTGGCTTGCTGGACACCTAGTCCGCCATTCATCTGAGCCAGAACATCATCCATGTTGGCAGGCAGCTTTGCTTCTGCCTTCTGAACTCTGTCCTCACGGCGCAGTATGTCTGTCTTAGCTGCAAGTGGCATTTGTTTGCTTAGTTAAATAATGCCAAGTCAGGCTTTCATTTGCAACCGGACCCTTTCTCTTTGTACTAGACCAGATGCAGCATGCAGTCTTGATACTTGTGGCACAGGTCTTGCAAGACTGATCCAGCATCTTGCTGCATGCAATGTTCATGCTTTGCATGAGACTAGAATGTACAGGGTATAAACCAAGTAAGCATATTTTCTCACAGCCCAAATCATTGTATTTTATTTGAAGCAGTCCCCATCAATGCAAGCCAATGCATAGGCTCAGATGAGCTCGCACCTGCAGCCAGAAGGTCCCTCTTCACATTGAGCTCCTTCTGCTGCTTCCTCAGGTCTGCAAGCCACGCCTTTGCTGATGCCAGCTTGTTTGCCACCACCTCTCTGTCCTCTGCATCCTCCTGCAACAGCAGGAACAGTGATATGTGTCATGACACAGATCTGCATGCTTGCCAGCACATGCTTCAGCTGATGGTTGCGACTGAGCCCTTGAGTAGACACATGGCAGTTGTCTAGCAGTGGATCAGATCTGTAAGCACAAGCAAATGGCAATATCTGTCGGCAAGCAAATAGCTGTTTGCAAAATGCTTTTAAAGCTGTAAAAACTCCAAGCAATGCACAGAAAGACTCCCACAAATCACTACTGCTGTGTACTCACAGCGCACAGCTTGTTCTGATGCTACTTGCCACACATGTGCACCAGGCAACAGGAAGCTGGAAGTGCTGTCAAGGTCATGCCTGTGCAGCCTGAAACCTTTGCTGCAGCTGGGCCAGCTCGGCAGCATGTGTCTGCACCAGCTCATCCCTCCTCTTCACCTCCTCAGCAGCACATGCACGTGCCTCCTGTACTTGCTGCTCTGCAGCACCCGCAGCTGCCTCTGCAGCGCCCACAGCTGCCTCTGCAGCTGTCACCTTGCCAGAAGCAATCTGCAATGCCTCAGACTGGGAGTGCAACTGCAGGCAGTTTTCCGCCTGCATGTTGTGTTCCTGCACCAACGCAGGTGACCAACACATTTCATTGCACAGTGTATATCAGCAGTTCGGTTGTCAGTCCTGGAGGAATACCATGCGCCATGTAGCCTCTGATGCATGCATCACTTGCCACATGGTTCCAGCGCAGAGTCATTTTCACCTGATTCAATTGTCACCTTTTGGTATGACGCCAATGCACTGCAAATGTGAAACGTGAATGCTTGCAGGAGCATGGGCTTCCACCACAGTCACATGTGAATGCAACTGCAGGCATATATGCACCAGCAGATGACCGCTCATTCAAGGTGCAGCTTACTCAGCATGTGAGTGGGTGGGCGGGGATCACAGAGAGCACACACAGACAGTCAAGGGGCTTCGCCCACCTAGCCGCCCTAGGTCTAGTTTCAATGATGTTGCATTACGTGATTGTCAAAACTGTCGTATTAGTAGGCCTTATAGGGATGCACAAGACAGGCTGCTCTGGAGAGACAAGACTTGTCCTGCACGTACCTAGCTCATCATGAGCTGGAAAGCGTTTTAATTATTATTATTATTACACACAGACAGCAAAACCAGCCATACCTGCTGCAACGCCTGCTGCAACTCAGCAAGCTGCCTCTCAATCCCTTGTCTTCTCTTCACCTCCTTGGCAGCGCTCTCAGAGGCTGCCTGCTCTGCATCTCTGGCAGTGGCTGCCACCGCTTTGGCATCCAGCAGTGCAGCCTGGTCAGCCTGATGCTCTGTGTCACGGGTCTTCTTCTCCAACCTTGCCTGCAGCAGCCATGCATGAGATCGGAAGTCTGCCTGTATGAGCAACAGGCAGGGTGTAGCACTGCAACTGCAGCAGGTATCTTGACCATTATGAGGTTAAAGTCGCAGACGTTCAGTACAAAAGAAAGTGGCCTTGGACAAGCTGATGGTACCAGCAGTCTAAATGCACAGATTGAAAAAGCTTGACAGAGGGAGCTTCACTAACTCAAAGCCAGACCTAGGACCAAATCATGGATAATTGAGATCACGGGGACGCCTGTCATGCAGGGCCGAAGCGCTTCTGCCGCACCTCATCCAGATCCCTCAGCACAGCGTTCAGGTCGCGCTGCACCGCAGCCTGACGCGACTCAGCATTCTGGCGGTTGGTGGCCTCAACAGCGGTGCTCTGCCGCTCCCGCTGCACCAGCTGCTCAGAATCCAGGGCAGCCTGCCTGGCTAGGGTGACGCTCTGTGCCAGTTCTGCCACTTGCTGCTTCAAGACTGCGACCTGCTCGTAGGCGTGGTGCAGGACACCACCGTCGGCAGTCTGCTTGCCAGCATACTGCATGAGCAAGTCATAGAGGTCAGCACTACACGAACTGAGCTCGTCGGGTGCGTGTCTAACACGACAATGTCAATGCATAGAATGGCCATGTGAATAGTCTGTCACAGTCAGTATCAGGCTAGGTGATGGTCACCAGGAAACACAGACCTGATTGTGCACAGAGTGACACTGCATCACACTGCTGGCTGCATCTGCAGTCAACTCTCAACGCACTCAAGCAAGTGAACCAAAAGATGTGAAAGAGACAAGGAATTCACAGCCTGAGGTCATAAGCAAGCACTTGATGCTACATTGACCACTGTATTACCTGCTCCACCAGCCTCTCCAGCTCCCCAACCCTGCTTGCCTTCTGCTGAGCATCACGCTGGGCCTGCTGAGCTGCATGCTGTGCCTGCTGTGCCTGCTGCTCCAAGCTGTTGGCCCTGTCATTGGCCTGCTGTGCATACAGGGAGTGCTGGTCAGCACGACTGACAGCTGACAGGCGAGCTTGCTCAGCATCATTGGCCCTGGCATTGGCATCCAGCACCTTCACCACCTGAGTCTGGAAGTCAGTTGCAGCAGCCTGGTGCACTTGGTCCTTGAGGTCAAGGCTCTTCTGCAGAGCTGCAAGGGCTGCACGAGTCTTCTGCATCTCCTCAGCATGCTGTGTTGCAGCCTGCTGGGCCCGCTGGTCTGCCTGCTGCCTTGCAATGAGCTCTTCAGCTCTAGCAGTGTCAGCACTGCACATATGCAACACCATGTTAGGCTCTGTCAAGCCAAAGTAAGCTGCAGAATTGACACATGTTGAAAAGCAGTTAAAGGTGTGACTCTCTTTGATGCTGACTAGCTCTGCCTGTGCATGTTTCACACAGTAGACAACACTTGTGACTGGCCACTACACAAGAGACAGGCGTTGTCTTGTCTTGCATCACCACAGATGGGCACAGTATGATACAGTGTTGCTCAGCACAAAGCAGGTGAGTGCTTTCAGCTTGATGGGGGCAATAAAGGGCAGACCTGTTGGCACGGGTGTTGGCAGCTTCCAGCTGGAGAGCCATGTCATGCTGACGCTGCTGCGCCGACTGCATGGCCTCCTGTCGCAGTGCTTCCACACTGGCACGCTCTGCTTGTATTGCAGATGCAATTTTCACAGCCTCCTGCATTCATGACACCAAGCCTTTGATGCTTCCTGTCGCTATCTGTAGCAATTCACTTCGCACTTGCTCGGTTGGTTGCTCACTCT
>JAABUP010011567.1_pt1 | contig 10009 bp, 4 predicted proteins | sample 5559201 | NCBI WGS metagenome assembly JAABUP01 (sample SAMN10711887, study PRJNA513373) | rock metagenome | isolation source: Antarctica rocks | place: Antarctica | reverse complement strand
ACTGTCGTACTCCCATCAGGAACGCCCCACCTCGCATACTGTCTGTCCAGTCCGGAAACTCCTCGGACACCGAGGCGATGAAAGCCTCGACTTCAGCAAAGTTCTCCGCAGACCAGACCCGGTATGCGGCGACGATGCCTATATTCATCAAGTGCAGAATCTTATCACCAGCCGCAGACGCCGCTTCCAGGCCCTTGTTCAGCGCCTCGAAGTTGCCCCTCATGGGTATCTGTAGGTGTCCGATGAACAAAGCGTGCACAGTCAGCCCACGTCCGATCGTGTAATACTCGTCCGGGTATGCATCGAATATCCGCAGAGAGACGTCGCCGAGTTCGAGACCAAGTTCGACCAGGTGGAAGCGGTATATAGCGATGGACGCGAGATGGACCAGGCCAAGACCAACTTGCGGAAAGACACCCTCCACAAGGAAGAGCTTCATGAGTGCCAGTGTGCCACGGTAGAAGAGCAAGGCATTGCTCCAGAAAGACGCCGACAGCAGCTCTACGAACAACGCTCCCATCGTCTGAAGGTCGCGGTCGATGTTTTGTCTTCCGAGCTCGCCCAGCTCGCTCACTTTCAGTTTCAGACGCGGCAATATCGCTACGAAGTCCCGGTCACATTCGTCGTAGGTCTGCGTACCCAGTCGTACGCCTAGCTCCGCCAGTGCCGTGTTGAGCAGGGAGAATGCTGTCTTGCTATTGCCTCGTTGCGCATACATGCGACTTGCGATTATGGTCGCCGGGGCCTTGTCAGCCCAGCAATGCCCGTTCTCGAAGATCTGGGTCAACAAGTTCTGAGCGTCTTCGTATTCTCCCAGATACCAGTGCGCTTCTGCGGCTTTAGTCATAAGTGCCAGAGTCTCCCCGTAACTCGCGTCTTCGTTGCTCTCATCCCATGGATCGTCCGCGAGGATGTCGAGGCAATTGCTGAAATACCACAAGCCTATCTTACGCGCTCCAGACTCTCTCGCTGTCTCCGCCGCTTGGTACAACAGATCGCGGAACGGACCTTTGCACTTAGCGTGGAGCTTGACCGCCTCGATGCCTTCGCAGACATGCCGCGCTTGCTCGAAAAGGATCTTATTCGGCATCGTCACAGGATTGAACGGGTCGTGCTTCATCATGGCGCACGCGACGACGTAATGCATTTCAGATCGCTCATAGGGTTCACAGAGCGTATCAGCGGCGCTGATGTAGCGGTCGTGCGAGAACTTGAACCGGTCCTCATCTTCGGTGGCCATGATGACGAACGCCGAGATTGCCGCTTGCAAGCCCGCCACGGGATCCATTGATGTTGCCGGGATGGACTCAGGCGGTGAGTTCTTCGAGCACTCGCAACTCATCACGCGCTTCATCAGCAGGAAGGAAAAGCTGTTGCCGACTATCGCTGCCCAGGCGAGTAGTGCCTGCGCATCTGAACTCATCTCCTTCAATCTCCGGGAGATAAGATCATTCGAGTTGAAACGGCCGGCATCTGGGCTGCTGAACTCCTGGAACAGCTTGTCGACAGTGTACTCCCATTGGCAGCATTTCCAGCAAAAGAAGATGCACTTTTTCCGATACCCAGCGTCTAGCATCTCGCGGACGAAGAATGGGTTGCCACCGGTCTTCTCCTGCACTACAGCTACCAGCGGTAGACAGTATTCCTTCGGCCGGTGTAACGTATCTGCGACGAACACCGCCGTCTCCTCTTCGGTGAATGGATTCAGCTGGACTCTATGCGCTGTGCTGAGCAGCTTCCGGATGGTTGGTGTGAGGACCTCCTCGCCACGGTAGGTCAGTATCAGCACGACGGGCACCCTGGCAGAGATGATCATTTGCAGCAGATCAAGACTCTCCGGGTCGGCAAATTGCAAGTCATCGAGTGTGAAGGTGATGAACTTCTGTACGGCCAGCAGGCGAAGTACCTAATCAGAGTGGCAGATTCAGCAGGTGTCGCCTTTTACGTTTCACCAAGATCGTGCTTACGTCGAGAAAGATGTGCATGAAGCGCGAGGTCTTGTTGCTGCCGCCAGAGCGAAGCCAATCCTGCGTGGCTTGTACGTTGCACACCTTCCGGCCCGGTGTTACACCGATCGAGCCGTTCTGCGCATTTCCCATTTGCGGTGATGCCTTCCCGCCACCGGTATTTGTATTTGGTGCAGGCGTATTACTAGAAGAGGTCAGCAGCCAATCCGGCAGCTCAAGGGAAGAGTGCAGTAGGCCCCAGAATGGCTTTACGAAAGTCCTGATGTTCTCGTGGAACGGCGTGTTGACATCGTGCTCGGAGAAGATCTGTCGAAAGATGGAGCTCATCAGTCGTACTATAGGCTCAAACGGTGATTGCCGGATTTGGTCGAATTTGGCGCTCGTAAAGTATCCGTGTCTTCGGGCCACGGGCGCAATACTCTGCACCAGTGACGATTTGCCATGCCCGGCTGCGCCGCAGATAGCGATGACTTCGGTCCGTCCCTTTTTTTCCAGCTTTTGGGATATGCGAAGTAGTGAGCCGTTGTCGATCATGTTGTAGTTGGAAGAAGCGCGAGGAAGGCTGTCAGTATTGTGCACTGAGCTGAACTCCTCTTGGGACAATTGTGTATCGTGTCTTTGGAGCTCGGCTCCATCTCTACTCGAGTTCTCCGGCGATTCGACGGGCTCGAGTGACTGATGCTTCGTGCGCGGCAGCTCATGAACGGCAGTCTCGGGGATGAAGTTCATACGTGAGTCGCGATCACCTGCGGAGGAAGTGCTGTCGCTCATCATGTCGTCCATAAGTGACATCTCTGGGCGGTCTCCCGACATCAGAGACGATCCAGAACTCAAGCTGTAGAGACCTTTTCTGGTGATGGGCGCAGCACGCGCCGTCCGGTGCGCAGCCCGTTCAATCACCGCCAGAATGGTCTTGCGTTGTTCTTGACGCCCAACGAGCTGTGATGGAAGTTTGAAGAAGCAGGAAACATCCTCCGTCGTCACTTTGAAGTTGCCCAAAGCGACTTCATCGCCATCTGTGAGTATCCGTCGAAGCTCCAACAGATCATGCTTGACACCCGACGTGGAATTGTACCGATCGTCCATGTTCTTGTGAGTCATCTTTTGAATGACGGCTGCTACGGCATCTGGGACGTCCGGACGTAAGACCGATACCAGGGGAATCCGCCTGGAAAGGACGTTCTGCATGACATCTAACGGAGTCTTGCCTTCGAACGCTGGCTGGCCTGTAAGCATGGTATAGAACAGCACGCCCAGACTGTACAGATCAGTCCGGGAGTCAGGCTCCGCCGGAAGCCGTCCAGTCTGCTCCGGCGCGATGTATTGCAATTTGTGCTCAACCCCAAGCTCCGACATCAACGAGCTCCATCCGGCAGACGTCAAGCCATGCTCGAAGCTTCTCACTCCACTGCCGAAGTTGATCATCTTAACAAGCCTCGTCTCCGCGTTGAAGTGGAAAGCATCACCCCTGAGCTCTCCATGCACAATTTCGTGGCCATGATGAAGGATCTCACAGCATTCGATCGCACCAATGGCAAACTCAAGGCATGTCAGTAAGGAGACTTGCCGTTCTCGAGTACTCAGTGGCGATTCCGGGGTGCCAGCATAGCAGTTAGGTCCGAAGTACGCTATGTCCCGAAGATAGTTGCGACCTGGCGCTTCCGCAACAAAAGCAACAAGATCTGCATCGCCGTGTTGTCGGGGACGCACGCGTGTCATCCGTATCGGCTTGATGAAGTGCTTGAAGTCCGGGCCATCCCCATCATACAGTATTTGCGCCAGCTTAAATTCGCGCTCCAACCTCAGCGAATGCACCGAGACGCGCGCCACGATCCAAGGCTCTCTCTCCCTCTCCCTTTCCTCCTCCATGCTCTCATCAGTCGCCCCGGTGACAAAGCTTCCGCTCTTGCTACGCGCGTCGGAGCCATTCCGTGGCCGCGGTTTCGCGACAAAGTGCCAATTGTCATAGCTGGAGTGGTATGGTGTGAAGTTCACGACGAACTCGTACTCTGGAAGCTCCTCGCGTAGCCGTTCGTAGGCTCTCTTGACGAAGTTGTTCTCGGCATTCGCTGGTGTCGGGAATGACAGGTGCCGCCTAAACTCGAGCTGCTGCTCAGTGTCCTCCATTTTGCACTCGCGCCCGTCCCTTTAATGCATCCCCGTCAGATCTAGGGCTTTTCTGATGTAGCCAACTACATGCGACTCTCGAATGTCCGAGCTGATGCTGTCACGATCCGTTTTGAGAGGTTATACAGGTCTCGGCGGCGGCTTGCGGGTAGTCAAAGAGGGTAGACGAGGGATGTACTGGTACCGCGTGGGCTGTTGGCGGACGATAGGGAACAACGACAGAGCTTCGTACCGCTGGGTGCGATCGATGTCGCCTTAGTCATGCATGTGTACAGTTTCCATTAGAGGTGCCGGCCGGGGTGATCGTCACCTACGGTAGAATATACAGCGGGAGTTCCCGCGGGGTCCATGCAGCGCAGGTGCCAGTGGGCACAGTAGTGCGGGACGATCCAGTCTGGTGCCACATGTGTGGTGGCAGCTTAAGGCGTTGAGTCTGCAAGGGAAGGACAGACAGCCCGAGTCACTGGACTGGTAAAGGACGACCCACGCATAGCCACAGTCACTCCACCATCAGTGTCTGTTGTCGTTCACACCATGACGTCGCCTACATCAACACTCACGAGACCCAAGTGACTGGACCGGCTGATGCCATGGAGCGGGACGAAGGCGATATCGCCAATGGACACGAAGAAGCAGAGGCTGTCGAAGCACAGCCTCCATCACCCAGGAAGCTTCCCGATGACTTACCGCGGGATCTGTGGGCTGCCAAACGTCCTCTTGCCGACACCCAGGCACCGCAGTCCTGGGATGATCCTTGGCAGCAGCAAGAGCAATTCATAACCGCGCCAACTGCTGCCAAACCCTTCAGCTTGGCACTGAATGAACCGGATGGCGAGGATGCTTTTGGTAGAGACTTTGGCAATGACGATGCGCGCGTGGCCGAGATGCTGGCGGCGCGGGTTCGCAAGGCCAGTGAAGCAGACGTGGTCGAGACGGAAGAAGAGGATGTGCTGCAGGATGACAAGCTATCGCGGGATCAGAAGGCGCAGGCGCTACAAGACTTCCTCTTCATGGCCGCTAGCAATGGTGATGCGCAGCGAGTACAGCGGCTTGTGCGAGGTCGGGCATCGGATCTGATTAAGCTCGATGCGGTGGATGCGGAAGGCACGCCGCCGCTTGTCTACGCGAGCTGTTTCGGGCACAAAGATGTTGTGCAAGCCCTGCTCAACGCCGGCGCAATAGTGGACATTCAGGACCGCAACCAGTGGACAGCATTGATGTGGGCTATGACGAATCGGCACAAGGACATTGCCAAGATCTTGCTAGATCACGGTGCTTCGACGGATGTGAAGTCTTCGAGCGGTAGGACCGCACTGGATTTCGTCCCACCGGACAGCGAGATGTCGGATTTCTTGCAGGACAGCGGGTATAGCATTGGCAATGCCGGCGTCTCGGAGGACTTCTACGATACCGGATTCTCGCAGGAGCGTTTCGAGGAGGAACTGGCGGAGAGCGAAATGCGGCGCAGGATGATGATGGAGAGTGCGATCAATCTCGAAGTCGATCTCGGCAATCTGGGGTTAGACGAACAGCCCGAGTCGCCTGAGGATGTCGAAGAAGGGCAAGAATTCGTCTGGGATCGTTGTTTGAATGATCAGATGTTCGTATTCATGGAAGATGACATCGAGCGCATACTTCACGTTGTCATTACGAGCATGACACCTCAACGATCAACATCCCAGAAGCCCGTGCCGGCCAATATAGTGTTCTTAGGTGCACGTTATGCGCTCTACCACGCCAATAGGGAGCTCCTAGCCGAGTGGCTCGAGTCTGCGCAGGAGAAGATCTACGCCGTGGTCGATCGCTATCAATGGGACATGACCATCTTGGCCTTCTGGATCTCCAACGCCACGATGCTCCTTTACTACCTGAAAAAGGACCCTGGTTTGGCCGAGTCGACCGTACATTTTCAGGCGCAGATGGCAGAGTGTATACACGAAATTTACATCCTCATCATTAGGGATGCTGAGCGACGGATGGACAAGGTACTCGACTCTGCCATGCTGGACCACGAGACGATTCCGGGCTTCGAGGACATCACGTTCCAAAACGAGTGGAAGTTCCTACGGACCAAGTCGAAGGTCAAGCCGGAGCCGGTCGAGAAACGTTTCCGGCCGCCTTCGCCGCGACGGAAGGCCCAAATCTCGCCGCGCAACATCAGCTCCCTGCTTTCCTCAACACTGTTTGTGTTGGATCTGTACCATGTGCACTCGGTCATCACTTCGCAGATCCTGTCGCAACTGTACTACTGGCTTGGCGCGGAGATCTTCAACCGAATAATGTCCAACAAGCGATACCTCGCTCGTACGAAAGCCATGCAGATACGCATGAACATCTCGACACTAGAAGATTGGGCGCGGACGAACAACCGCCAGCCCGAGCATTACGAGAACGGTGCGATGACTGCTAGCGGAGAGAGTACGATGGACACCTCGCGGAGACACTTGGCACCCGTTGTGCAGCTGCTGCAGTGGCTCCAGTGTTTCTCGTCGCTCGGCGAGGATCGTGAAGCGATGGCTACGACGTTGCAGCAACTGCCTGCGCTCTCGGCCAAGCAGCTTTTGCATGCTGCAAAGCACTATCGTGCTGAGGTGGGCGAGAAGACGCTTGGGAAAGCTGCGATCAAGTACATACAAGAAGTCAAGAGCAGGCCAAAAGCTGCGCAGAATGAGCAGCCGCAATCGCTCAATTCATCAGGCACACCGCAAACGCCAGCCGGTACGAAAGACGAAGCTAACGCCCAGAACAGCACAGCGCCACCGCCGCCGCAAGTTCAACCAGCACCACCCGCTCCCCTACAACCAGATGAGGACGACACACCGGAGTCGAACCTCATGAACCCGGCGCTGCTTCTGCCCTTCCATCTACCCACATCCACCGATATGCTGGTGACTTACGGCTCCGGTTTTGGCGGTATGAACAAGGAGCGGGAGCGGCGCTACGTCCCCTCTGTAACCCCCGAGTTCCTCGCGAAGCTAGACCCAGATGGCAAACAAAGCAGCCGCATCTACGAAAATGCACGCTTCAGCGACACGGATTCCACGTGAGATAAGACGGATGATCCCGGGCTAGCGATGTCGGCCAGCTCCGGTCGGAATTTGAGTGAGAGCTGCGACAGCTCCACTTTGGCCAACATACAAGTTGAGGCTTGTAGTGCACACTGACTATCTGCTGCGCCCGACCCTCGACCATAGGTATGGAGGTCCCTATCGTGTTACCAGAGAGCATCAGGAGTCTCGTGCAGCAAACGCCCACGCCTATCAAGGCCGAAGACATTGATACCACATTCAAGTCAAACAGTATCGGTCCGCCTTCCACGCAAACCCGATGGCAGAAATTTCGCTGACATGTGATTCGCAGATCTCGTCAACAAAGCGCTCGGCTCCCGCATCCTCGCCTGCTCCGACGAATGGTTCGCGGCGGCAGAGAACCTCACCACCCCCACCGCTCCGATTCGCAAACCCGGCGTCTTCACGTACGCAGGAGCATGGTATGATGGCTGGGAGACACGGCGACACAACCCAGAGCCCTTCGATTGGGTCGTCCTGCGACTCGGCGCGGCGTCAGGAAAAGTAAAGGGTGTGGAAGTCGATACCGCGTTCTTCAATGGCAATCAGGCACCCGAGGTTGCGGTGCAGGGGTGCTTCGTAACGGATGATCGCGAGGAAGAGGTCAAGAGCAAGGACTTTGTGGAATGGGAGACTATACTGTCAAAGCAGGAGTGTGGACCTAGTCAACGGCATGGCTGGCTGCTGCCAAAGATGACGAGCAAAGCGTACACGCACGTGAGGCTGCAGATGTTTCCCGACGGCGGTATCGCGCGCTTCAGGCTCTTCGGCGAAGTTGTGCCCGTGCTGCCGCAGGATCTCAACGCCGTCTTCGATCTGGCCGCGACGGTCAACGGCGGGATGGCAATATCATGCTCGGACCAGCATTTCGGGACGAAGGATAATCTGCTTCTGCCTGGGAGAGGGAAAGATATGGGCGATGGTTGGGAGACCAAGCGCTCCCGCGGCGACCACGTCGATTGGGTCATCATTCGACTAGGCCTCCCTGGAATCATCGAGAAGCTTGTCGTCGATACGGCTCACTTTCGCGGCAACTTCCCGCAGAAGGTTCAGGTGTTCGCTACTGATGTATCGGGCAGGGTGCCAGGCCACGATGACTCGGCGTGGACGGAGATCCTTTCGCCACAGAAGACTGGGCCGGACGCGGAGCATGAGTACGTCGGAAAGGCGCTGAGCGCGGTGGGGCGGGTGTATGGGTTTGTGAAGCTTGTGATTATCCCGGACGGTGGAGTAAAGCGCTTCAGGGTTTACGGGAGGCGGCCAGAGGCTGGTCAATGAGCGGGACGACCGGATGTGACATTTGAGGCTTGCACACGAGGCCATGACTGAGCATGTACTAGGAGATATGCCGCCGCAGTAAACGGCGCCGGGGGATGTCGCGAGTCGCGACTGCGCAGGCTTGACGCCTTTATCTACCTTGCGGACGGACGATGTTGGTGACAGCTGCATGGGATGCGGTAGCCGACGCACGTCGATGTCGAGCTTCACCGGGTCAGGGCTCGGATGGGTGGACCGCCATTTTTGCCCTTGATCGACATGGCCTTCATCAACACTGTGTACATCAGTGCACCTCGTCTAAGCATTGAGCCAGCATGTTGGGGCGTCCTTAGAATGCTGACGTCTACGGCGCTTTCCATTGGCGACATCATCAATGTTAGAAGACTACAGCGTAAGCGATCAAGGCGAACGCAGCTGAACCCATGTATATATCTCTCTCTCTGTCCGTTGTAATTCTCTGCCCTTCATGTTGCGGCATCCTCCGAAGAGTTGACCTCACCTCTGAATTTCGCCTGCGCCCTTGGTGTGTGCTATTGTTCTCTACACTCCAGTAGCCAGAACATGAAGTCTGGATCAACGTACCGTGTTAGATCAATCCTCCACCATCATACGTGCAACGCGATCTCTGGACCTCCCCTCCTACCAGCCTAGCTCCGCCACGGATAGAAGTCATCCCCGCGTGCCGCTCAACCTCACGTGACGACCAAATTCGTCTGTTCAACCACTCCACTTTAACACGGTACAACTTACTTAATATAGATCTAATCGAGCTAGCATTAAAGGATCTAATGCTCCTAGATAAGCCGAATCTTTCTGCTATCTTAAAGAAGCATAGCGTCAACTACACGACCCTCTATAGGCGCTAGAAGAAGAACTAAGGAACAGCAGCCTAAAAGGCATTAAATTAGCAGTTACTATTACAACAATAAGAGCGCACTCTTATATAGTATATTAACGACCTCTTAGAGCGTGGTCTGCCTCTAACACTGGCCATAGTTTGTAACTTTGCTTACGACATCGCTAGAGAGTGGCCTAGCAAGGGGTGGTATAGCTAGTTTTAGAAACGTTAGTCTAATCTTCTAATAAGCTAATACCTCACCCCCCTAGACTTAGCACGCAAGAAGGTTAATTCTATCGACGAGTACAAGCATTGGTACGACCTCTTAGAGCTTAAGGTACAGCAGTACTAAGTATAGCCTAAGAATACCTATAATATGGACGAAAAAGGATTTTTAATCGGATTCCTTAGCAAAAGCAAGAGAATCTTTACTTAGGCTGCCTACTAGAGCAAGAGGATGCTTAGCAATTAATAGGACAGCAATCGAGTAGATTACGACTATTGCGACCATCTGCGCTAATAGTATAGCTCTCGCACCAGCGCTAATCTATAAGGCAGTAACTAGTAACATTTAATCTAGTTAGATCTAAGACCTCGACGCTTAGCAATACCTTACCTTCTTCGTAAGCTCTGCAACTAGTTAGACTAACGATAGCCTCGGATTCGAGTAGCTTACTAAGGTTTTCGACTATGGAAGCAAGGCTAAGGCTCGCAATAGCTATAACTAGCGA
>JAABUP010011566.1_pt1 | contig 10009 bp, 10 predicted proteins | sample 5559201 | NCBI WGS metagenome assembly JAABUP01 (sample SAMN10711887, study PRJNA513373) | rock metagenome | isolation source: Antarctica rocks | place: Antarctica | reverse complement strand
ATGGGGTAATCTATGACTGCTGAGGCAGGTATGGCTTCCATCCCGGGCCCATACCCGGGTTTTCCGGGTTGGGGATCAGAAAATAACGCCTGAGCGCTCCCTATGAGCGCCGTGATGGTCGTTACGTTTGAAAGCAGCAGAGTCTCAGACAAATTCAATGCGGTACTCGAAGACAAGAAACCTGGCTGGTTTGAGCCAATTTACCTTCAGCAGGACAGACCTGAAAATGCTGGCCTGCTACAGCAGTGTATGACTGGATTATGACCAATGAAACCAGTGCTTTTGGACATCACACGCAGCTCCTAGGAGCTTGGACCGCCCCAAAGGTGGCTGGCAATACATTGTGCCAAGCTTGCAAGGCCTTAAGGTGCCACCTTGAAGGTGGCTAATGAGCCATTTACATGCGATTTAACAGTTTGAACGTGCAGCTTGGATTGTATTGTGAAGCACTGCTGCAATGGTCATGGGTCCGACACCGCCTGGCACTGGTGTGATTGCTGATGCCACTTGAGCCACCTCAGCATAAGCAATGTCTCCTACCACATGATACTCTCCTGTGTCTATATTGCCCACCACATTGATACCTACATCAATCACCACTGCTCCTGGCTTGATCCAGCTACGCTTGACCAGCTCAGCATGTCCAACAGCAACAATGAGAATATCAGCAGTCTGCGCAATGCTAGGTAGATCACGCATTGCTGCTGAGTAGGTTGCTGGTGGATCACTGACATCAAGATTAGTTTGTATCTGCTGGGAAGATTGCTGCCTCTGCTTTGCAGATAGTGTGCTGGCTGTGCTGTGTGGTGCTTGTCCGTTTGCCAGTTGCTGCGACATATCCTTTGTCTGATGGTGGCCTGCAGGCTTTGGTTGATGGGGCAAACAGGCCCCAGCATCTGCTCTGGCTTGGCTGTGCTCACTGTTGCTATGGCTTGATTCAAAAGCCTCTGGATATGAGCTCCTAGGGCAGACAGTAAGGGCTGCCACTCCATTGGCTTGCAGCAGCATTGCTAGAGGTGTGCCAACAACACTGGAGTCCCCAATGACAACTGCTGTTTTACCGGGCAAGGTAATGCCTGATCTGGCTATGAGCTCCATGACGCCAAGAGCTGTGCAGGGCAGAAAGTAAGGCTGCTGGCGGTTCTTGAGTAGCTGCCTGCAGGCATGTGCGCACCTGCTGCTTGCATATGCACTTCTGATGTCGTCACGGCATGCATGCGCTGCACATCAGAAAGGACGGCATGACAACAACAGCTCATGCTGATGACAGTGACGTTTCCATTTGCAATGCCTTTTGCAAGCTGTGGACATGAAAAGGGATAGAGGCATGGTGTTCCCTTTGTCAAATGAAGCTGTGTCAAATGCAACACCAGCATGATACAGCGTCAGACACAAGCTCTGCTAAGATAAAGGGTTTTCACCTATGCTGAGGGTGGAATCCATCTACATCCTTTCTTGGGTCGCATGCACGCACAACTGCTTCCTCATCCAGGTGTTTGGGCAGTGGTAGCTGCACATGTCACATAGAGTGTGCTCAGATACGCAAAAAAGGATGGTCATAATAGCATGGCAATTTTATGCAAGTCGGCCTGGTCTTAGAGGTGCACCTGAACCAGGATACCATCCATAGATGCATCTTGACAGATTTGGCTGACAGCTGATTCTACAGCTGCTTGAGAGACAGACTCCGGCAAGTGCTGGAGCCAGAAGTTGATTCCAATCTGCAGTCCACACCTGGTTTAAAAAGTGTTGAATGCAGCCAGGAAGGCACAGGAGTGAAGCAGCATCAAGGACAAACCTTGACACATGCTTCCTGTTTGCGCTGCACATATAGTCGTGAATCAGGCCTGCTACCCACAAGCACGACACCCAAACCAGGAGCACGGCCCAGAAGACTAGTCACATCAGTGACCTTGGCCTCAAGGTCTGACTGCCATTTTCCAGCGATCTTCTTGCCATCGAGGACTGTTGCAGTGTGACCTGCCGTGCAAAAGCGATGGTCTTACAACATGTGCACTTGCTCTTTGGCAACGGGGCTTGCGTATTGGCGTACCCCAGCGTTTGTGCAGTGCAGATATGGTTAACTTCGAGAGGGACCGTAGCATGCCACAAGCATGTGTGTCGGTGTATGCCCTGCTGTAATCAACGCAAAGATTTCGGGCTCCAGCAACTAGTGTTCGCGGCAGCTGTTCCTGGGCACAGCACGCAAATTGTTCACGCGTCGACAGTATAACTTACCACTAGCATCGCGGCAACATCAAGGTAGATACAATTTGCCGTCGCTGTGTGCACTTGTTCAACAGTGAAGTCATCGGTCAAAGTGTGCGTTACGGGCGCAGGCCTAATCAGGCTCCAACATTTGTATTGAGCATTAGTCCTGAGACCACAGCGAATATGAACTCTTGAACAGTTCGCTGTGATGCGTAGCCACAAAACGCTTCTACTGCAGTGCATGATGGGCTGTTCCGTCAGGTCTTGCTCATGGCTGGGACTCAGTCAAACTCATGATTAGGTTTGTCACTGCACGTATACCTCGGTACGTAGCCTCTGCAGCAGACGCTACATGACTGATTTTTCAGCTATGCGAAGCCAGCTTCACACGAACGGCCATTGCATCATTTCAAAGAATGCCGTGTATGCTCAGTCACCACTGTCACAGTCTGTGACTCACAGACGTGTGCTGAACCCTACTGGCACTTCGAATTCGCACGACAATTAGCTACCCTAGCTAGTTCCTTGTCAGCGTTTGCTCCTCCCCTGATCACTCTGGAAGTCTCCGTGTCTTTCAGCAGAGCATCATCTTACGACCCCGAAGACATGTCGTGTATCACCTGCGGATGTCAGCAACCGCTGCAAAGGCTGGCAGCAACTCGACACGGGAGGCTAGTACGGTGTAGGGGTCATCTGTTGCCCAGTAAAAGCTCATACTTGGGACAAAGACTAGCTTCAAAATGTTTGTGTAAGTCACTTTTGTTGCGGAGTCTGCACTTACGCAAGCAAAATACATACATGAATCGATGCGCTGTTGTCTGCAGCCAAAGCTCCTGCACCTTGGCATAAAGCTTCACTAGGCTTAAATTGCCCTGGTCGAAGACAGGTTCGTGACATTGGCATACTTCTGATTTTGCTGCTGAAGCCAGCAGTCTGACACCCTACCTTGCTACAGGTGACGGTGGCCTCTGTATTTGGTGTTGGTGCACCTGAAGCGCTGCTGGTAGGGGTGGTTGCACTGGTGGTCTTTGGGCCAAAAGGCCTGGCTGAGGTGTGTCAAGTGTCTTTGCTGTGCGCATAAACATTTGGTGATTGGACAGGCTAATAGTCCTGCGTTCTGCAGGCTGCAAAAAGCCTGGGTGCAAGTTTGCGGGGATTTGCGCCGACTATTAGAGAGCTAGCAGGAGTGTCAAATGAACTCAAACAGACTCTAGAGCAAGAAATAGGTCTTGATGAGATCAGGAGGGAATGGCGTGATGGCAGTTCGTCCTCATCTCTGCAGCAAAGGAGCAGTTCATTCCAAGACACAGAATCTTCCAGTGACAACAGGCTTGAGCCCAATGAAGGGTCTAGCAAACAGCCATCTAAAGCTGAACTAAAAGAAGTCACAGAAGAAATGGCACAGCAAGTGGATCCTGACATTGCAAGGCGAAGAGCTGAGTCTGCAAAAATGGCATGGGGCGACACATCCAACTCTTCAGCACCCTCAAATGAGTCTCAGATAGTCAGTAAAATGCCCAAAACTGATGCACCAGCTGCACCAAAGGTGGCTGACTCCAAGATGGAAGGCATGAGCATTGAAGAGCTGGAAGCAGAGCTGGCTCGCCGTAGGAGCAAGCAACCCTCAAACAGCAGCAAGTCACAATAGTATGTGTATGTATTGTCAGTTTTGTGTCGGCAGCTGAATTGTCTTTGGCCGCTTTGTGTGACATTTTTCAAGTTGACAGCCACCTACTAGCTGTTAGAGTCGTCTGTTGAAAGTTATCAAAGTTGCACTGTAAGTGGTGTCCGTACAATTTTGATGCGCAGCAATGTTCAGCAGACCCTTGCAGGGCTGCAAGCACTTTCAGTTGTCAATGACCAGCTTGCACTTTCACCTACACGTGATACTCCTGTGTGACTGCTGCACTCTTGCTGGGAAGTCTGACTCTCTCACTTCAGTGCTTCCTTCTGTCCTACATGTCAATCAAATCAGCCAGATCAGACTTGCTAACAGTGGCTCAAGCTTGGCCTTGGCACGGTCAATGTAACGCAAGCAGTTAACCTGTATTCCAGATTGCCTTCAGTGTGTTCATCATGTGGATATGCAATGCAGTGTGCAGGCTGGCATAGTAAGACTTTGTGTTACATGGTGACTGCATCCGATGACAACTCCTTAAGCTGATCCGGATACTGTGTGCAAGATGCACATGTGTTCAACCATATGGGCTGCTAGCTAAGGGAAGCAGCTTGTGCAACAATTACCGACCATCTGGTTTGGGGCCTAATCAATGACCTGGTTGTGAGTAGCTGGTACAGTAACCGGATGTTACCAACTGTTCACAAGTTCAAAAAACCAACATTCAACGCTCTTTCTGTCACAAGTCTTTGTACCAGTCTGATCAACTGCAGAACCACAGCAAGCCTAACATGAAAAGGCCTGACTGCATCAATAGTGCTGGTCAATGACGCATGCAAGCATTTCAGTCTGCAAATCACAGATTTCAGATGTTGTCCGCTCAAGATCCTTAGTCAGCACCCAGCCAGAGCAGTCATGTCACAGACTGTGCAATGTCAACAAAGGCAACTTTCCCTGCCGCAATCCAATGTTTCAGTGGAGCAAAAGTCCTCCTGTGGATAGGACATGCACCCAGCTGCTTCAAGACTGCCATGTGGGCTGCAGTGCCGTACCCCTTATGCTGTGCAAAGTTGTACTGCGGCCATCGCTCATGGTATTGGTCCATAAGCTTGTCTCGGGTAACCTATATATGTAATAACACTTTTGACCATTGTAGCTACACGCATCAGATTGAGAACCAGGTCAAGCGTCTGCATGTAGCACTGTATTGCTAGACTATGTTGCATGGCACATCCAGCATGTGATGTAGCAGCATGACTACTTTGCACCTTGTCTGCAGTCACACCTTCAAGTTGATGCAGCAATGCACATTTTGCTCAATGTGGCGAACACATGTCTCTTGTTCATTGCACTGCACAGATGCTACATGCTTTGGCAAAGCGGTGACTTTTTGACTTTTTGCATTGCATGCTGAACAACAAAGACTTGGTCTTGTCACTACTATCCAGCAAGACCCCACTGCATTCACATTATCTAGCAAAGCTCTGGTCTGCATGCGTAACATTTGCCATTGAAATCAAACCTCTGCAGTTCCTGCATGAGCTGGATGCCAAGACGTTTGGGCTCATACCTTAGCCAGGATTGAAGCTGCTGCAATGACAGTGGACTTGGAATCTCCGCGTACAACTGTTTGACTGGAGTCCTTGCTGAAGGCCCCGGGCAGCTGGTTGCCATCAACAAGCAGGTAATCTGGGGCAGAGCAGGGCAGGGCAGTTACTGCACCCTCCATGGCCCTCAGGGCAGCTTGCAGAATATTGATTTGGTCAATGGCTGCAACATCAACAACACACCTGCGTAACAGCGCACTCCTGTCACAGGGCATGTATAGCAGTGGAACGGCTGGTGAGGTGGGATGTGATGCAAAAGGCATGCATGCAAAAAATGCCTGCCACTTATCTGATAGCCCTTCTGTGTGCTTTGGCTCCATGGGCAGCATGATGCAAGAAGCAACTTATGTCTGTTCCAACCTGTATAGCTCACAGTGTTGTGCATGTGACCAATCATAGGCCGCATCAAGGTGCCCAATGGCAGCATGCAAGTACGCTTGGCATTGCTGTCAGTTGCAGGGCTTTTGATAATTGTCCTTTTCAAATGCTTTGCCAGCAAAATGGCCTTTTTCAGCCTGATGCAATTCCGCAGAGCAGCTTTCAGGGCCAGGCGCTTGGTACCAGGTCTGCAACAGTGTACATCACAAGGTATGTGACAATCAACAGGAAATACTGAATACAATGGCCACATGAGGCCTAGGCAGATAGGCAACTCACGTGGCACAAATGACTTCAGGATGCGCCATCAACAGCTGAAAGACATTCTCCCTCTGTGCTGCAGTCATGAGCTTGCTGTCTCTGATGCCAGGAATGTCAACATGGGGTGGCATGATGCAAGCCCCCGCCACCACTGGACCTGCCAAAGGACCCCTCCCTGCTTCATCAACCCCTGCACAAGTCCACTCATGTTTGCAAGTACGGCTGTGGGCAAGGATGGGTTCAAATATGGATAGGGGATCAATATGGGTTTGGGGGTGAGCATGTGACTAGGTGGTGTTAGACGCAGGATTGTGTGCAACAGCAGTTCTGAAGTCAATGACACATAATACTAGGTCAATTCAGTTGCAGCTATGGCCTGTGACACCACTGGCTTGCTGAACAGTGAACTACTTTTTTTTACCAGTATGGGCTGGATGCTGGCAATTTCCCAATGAGTGAGCCCTGACAGTCTTCATTGGCACCAAACGCTGAATCAATTGATGAACCATGTTGCAACATGACAGGGACAAGCAGACCAACTGATGGGAGTGCTTGTCTTAAAGCTTGCAGTCGTTAGGCGTGTTAAAGTGGGCACTTTGTCGCAGAGCTCAAGCATACCAGCAACGTGTTTGAAGCCTTTGGCCCAAAGCTGCTCTTCAAGAGTGCGGCTAGGGAAGCCTGGCGCTGACTTTGATAACGGGCAAGATCCCAACGCATTGCAACTTGCCTCGGGAACTGGGCTGGCCCTGATGAGCTGCTGTGAAGGCGCGACAGGTAGTGGAGACAATGGAACCGGTGTTGTGCTGGCCTTAAAAGTACTGCAGCAGTGGCACTCAGACTGATATCCAGCTAAGAGTGGGAACGAAGGGCGAATAATAAGTTACCTGGCTGCTGATCTACCAGCGACTCGGGCGGAACGTCTGAGCTTGATCGGGCTTGAGATCATGGCATGACAGTTGACGAGCAGAGCGCACTATGACTTACACGAGTTGTGATCTGGCTGTATGTCAACCGTAAAATGCTTTTCTGCCCAGATGCTTAAGGAGCGCATGCAGTACTAAGCGCCCTCAATTTAGCCCGGCAGTGTTGCGGCGACAAAACCAAACCAGGCGTCAGAGCCAGAGGCAAAAGCTGCTGGGCTAGTTTGATTTTTACCTGCTCCGAGACCAAACGTAAATGCCGTTGATAAGCGTTCGTGCTGAAGTGTCTTGACATGTGCTCGTTTGACTCGCTGCTTTCTCATGCTTGACCAATGCAGGTTGCAGCCTCTGTAAATTTCGCCCCGGAAAAGCTGCTTGTTCGGACAAAGCTTGGATCCGCCACCCACCACCCCAAGCGTTCTCGAGTGCGACCTTTGACAGCAGCTTGGTCGGGCTTTAGCAATTCAAAGGCTCCTGAGCCAGTTTGGGTTGAGACGCATAAAGGAGTTCCAAATTTAGCCGTTGTAAAACCAGATAACCCCTGTAAAGTTTGCTTGGGGAAAGGCAAAGTGACCTGCGGAACATGTGAGGGCAAAGGTACCTCTCGTTTCCTGCCTCACGTATACAGAGCATTGCAGCCAGACTCTGCCGCATTTTTCCAGTCTCCGATCAGATCACAGCCACCCTCACATGCAAGTTCAACAATTCGCTTATAGGCATGCTTGAGATAGGCACGCTTGAGATAGGCACTTGACATCACATCACATGTACATGGGCCTGCAGGCAGAACAAATGGGCTGCAGTATAGAATGCTACCAAGTGGGATGTGGCCAACATGGTGCAAGAGCTGCAGGGGCAGTGGTCTCTGGTACTGCCAAAGGTACCTCAGCTGCTTGATACAAATTTTATCACACTTTCCTCTGATCACCCTTGCATGCTGCTGTAGTTGCCAGTTGTGGAGGCTAGCAGAAGAGTCTCCTATGCAGCTGGAGTAAAATATGCAGTCAGGCACAATGCGCAGTTGTAGGAGATGTGATTTGACTCAGGCAATGTGATTGTGTAAGCTCCAGCAGGAAAAGGTTGTTATCCAGCAAAGTCACCTCGTCCTGCCTATATCCTGTGTGCATCAGAGATTTTCTGCATGTTCTGCATGCAGATAGAGTTGATTGCAAAACCTTGTGTCTGTGTGCCACAACATCATACAGTTCAGCATGCAAGTTTTCAATCACAGGCATAGAGACCCCAGGATTAAATTCTGAGCTCACCGTACCAATGTTACATGATCAGGGAGCTTGCTGCAGTAGTTCTGAGCACACAATCAGAAAGAGCAATACGTGCCAGTCAGACTGTTGCATCCAGTATGCTGTCATCACTTTCTCAACTGACACAGTCGCACCACAAAGTGTTTGCACTGCCTTGTATGTGTGCTATGCGCAGAAGCAACAGGGAGTGTTGCTGCAGGTGCATGGGCACAGGGGTCAAGCGAGATCCAATTGGCTTCAGGCTGCCGCATGAAGGCAGTGATTCTGATGAAGACTGATAGCCTGGGAGTGCTGCTGTTATATGCAATCATGTATCAGTGCAGGAAAATCAGCCTCTTGACATGCTAGCAATGCACCTTTTACTTCAGCTCTGCTGCAGACCACTTGTAGCCAACATATTCTTGTGGGCACACTCTCAGCTGGACATAGTCACGACAGTGAACTGCATGCTGACTGCATGTCTCATCAGTTATATGCGTCGTCCTGATGCTTCTAATTTTCATACATAGATCTGTACTAGATCAAGGCGTCATAGGTAAACATAGTCAGTACATGTGATAGGCCTAGTCATTGGCATCGAATTGCAGTCAAACCAACCATGCAGAAGAGCATACTCTTCAGAGCGTGTGTACAGCACTTGAACACTGTGCATCATGCTCATCTGCAACACTGGGGATATTGCCTCTGCACATGTCAACTTCAGTATCACCACCAAGCAGTCTGGTCAGACTCTGCTGCAAAGTAATGTTGAGTCACTCAGTGCAAACCCAAAGGACCAGCTGGTCTGAGCTGGGCATCGGATTTCATTTCTGATTATTGCTACTATATGAAGTGGCATCTGGAATGAAAAGCAGCCGCTTCCATCGTGCAAAGAGTATAATGCCCAGGAACAGGAGGACCGCACCAGCAGTGCCGCCGTATGTCGCCCACAGGAATGCCAGCTGCACAGTCAGCAGAACAGTGTCAGAGGATGCAGCTGAGTATACTGCGTTACAGTGGAACAAAAGCAGCCAAGATCAGGTCAATGAAATACTTACATGACTTTCTTCGTATCCGTTCTTCATGTTCATGCCAAAGATGCCACCTGCAACATACATGATTGTCAGACTTGTGTCTCATTCAGAGTACACCAGGGGAGGCACTGGTCAGTTGCAGCATGGTTGTCTGTTGCAGCATGATGAAAATGGAGATCAGTAGGTGAGTGTCATACCTATCATTGCCACAAAGGCAAACATTGTTGATACAGCTGTGATCACAAGGTCCAAGGCCACAAGCTCATTTCGCCTGCATCACACATCCTCGCTAAGTATCAGCACAGTGATTGGTCTTGCCCAAGCAGAGACTGCAGCAGCTTCTAGATTCAACATGGTGAGCATCATTCCTTTGAGTGATGCTCATGTGCATGACAAGTACCTATTTACTACAACAGCCAATGCCCCCTCATGGGGTAGGGCCTTAGCCTTGGCAGAAATGACAAGTTTATGGCGGCCACATAGGGGTATGCCATGTACAATAGGCCAATCACGACCAAATCCAAAAAACATATGATATTTACCTATGATCTAGTTCTATGTTGATGAGGTCCTCTGTGTCATCAATCCTCTCATACAACACCTTCAATCTGCTCAACAAGAAGTCCACCTGCACACACATCTCCCCTGAAATGGGAACAAGGGCTGCACACCTGATAGCACAACTGGCAGACCCATTTAGGCTCACGCCAACAAGTGCATGGGCCTGAGATGGGGGGGG
>JAABUP010011565.1_pt1 | contig 10011 bp, 8 predicted proteins | sample 5559201 | NCBI WGS metagenome assembly JAABUP01 (sample SAMN10711887, study PRJNA513373) | rock metagenome | isolation source: Antarctica rocks | place: Antarctica | reverse complement strand
ACAGTTCCGGCGCCGTTGAAGGCACCGTCAACAGGATCAAAACGATCAAGCGCCAGATGTACGGGCGGGCCAAATTCGATCTACTACGTACGCGAATCCTCAACCCGGCATGACCACCCGCGCGAGCCACCGACCACGAAATGTGTGCCAGAGCCTGGGAAAGTCCCCATTGGTGGCCAAGTGCGAGTCCCCGATTTTGGCCAGATCGTTTTTGGGTGATCATTGGGGCAGCTTGTTGCGAGGCTTATGCAACCGCTGTTTCGGCGTTTGGGCTTTGCGTTTTCCTTTTCCTTGACGTATCGTTAGCGGGCTTCCTTAGGAAGTTCTCAGGTGGCACCCATGTCTGTGCACTCGCACGGGGGTGGTTCGTGTGGCTCGCAGCGGTCGAGTGGATGAAAGGACTAGAGGATGTCGTCAGTCCCCCGTGTTACCCGGAGCAGGAGCAGGCGGGCGACCGCGCTCATCGCCTCCGGCGTTACGCTCCTGGCAGTGTCTGGCATCGGTTTCGTCCCTGGCACCGCGGTGGCCTCCAGCCACCGCGAGGCGCCGCTCACTTTGGGCGACCCGCAACATGACAACACTGATGTTTATGCGTTCGTGAGCCCGGACGCCCCGGACATGGTGAACGTCATCGCTAACTGGATTCCCTTCGAGGAGCCTAATGGTGGCCCGAACTTTTACCCGTTCGCGGACGGTTCGCACTATGACATCAGGATCGACAACAATGGTGATGGTGTCGCGGACCTGATTTATCGGTGGACGTTCAAAAGCACCAGTACCCAGGGCGGCACCGACACCCCGGGTGGCACGGGCACGTTCCTGTACAACACTGGTGTGGTGAACCACATCAGTGATGCCTCGCTGCGGTTCAAGCAGACCTACGACCTGACCGTTCTTAAGGGCGGTCCGTCGGGGGCGAGCAACGACGAGACCCCGGTGGCGACGTTGCTCACCAACGCTCCGGTGGCCCCCTCGGACGTGGGCAAGGCGTCCATGCCGAATTACCAGACCCTGCGCAATGAGGCGATTACTCCTCTTACTGGTGGTGGGAAGTCCTTCGCCGGCCAGGCCGATGACCCGTTCTTCATCGACCTGCGGATCTTCGATTTGCTCTACGGTGCTCCCAAGCTCAACGAGATCGGCCAGGACACGCTGGCTGGCTACAATGTGAACTCGATCGCTTTGCAGATCCCCAAGTCCGCGTTGGCCATCAATAAGGACGCGAAGGCCAACCCGGTTATCGGGGTGTGGAGTACCACGGAGAAGCAGTCGGTGAATCTGGAGACGGGAAAGACCGACACGAACTCACCGTTCGTCCAGGTCTCTCGTCTGGGTCAGCCGCTGGTGAACGAGGTGGTGCTGCCCACTCCGTTGAAGGACACGTTCAACCGAATCGATCCTTCCAAGGACGCTGGTGCCGGTGGTGGCAAGGTCCTCGACCGGGTACTGCACCCGGAGGTGCCGCAGCTCGTGCAGGCGTTGTATGGGTTGAAGGCTCCCACCGGTGACCGCACCGATATCGCGGAGATCTTCCTGACCGGTGTGACCACCAAATATGACGGGCAGGGGTTGTTCGGCAAGGGTGCCGCGGATAAGGCGCCGATCCCGAAGGACCTGAACTCGCAGTTGCTCAACCAGGCCAGCTCGGACCCGAAGATGTTCAAGCCTTCGGAGATGTTGCGGTTGAACATGGGGGTTGCCCCGGCGGCTGCCCCGAACCGCCTTGGTGTGGCTGGTGGAGACCTCGCGGGCTTCCCCAACGGTCGCCGCCTCACCGATGATGTGGTGGACATTGAGCTTGCCGCGCTGGGTGGCTTTTTCCGGACCGGGGCTGAGGCAGCGCAGTCGAACGCCTTCCTCAAGGGAGGTGTCGACGGGGTGAACGCCAACGATGTTTCGTTCGGGAAGTCCTTCCCCTATCTCGCCCTGCCGCACGACCAGTCGGTCAACCAGGCCAAGGGTGGCAGCGGTCGGAGTCCGGTCGGTGGGGTCGAGACCGGCGCGGGTGGTTCCGCCGGCGGGTCCCGAACGGTGCCGTTGATCAGCGGAGCGGCGGCTGTGGTGCTGCTCGGGGCGGGCGGTGCCTCACTACTGAGCACCCGTCGTAGGCGGAGCGCGGCTGAGGGCACGTCCGCGGAGTGAATGATTGTTGCTGAGGGGGTGCGGCGGGTTTCGGCCCGCTGCGCCCCCTCAGCGGCGTGTCTGTCTCCGCGAGTGGGCGGACCGGAATTTGCGGGTTTACCATCACCACCGCATGAGCGTGACAGAGGAGAGTGCTACCGTGTCCGAGCCGCACCAGTCCCCGGCCGAGTTACCCGCGGCGGCTGTCGCCCAGCCCAGCAGCGGTGTGGTTGCCCGGATCAAGCCGCTGCACATCGGTGTTGCTGCCCTCCTCGTGTTCACGCTGGGGTTGGGTTATCTGGTGGGCTCGCTGGGCGGGTCGAGCAGTACTGCCGCCGCGAACAGCATTGCCGCTGGGGGCGGCAGCGCTGGGGCGGGTGCGGTCCCGGGGGATTCGGCGTCCGGTGGTGGCGGGCAACCGGCTTCGGCGCTCTCCGCTCCGGTGCAGATTCAGATTCCCACGATGGGGGTCAGTGGCACCCTCGGCGATTTGCACCTCAACCCCGATGGCACCTTGCAGGTGCCCACCGATTACCAGCAAGTCGGTTGGTACGCCGATGGTGCGGTGCCCGGAGACACCAATAAGCCACCGGTGATCCTCGCCGGTCACGTGGACTCCTTGCGGGGTCCCGCCGTGTTCTATGACCTGAAGAAGCTGGGCATGGGCGACCAGGTGCGCGTCACCCAAGCCGACGGCAAGGTCGCGGTGTACACGGTGTACGCCGAGGCCCGTTACCCGAAGACGAAGTTTCCCTCGGACACCGTCTATGCCCCCCGCGCTGCCTCCGAGATTGTGCTCATCACCTGTACCGGCGCGTTCGACAAAGCGGTGCATTCCTATGAGGACAACCTTGTGGTGTCGGCGCGCTTGGACCCCGCGCTCGGCAGCACTGCAGGCAGTTGAGCGGGGTGCGTAAAGCTGTCGCGGTGGTCGCGGTGGCCATGGGGGTGGTGCTGCTCGGGGGCACCACGACCGCGCTGCTGACCCGGCCTGCCCCCGCGGTGTCCGCCGATGGGGGCGGGGTGACGGGAAGCGCCGCCGCGGGCACCGCCAGCCCAGGTGGTGCGGGCGACCCGCTGACGGTGTCGATCGCCAAGGCTCAGCGGACGCTGCAAACCTCGCCGAGTGACTGGCAGACATGGGCGGTGCTCGGCGCGGCGTATGTGGAGCAGGCCCGGTTGAGCGCCGACCCGTCCTACTACCCCAAATCCGAGGGTGCGTTGAGCACGTCGCTGGGGTTGCACCCGCAAGATAATTTTCAGGCCCTCACCGGGATGGGTGCCCTCGCGAACGCCCGCCACGAGTTCACCAAGGCCGCGGACTACGCGCGCCGGTCGGAGGTGATCAACCCCGCTTCGCCGGGCACCTTCGGGGTGCTGACCGACGCCCTGGTGCAGCTCGGTGACTACGGTGGGGCTACCGCTGCGGTGCAGAGAATGCTGAACCTCGACCCGGGAGTGTCCTCCCTCACCCGCGCGTCCTATGACCGGGAGTTGCACGGGCTCACCGACGCGGCGGCGGCCTTGCTGCAGCGCGCGTTGATGAGCACTTCCACGGCGGGTGACATCGCCTTCTGCCGCACCTATTTGGGTCAGCTCGCGTTCACCACCGGCAACCTCGACGAAGCGGCGGCGCAGTACCGCGGCGGCCTCGCCGCGGTTCCTGGCGACCCCGGGCTGCTCTACGGGCAGGCGCAGGTGGACGCCGCGCGGGGCAACACCGACGCGGCGGTCGCGGGTTACCAGCAGGTGGTGAACGTTCGACCACTGCCGCAGTACCTGGTGGAATACGGCGAGCTGTTGGAGTCTTTGGGTCGCGCCAGCGCAGCCCAAACTCAGTACACCCTGTTCGCGACGTCGCAGAAACTGTTCGCCGCGAACGGGGTGCAGGACAACCTCACCGCCGCCCTGCTCGACGCCAACCGCGGCGACGCGTCCGGTGCTGTGCGCAACGGTGAAGCCGAGTGGGCCGCGCGGCACAACATCGACGCGGCTGACGCGCTGGGGTGGGCGCTGCACAGCGCGGGACGTAACGCTGAGGCACTGCCCTACGCCCAGCAAGCCACAGCGCTCGGGACGAAGAACGCGTCGTTCCTCTACCACCGGGGGGTCATCGAGGCAGCGGTGGGCCAACCTGGGCAGGCACGGGCCACCCTGAGCGCGGCGCTGGGGACCAACCCCCATTTCTCGCCGCTGTACGCGCCCCGGGCCCAGGCCGCCCTGGCCCAGCTCGGTGGGCCCGTGTGAGAACCCGGTCCGCGGCCCTGGCCTTGGTCGTGTTGGGGGTGCTGGTGTCCACGATCCTGGGCGGTGTCGGCACCGCTCAGGCGCACCCGCTGGGTAATTTCACTGTGAATCACTACGACGGAATCACCCTGCACCCGGATCGGGTGGACGTGGCCGCCGTGCTGGACAGCGCGGAAATTCCCACCGCCCAGGAACTGCCCGCCCTGGACATCGACCACGATGGCACCACCAGCGCTGAGGAGCTCAGCGCCGCCAGTTCAACCCGGTGTGCTGAGCTGGCGGGGGCGATCACCGCGAGGGTGGCAGCTCAGGTGTTGGGTTGGCAGGTGCACGGTGCCACCCTGGTGACCGTGCCGGGAGCGGCTGGGTTGCCCACCCTGCGGTTGCAGTGTTCGCTCACCGCCGCGGCAGACCTCTCCAGTCCCACGAGGGTGAGTTACTCCGATAGCTACCAGTCCGACCGTGTCGGCTGGCACGAGATCACCGTCGCCGGCGAGGGTGTGCGCACGATCAACTCCCCGGTGCCCGCTGCCACCGTGTCCGATGAGTTGCGCAGCTACCCCAACGATTTGCTGTCGTCGCCCCTGAATACCCGGTCGGTGCAACTGCAAGTGGAGCCGGGTACCGGCGCGATCGGGGGGGTGACAAACGCCTCCACTAGCAACGCTGACCCGTTTACCCGCATCCTCGGGTGGGCCGACCGCACCCTGCAAGACCTGGTGGGCCGCGGGCTTACTCCCCTTCTCGGGTTCCTCGCTGTCCTGCTCGCGTTGCTGCTCGGCTGTGGGCATGCACTGCTGCCCGGGCACGGCAAGACGGTGATGGCCGCCTACCTCGCCGGACGCAGCGGCTCGAAGCGGGACGCGGTCACCGTCGGCGCGACCGTGACTCTCACCCACACCGCCGGAGTTCTCATCCTGGGTGTACTCCTGTCCGTGTTTCGCTCGCTGATCGGCGAGCAAGTACTCGGCTGGCTCGGAGTCATCAGCGGACTGCTGGTCGCGGCCATCGGAGTGACGCTGGTGCGCACAGCTCTCCGATCCCGGCACACCGCGTCCGAGACCATTGCTGGCGAGCTGGCCCTCGTCGGGGCAGCCGGCACGGTGGCGGTGAGCAACGCCCACGGACACGCCCACGACCACGACCACGGACACGGACACGGACATGGTCATGGTCATGGCCATGAGCAACGACAGACCCGCTCAGGGCTGATCGGGATGGGGGTGGCTGGCGGTTTGGTGCCCAGCCCATCCGCGCTCATCGTGCTGCTGGCGTCGGTGCACGCCGGCAGTGCGATATTCGGGATCGTGCTCGTCGTTCTCTACGGTGTGGGCATGGCGTCCACGCTGACCGCGATCGGTTTGCTGCTCGTGCGGGTGCGGGGACGTCTGGGCACCCTCGGTGCGACCGGGCGCTTGAGGGGCACCGCGTTGCGCCTGGCGGGTGCACTGCCGCTGCTCACCGCCTCCGTCGTACTCGTGGTCGGCCTGACCCTCGCCGCACGCAGCACACTGGGGGTGCTCTGATGAGGATGCGCCGATGGGTGGCGCTGCCTGTTGCCGTGGGAATCGTCCTGGTCACACAGAGTTGCAGCTCCCAGCCCGCGAACAACGGGGTATTCAACCCCAACACCGCCGGTGCCGGGGACTGCATGAAACACCAAACCCAGTCGCCGGGCTCCGCCTACACCGGGGACGCCCCGAGCAAGCTGGGTTCCACGCTCGAGGTTTTCCGCTACTACACCGAGAACGGGAGCAAGCCGTACTGCGACGGTGCCGGGCCTACCGCCATCGACAAGCGGTGGGCGCGCTTCGTCGTCGACGCCCAAGGCCCCGTGTCGAGCGTGCAGGCCATCCTCGACGCACCGGGGAACTGACCCGGTTTCGTGAGATTATCCCCCCCCGTCCCACCCAGCGAAGTACACGGTCAGGTTGCGTGTACGCGACAAACGCGAGGAGATAAACCGCCATGCGTGTCCGTAAACTGATCGCGGCCGGTGCTGCGCTGGGGTCTCTGGCCGTGGGCTGCAGCAGTGGGCCGCCGACCACAACCCCACATACCGCAACCCCGGATACACCCGTGGGCACCACCACGCCCACCACACCGCCCCCCAACAGCAACCACCAGACCGGGCAGCCCATCCAAGTGTCGGCATACGTCGACTTGCTCAACCAAGTCCAGACCGCACACGGGCAGCCCCCGAAAACCCCCACGCAAGCACTGACACTGGCCGCAGCGATATGCAACGCCATGGACAAAGGACTCAGCACCGCCGGCGCCTCAGCGGTCTTCCTAAAATCCGGCCACACCCCCGCCGAGTCCGACCAACTCGTCACCAAAGCCATCGGCGCCGCCTGCACCGAACACGCACCCCGCTGAAGCAACCTCACGCCACCATATGCCGAGCCGCGGGGTCGCGGGCGGGGTGAATAGCTTGCAGGGCCCTCAGCACGTCTTTCGACTCGGGCATGCGCGCAGGGTGGTATCTGGTGTGACCTGGTTAGGCAGCGACGGGCCTGAGTCAGCATCTTCGTGACCCATTGCTGCCACCGCACGGGGTGTCTGCCCATCCACGTTCGTCCGTCATGAGCAGGATTGACCTCACCATGTCCTGCTGTCGGCGTGCGGAGGTGTCCACGCTGCTGCGGTTCGCGGGGGGACTGCACGTCGTGGCCGGTCGGATCGTCACGGCCGCCGAGTTGGATGCCGGCTCGACCGCCAAGCGGCTGCGCACGGCCATCGGTGAGTTTTACGGCTATCCCTCCACCGTGCGCGTGCTCACCGCGGGGGGCGTGCGGGCGGGCGTGCGTTACGTCGTGCGGGTGGCCACCGATGGTGAGGCCCTCGCCCGCCGGACCGGGGCCGAACACCGCGGCGGCCCGGGTGGACCGGGCGCTGCACATCCTCGGTGACGATGTTCCCGACCATCTGGCGGCGGCCGGCGTCCTGCGGCTGCACCACCGCCATGCCTCATTGGAGGAGCTTGGTCAGCTCGCTGATCCACCGCTGAGCAAGGACGCCGTCGCTGGGGCGCCTCCGCCGCCTGCTGGTGTTGGCCGACCGCGTAGACCGGGATCCTTATCGCCGCCGGAGCGGTGGTGGGCAACCCTCGGGCAGGGCGCGATCGTAGACGGCGCGGCGATCGGGGCCGCGCAGCACCGTGCAGGCAGCGATGACCTCCTCTAACTGGTGTCGAAGTACGAGTGGTGGTACTTCCCGCCGTTCGGGTGACCGTTTCATGGGCATCGCTGCGGTGGTTCAGCTGAGTGCGGGGTTACTCCGCACAGCAGGGGTGCGGGCGCCAGAGCGATACCGGTGAGCTGGTGTGTTGGATGTGCGGTGGTGCGCCCGCGTTGGAGGACGTTGCTTCGGAGTGGGCTTTCTCAGTCGACCGCGGTGGGTGAGGGGGGCGCGGTCCCGCCCTGGGGTTCTCGTGCCCTCATCAGCCCGATGATGTCGTCTTGGTCAGTCGGTGAGGGCAGCCCCCACCCCGGCTGGTAGCCGTACACCTCGTGCAGCGGCGTGGAGGCGGTGCGACCGTTGAGGATCTCCACCGAGCTACTGTCGATCAGCCCCGGATGTTCCACTCCGCACGCCTGGGCCACCTTCACCAGGTCTCGGCGCAGTGTCTTGATGTAGGTCGCGGCCCGCACCGACTTCAGCTGCGGGTCCAGACCCCGCGCCAGCCAGGCCTTCTGCGTCGCGACGCCGGTCGGGCAGGTGTCGGTGTGGCACTTCTGGGCCTGCACGCAGCCAATGGCCAACATCGCCTCCCGGGCGACGTTGACCATGTCGCAGCCCAACGCGAAAGCCACGACCGCGTTGTCGGACAGACCGAGCTTGCCGGCCCCGATGAACACGACCTGCTCCTGCAGACCACGTTCGGCGAACTTGGCGTAGCCGCGGCTGAACCCCAACTGGAACGGCAGCGACACCGAGTCGGTGAAAATCAGGGGAGCGGCTCCAGTGCCCCCCTCACCGCCGTCGATGGTCACGAAGTCGACCCCACGCCCGGTCTCGGCCATCAGCGTGGTGAGCTCATCCCAGAAAACCAGGTCCCCGACGGCGGACTTGATGCCGACCGGCAGCCCGGTCTCCGCGGCGAGCAGCTCCACCCACTCGAGCAGGCTGTCGGTGTCGGAGAACTCGGCGTGCCGCGACGGGCTGATGCAGTCCTGGCCCGCTGGGATGCCCCGGGTCGCCGCGATGTCCGAGGAGACCTTGGCCGCGGGAAGCAGTCCACCGAGTCCCGGCTTGGCTCCCTGGCTGAGCTTGATCTCCACGGCGCGCACCGGTGCGCTGGCCACCACCGCCTTGAGCTTGTCGAGGCTGAAGCGGCCGTGCTCGTCCCGGCAGCCGAAATAGGCGGTGCCGATCTGGAAGATCAGCTCACCACCGTGGCGGTGGTGCGGCGACAAGCCGCCCTCCCCGGTGTTGTGCAGGCAGTCGGCCAACCCGGCCCCACGGTTCAATGCCTCCACCGCGTTCCCCGACAACGACCCGAAGCTCATCGCCGAGATGTTGACCACCGAGGCCGGGCGGAAAGCGGCCGCGCGGCCACGAGCGGCGCCGAGCACCTTCGCGCACGGCAACTGCACCTCATAGCCGGCGGCCGGCGACGAGGGCGGGACCGCGCGACCGAAGGTGCGGTGGTTGATGACGGGAAAGCCGGCGGTGTACTCCACATCGTTGTCGGTGCCGAAACCGAAGTAGTTGTTCTCCTTCTTCGCCGAGGCGTAAACCCACCGCCGTTGGTCCCGGGTGAAGGGCCGCTCCTCGTTGTTGCCGGCCACGACGTACTGACGCAACTCCGGCCCGATTGCCTCGATCAGGACCCGTGCCCGGCCGATGACCGGGAAATTGCGCAGCAACGCGTGCTTGCGCTGCACCACGTCGTGCACGGCCACCGCCGCCACCGCAGCCACCGCGCCCACCGCGGCGGGGACAGCTCTGCTGGCCCGAGTCATACCCCCAGTCTGTCACCGCCGACCGTCAGCACCATCATCGAGCCGCCGAACTCTGAGCGATCACCACCGATCGGCTGGCGCGGTGGCGACCCACACCCACCGACGCCTTCTTCCGCGGTGACTACTCAGCCAACCGCGCTTAACGAGTTCGCTGCTCACCAGATGGTGAGCTGCACTCTGTCTCGCGGATGCCGATCGTTGGCTGCAGTCGTGCCCCAGCGTCGCCGTGCGGCCCGAGAGATCAGACCGGCGGACCAGCGACGCGGCTACGCCCGCGCTGTGCTGCAAGCACTGGCCCGCCCCCAGCACGGCCGGCCCACCGCCCAAGTCCAGCGCGTGCTGCGCGAGTCGCTCACTCCTCTCGGCGTCCGCCTCTCGACCGCCAGATTGCATCAACTTGCGACCGACATCGCCGCCGGACGACCCGTCGAACTGACCTAACCCAAACCTGATATATAGCGTGTGTATGTGCACGTGCACCTGGCTGGGGGCTATGACGCCAACACCGCGGCGATCAGCGAGGGGGCCCTGTTCCGGGTGGAGGCCGGGGTCCCACAGTGTCGGGGCGTGGGTTCAGGTCTCCCGGCTAGGCAACCCCCTGTTCAACGAGGTGCTCATCCCGATCGCCCGAAAGGACGAGTGGAACGCCAGCGCCCCCAGTTCCGACCAGAAGTTC
>JAABUP010011563.1_pt1 | contig 10012 bp, 13 predicted proteins | sample 5559201 | NCBI WGS metagenome assembly JAABUP01 (sample SAMN10711887, study PRJNA513373) | rock metagenome | isolation source: Antarctica rocks | place: Antarctica | reverse complement strand
GTGGGGTGGTATGGCTACGATTGGTGAGGTCCATGGGGGTGTGGATTTCTGGGGATTTTTTTGGGGGGGGGCGAATGTAAGGGGATTGAGAGAGGATAGAGAGGATTAATTTGGTTTAGGTGGGTCTAATGGCTGATGGCGTAGGCTCTGGCCCATGAGCAGAACACGGAGATTGTTATGCAAATACAGGTCTAGAAAAAGATTGAACGCTCCAAAAGAGAAAAAAATGCCTGAAAGCAATGATACCATGCCGTGTTGTACATCTCAGTTCTCCTCCCCATGAGAAAGCAGAAAACAGTCCAAGACACCCGCTAACCAAAATCGCTCGCTCGGGACGCTTGAAACAACAACAAATCGTTATCATGAATTAATCTTCCCAAAAGTCTAGGACTTCCCGCCGCTCACCTTCCGCCACAGCTTCCGCACCCTACCGCTATTCCTGGATGGGGTGTCCCAGATATCGCGGCCGTGCGTCACGGGCGGCAGCTGTTGGAGGGCCAAGGGGTCGTCGCCTTTGGCGTACTGCACCTTTTCGGTGGCGCGGAGGTCGGGGCGGGTGAGGGTCATGCGGAGGGTCATTTCGCGGCTGCCGGAGAGGAGCTGGGCGTAGGGTTCGGTGGGTTTGAGGCCGGTGGTGAAGTTCAGGGAGGGAGATTTTGGGTCGGTGGAGGCTTGGTTTGTGGAGGGGTGATGGTGTAGCTTGGTGGGGGTGGTGTTGTTTGAGCGGCTGTTGGACAAGTCTTTCTCCGGTAGGCTCGCGACATCGTCTCCGTCGTCGAGGGTATCGAACAGTGAAACAGTCTCGTCGTCGTAAAAGGTCAGGACGGTTGGGGCAGTTTGGTGCTGCCGCGAGAGCGAAGGTCTCCGTAAGGTATCATTCTTTTCTTCGAGAGCGGGGAATCCGAACTCAACTGCTTCATCAAACTTTTGTGCTGAAGCCAGATACACCCGTAGCTTCAGCCTGGCCTCTGGATCTTGATAATGTCTCGCCGCTGGGTCAACGGCCGCCTCGGAGCCGATCTTTGTTGGTACTTTTAAAACGGTACGGGTCCGTTCGTATTCGTCTCTTGCTGTGGGTCTCGGCAATTGCGTTGGTGGCATGTCACGTTGGAGCTTGCTCGCAGATGGCGTCAGATTCCCGCAGAAAGGCATGTTGGTCAGGGAAAGTGTCCTCCGAAAAGAGGGCTTGCGTGTTACCGCTTTCGTGGCAGGCTTGGCGGCATCCACAACGTGTCTGTGGTAATCGTCCAAGGTCAGGTCCAAGCCCGAGTCATCCTCCATCCAACGAAAGCTGTCCATCATGGAGTCATCCATGTCCGCCGCTGAGTCTATATGACCTTCCGCCTTTGAGGATGAGGGACTTGTCGAGGTACCGGTCGAGTATGATGTCCGTAAAGTGGGCACGCTGCGGTTGACTGGACGTCCAAGCCTGTAGAATGCTTCGTCCGTGGCGTCCACGATTACACTCTCACAATGTCCGGCGAGAAGGTATTGCTCCTCCTTGGTAAAGTGCTTTCTTCGGACCGTCTCAGGCAGCCTCAAAAACCATTGGGCATCTGCTTGTGAAAAGTCATTCTCGGGCGACGGGGTCTTTCGCAAGCGCTGTCTCGATGGACCTCGAAAGTAACTCGAGTTACGGCTGAGGCTTGGTCTGGGTGTCGTCTTGGGCGGCCTGACTATATGGTGGGCCCGGCACGTGGAAGTGGTACGCGGCGAGGAAGATTGTGCTAGTCTCAGTCTTTCGAGTGTAGAAAAGTACTGTTGGAATGCTTGTCAGTGGGAAATCCCGACATGGAATGCAGCAAGGTCGCAGAATTCCAAACATATAGCATTTATGAAGGCAGAGAAATGTGTAAAGTCCGCGGTACCTTGCGTTTAATGACTGGAGGAAAGGTTTCGAAGTCATTGTTCTCCAATGGCTCATAGAATTTCATGACCAGATTGATTCGGAGCTTTCTTTCGCCGGCTTTTCAAATCTCCGCCCTTTTTCGTATTCTAGTGCCAGCAGGGGGCCAGTCTAGTACATCAAAAAGGAGATGGGTAATGAATGCTAAAGTAGTGATGGCGAACTAAGAATATCAATCAAAATTATTGGTACGTTGTAGGTAAGGTATGTATGTGTAAGTTCAAAAAGGTTTGGATTTGAAGGGAATGAGTTAGAAGTATTCTCCGGGCTGTTGTTGTTGTTGTTGTTGTTTGCTGGGCCCGACTTGCGGCTGACAAGGGGAGGCCTCCATGTTTGAGAAGTTTGGGGCATCCCTTACTTACTGTTCCAGGCTGTTGAACAGCACAAGTATTTTCGGTGTGTGCTGCCGCGATCATTGCGGGATGATGAGCACGTTCTACCGAGTAAGGGTTGGGTGGCTGCTCTAGAGCATAGGTACCTTGCAAACAGGCTCGAAGCATATCAGACGCCACATGCCTGGTATGTACTCCCGTCCGTAAGGTATGCAACAACGACAAGTCTTGATCTTGGTCGTTCTATTGACGGCAATCAAGATCAGGAATGCTTCTACTCAAACTCTGGAAATTGGACGTCTGATACTGCATTCGTGTGAATGGTTACACGCCTTGATGCAGGACAGCAAGACAGCAAGATAAGGTAGTCCTAAGGTATCACCAAGGCACTACGCATTAGTTTTGCACGTCACGGCTATTTTACGCGAGGTAGCCCGAGGTAGCCCGAGATTGACACGAACGACAAGTTGTGGGCATCTGTCGGGGGCTAAGGTCGATAGTCCGTACGGAATACATGGGAGAGGACTCGATGTCCTCGAGAGGCGGAATATGTACATAGCAACAGACCAGCCTTGGTTTGGATGATCCGACCTGTGAGCCGTATCTCCAGGTATCGGAGTGGTTTCAGGGCGTATCTATGTATTTCCATTGTTGACAAGCACATGGCCTGTGGACGACACAAGCAGGGATCATACATAAGATACATGTTGGTTGCAACATGCAAGCAAGCCGTCAATGGAGCCACGTGAAGTTCGATCTACCCCGGTCGAAAGATGTACAGTACCTTGCCATCAGGAAGGAATGCTGCATGCAGTGCATGCATAAGCTGCAACTCTAGGTACAGTAAGGTACAGTAAGGTACCTTAGGTGGTACTGTAGGTAGCCCGGGGGATTGGTTGGTGTCTGGGCCTTGAAAGGCGGTCTGTTTCAGGCCAGGGAGGAGGCCCAGATCAGCCTAGCCTGTAAGGGACCCCAGGGATAATTCATCATTCACCGCTCCCTCGCTTATCGGCCCCCCACCCCTTCTCTAACACCAATCGGTTACTGTAATTATAAGCTGCCACCGGCTGCCAAACTTCCTTGGCAGGCACGCAGGAAACCACTTTGGACTCGACTCGACTCGACTCAACCAAAGAAACAAACGCCTTCTCGGTCAGCGACATACTCTGACGTGCGAATCCTCCGCTATCTATCCATCACTATCCCCCACTACTATTCGTTACGTCAGTCCTTTGTCAATCAAATATGAGTTTCTCGGGTCGCAAGTTCAGTATCAGCAAAACTCCAGGAGCGAGGTATGCCGCTCAGTTGCAGAAACACTACCCCCACCCCCACCCCCCCGGAACCTGCTCCCTTACAGTACCTTGGCTGACCGAAACAGTGAAGTGAGCTCCAAGATACATCGCCAGTTCCGTAATGCCCACGAGGGACATCAGTCGCATGCTGGCTTAGACCCTTCGCGAGCATCCACCGGAGTGGTGTGGTGCACAGAGCGAGCAAACGAACATGGCTTTGCAGATAACCCCACGGCCTGGGCCAACCTGGGTCAAGGAGCGCCCGAGGTCGACGATGATATCAAAGGGAGCTTCCAGAGGCCCACGCAGATTGACATCTCTATGAATGGACGAGAGTACGGTCCCACAGCGGGCATCAAACCCTTGCGAGCAGCCATTGCCAACCTGTACAACGCACATCATCGGAAGGGCAAAGATAGCCAATACTCGTGGGAGAACGTTGCGGTCGTACCGGTATTTGCTCATGCTCGAGAACACCACTGAGTGCCACAGTTCAAAGTACGTATAATGCAGCTGACATTCCCTCCGTGGTAGGGAGGACGAGCTGGACTCATCCGCATAGCGGCGGTTTTGAACAACGCCTACCTTGGCTTCTTCATTCCAGATTACACCGCGTACAACGAGATGCTGTCTCTTTTCCGAAACGTACGTCTCCCAGCCTTCTGGTTATCTCCTTCCTCTTTTCACCCAAAACATGATCTAAGTCTTACAGTTTGCTGCTATTCCCTCGCCATTATCGGAAGATGATGGCTACCACATCCATCCTGACAAAATTGCCGAAGAGATCTCCCGCGGTACATCTGTCATTCTGACCTCCAACCCTCGGAATCCGACAGGGCAAGTGGTGAAAAACCCAGAGCTTGCTGAAATCCAAGACATCGCTCGTGATCGAGCGACGCTTGTCATGGACGAGTTTTACGGCGGCTACAACTACACAAGCAACTGTGACGGGACAACCATAAGCGCCGCCGATAATGTTGTAGATGTTGACGACGACGATGTTCTGATAATAGACGGTCTCACCAAGCGCTTTCGTCTCCCAGGTTGGCGTATAGCTTGGATCATTGGGCCAAAGGAATTCATCAAGGCCATTGGATCCTGCGGCTCGTACCTAGATGGTGGCGCTAATGTACCATTCCAAGAAGCTGCTATTCCCATGCTTGAGCCCGGAAAAGTGCTTACGGAGATGAAGGCGCTGCAGACGCACTTTAAGAGCAAGCGAGACTATGTTCTTGGCCGACTCAAGGAAATCGGCTTCACAATCAAAAACGTACCGGACTCGACGTTCTATATCTGGCTAGATCTTAGCGGACTACCAGAGGCAATCAACGATGGTCTGAATTTCTTCCAGAAATGCTTGGAGAAACGCGTCATCGTAGTGCCAGGAATCTTTTTCGATCTTAATCCTGCGAAGAGAAGGGACCTCTTTGATAGCCCTTGTCATCACTTTGTGCGTCTGAGCTACGGTCCAAGATTGGAGACGCTGAAGATGGGGTTGGATGGGATTGAAAGCATCGTGAAGGAGGCAAAAAGCATCAATAGAAGGTATAGTCTCGTATGGGGTTATTAAATAAGAGCACGTACTAATCCAATCGAACAGGGACAGCATTAAGGCGAACTGACCAGACATCTATGGCGGAAAACGAGACCGTACGACACGACTCATGATTATGACACCAGTCCCTCCATATACCTGGTCGCCAAATGGCGGCATGTTCCTAACCTATGGTTTGTCTGACCATTAGATCATGACACTATTCATAGCAACAAGAAGGTGTCAGTTGCGTCCAGGATCACAGCTCGTTGACGTTCTGTCGTGTTTGCCAGATCGCTCTTCCTATACGCGTCATTCATGCTTTTCGTGTTATTCAAACCTTCCTACGGTAGCTTCCTTTCCCTTACACCCTCTTTAAACACAACATTATCCCAGACATCTTTTTCCATCCCCAAACCTATCCAAAATGTGCCTACACCATGTCCTGTGCGCCTGTGATTGCAACTACTAGTTCCTACATCGATACCAGTGGCTGCAGCTATCGTAATACCCATCTCTTCCACCACCTCCCAATCCCTTGTCCTCAACACCAGATGCTAAATCAGCGCCTGATTCCATGTACTTCACACACACTCCGAAGGACGTCTGGAGGGTCCCATGAATTACTTACCGTAGGTAAGGGTAGCACCTGCGCACCCAAGAATCAATGCGATTTTCAGCCATACTGTATCCCTTATGGAATCTTGATACGATTCTCAAAGTTACAGTCGTTTGTTGAAAACATTGAAACTATTCATTGAATGTTCTGCATATCTGACATGTAGATAATTAGACGGTTTTTGGTTATGTGGTACGACTGTTGCGTTGATGAGAGTCGACTATATATAGAACTATGTATGGGAGAGCGAAAAGGGGGGTAAAGCTTCTTGCTACCTTAGGTACCTAGTTATGTATCTTTTGGGTGACACCCAGGTGAAGCTTGCGGAACGGTTCCGCACATTATCTGGAGTAAGGTAACTTTCGGAGCTTTTACTCCGACGTCAACTGTGGAAATACTCCGGAATTCCAGGTATCGTTCAATGTCCCCCCTTGCTAATGAAAAAAAAAGAATTTACTTGATCCGCAAAGGGTATCCGTACAATGAGAACATAGAGCATTGATGCTCTATTTCTGTGCAATGCGCTTCGTCACTTGAAGTTGTTCGTGCTATGCCAAGTCAAGGATTTCTTTTGGCAGGCACAGGACATGATCTCTGCTGATGTTGTTCTTGCGTGAGGGAGCAGAGCAGAGCTTGTTTTTTCTATTGTTCTACTTCGTTTGTAGATTAGCCGAAAGCAATGTCCACTGAGTCCCAACCCCGAGCTTCCACCGCTCGGGCTCCATCCACCCCTCCGCCGAAACAGACGACAACCAGCGTGTGAAATCTGCCGCAAGCAAAAGTTGGCGTGTGGTCATGCGTTGCCTACCTGTGGAAGATGTGTACGGCGTGGTATGAGCAGTGAATGCTATTACCATCCATCTCCGATGAGAAAATATGGTTCAGGAAAAATCCGCGGCTCGAGAACTTTGATAGCGCAAAGAGAGTCTGATTCTACTAGCCGAGAGCATAATCTGCCGACGCCCACGACTAGCTCAGCTACAGCTGCTTTGTCTGACTCTGAAATCATGTCAAACGTACTTTCTTTCCACTATCTTGACAGACAACCACTCGGGACCCAGGGGTCTCTCAAGGCCGTCGGCAATATTTGCAGAAAATCAAACAGATCTTGGCTCTGGACTGTGGGACGTTGAGACTGAAGTTAGTGATCATGACTATCTTCATAATAAAAAAGGTCCCGTCAAGCCATGGTACTTTTGAAGATGTTGAATTAGGAACTAAAATCCTACTGCTTATTCCTAGTCAAAGTCGATGCGTTGAACTGGTGAAGCGCTACTTCAAAGCTTTCCACCCCATGGACCCTATTCATCATAGACCAACAGTAGATTTCTGGCACAAAGGGCTCTGGAATGCTTTCACGGAACACCTTGAGGAGCCAGGAGTTTCAGAGAACCTACAAATAGTCTCACAAACCATATGCAGGAATCAGCTAAATCGTACTGACGTTGAAATCCACAAGGCTTATAAGAAATGGGTAGAAGCATTCACAGGACCACGTCCCCGCTGGGAGACTGTTGGAATCCTATTCGCTATCTGTGGGATATCCTGCATGACCTATCCGGCATGGGCTTACTGGAGAAATCCCGTTGAGAACAATACGACTCGGGAAGCCTTTGCAATGTAGATGCTGTCATGTACGGGCGACTGTTTACAACTCTGCGAAAGCATTGGAGGGGTCAACGATCTAAGAGTATATTTGATATACTTACTTCTCACTTTGCGATTCATGTATGGAGGCGAAGGTTTGTCAAGACCTGTCTATTCGCTCGTGCCGGTCTGATCGCAACCATAGAGGTACAGCATCGACCGTGGAATATCCGCGGTCAACTCATAAGTGCTGTGACCGAACTAGGCCTCCATAACCGAAAGGAGACTGAGTTACCTACATCATCCCTGCTGTCGCAGTTTCGCAAGCGGACCTTTGCTGCTTGCTTTAGTCTTGACAAGTTGATGTCCACGCATGTAGGAAGACCGCCGGCCTTGAGCCGCCACTATTACTCTACCCACAATCCTTTGGATTTCGACGATGATCAATTCGCCGCAGATCCTGAACAAATACAATCAACAAAGCAAAATCTCGACGATTCTGGATGGGATATTGTGGGGAATGTCTATCCTTCGACGTACCTGCGCGCCTGAATGGTCATGGCGGGCGTACGTGACATGATTCTCGAAACATATCTAGGAATCGTGGATGAGCCCGTAGAGCATAGAGTGAAGTTGGCTTCGTCCATCTACACAAGATCCGACTAATGAAAATAGCGATTTGAAATTAGCTTCAGAGCATGCCTACGTCTACCTCCCACCACAGATAAAGATCGAACCGAAGGAGATTCAACTTCATGTCACATCGCCTGCCATTCTGATGCAGCGAATATTCATCTCGCTAGAATTTAGATACAATTTGTTCCTGTTAGAGAGGATCACGTCCAACAGCAATTTCATTAAACGCCAACCACTTCTGGTTGTAGCCCAAGACATTTTGCACATGATACTCAACATGTGGTCCCGACGAGACTTCATGGCGGACTTTCAATGGCAATTTACATGGGTCGTATGTTATCCGCTCCCAGTCTTTACTCGTTGCCAATCTAATCTCGAACGTTCATTCAGATCTTGGAATACGGCATTCCCAGCGGCGGAGCCCTCTGCATAGAGCTCCTCCAACAGATGCGCCATTCAAGCGCCAGCCCGTCTCCAAGCACAGGCATCCCCACCCCTCTGATCCCACGGTCTCAAATGATACAGAGCCTCAGTCTTCTCACCAGCTGCCTCGACTGGGTCTCATCCGAAGTTGTAGGGCTGTCTAAATGTTACGACCGCATGTGTAACATCGTCAAACGCATCCTCGATCGGATACTGACGCCCGTCGTAGCTGGCGATACTTCTTCAGCTCCTTTGTCGCGCCAGCGTGTGCCGCCGTCGTCAGCTGAGGAGCAGCAGGATTCCGGCACGGGTGCGAATCAGGTATCTGGAATGGATTCTGCAAACACGGGGACTGCCATTGAGGGTCTGACGGATATACTTGAATGGCCGGATTTCTCCTTGGATTGGAACCAAGAGTCTTGGATGGAGGTCTTGGAAGGGTCGAATTTTCTGTCATTGTGAATTTTCATGTTTACATTCTTCTGGCCAACGTCTGGAACCTCTTTTATTACTGAAGAATTCTTACCTTTTTCATGTTTCTTTAGACTCTGTAACCGCTTTTCTGATCAATCAAACTTTCATAACCGTATGCCTCCTACCCGAAAACCAGAACCATTCGACCTCGCACACAGGTTTCTCGAAGGAACGGGCAGACGCGAATACTTTCCTTTCTTCACTCGTTTATTTTTACTGAAGATTTCAATCTAGCTGTATTGACCCATAAATTGTTAGAACCAAGTAACACGACTGCGTAGAGAATTTTCTGCCTAGGGCAGTGCTGCCTGATATGGGTGAAGAGCACAGGGAATTCTCTACATTCGCCTGCACTGCTGAGATGAAGTTGGGCTTTGCGAGGAGGGGGAGGAGGCGGGCAGGGAGGAGGAGGAGGAGGAGGAGGAGAAGGAGGAGGAGGAGGATGTACCTGCTCGAGCTTGGGTGCGATGTTGCCGGGTTGCTTGAGAGAGCGAGGCGTCGGTGGCTCTGGATTAAGTGGGGGCTGAATGGGGGATATACTGTACCCAGGATGCGATACGCGAGAGGTATAACGAACCATACCCGTCAAGGTACAAGACAATGCTCGGTTTCCCGAATCTTTTGCCTGATGTGTTCAGATGCATAGTAATAATAGAATAGCCGCATACCTTGTTAAATATGGTTTGGTTTGGTTGTTATAGTCAGCTTTGGCGATTATATACCTTACATTGCTACTTCTTGACTTGGATGAAAAAATACTGTGAGTGCTCAAGCATGCTGCCAGTTCTATGTATTCGACTCGAGCTTGGCTTCTTCGCCTTTCGTGAAGTCTCAGCCTCATCTTTGTACCTAGGTACGCTCATCGCAGTTCGAATTGTAAACCTAGCTCTCAGCCCTGTTTCTCTCCCTCACAAAGTAGATTGTATACATTTTCAATGTCAAGATGTTTCAACCGTACTGTGAAAGGTCAATAGTCTTTCTAATCCAGCCGAGGACTTTTATTCTAATGTCAATGGGTGAGGATGTAGAGGATCGAGATTGGGGTTGCGGGAAAGTCACTTGTTAGAGAGGGACGGCTGTAGCTTGATGATGCGACGAGGAGTTCGATCTTTCTTTTGTCTACCCAGCTAATTCTGTTTGATCTCTATGAGAGAACTTTATATAGCGGGGGTTATGAACGATACTTGATGATAATCTTAAATAGTC
>JAABUP010011562.1_pt1 | contig 10012 bp, 18 predicted proteins | sample 5559201 | NCBI WGS metagenome assembly JAABUP01 (sample SAMN10711887, study PRJNA513373) | rock metagenome | isolation source: Antarctica rocks | place: Antarctica | reverse complement strand
TCTCTCAGCAAAAGTTTCTGATATGCGCGCTTTATCTCGAAGTTATAAAAGCAGGTGTAATGGCAACGTTGGTCCCCTAAAGCTGCCTTAGAGGCTTACCCCGGAGAGAGAAAATTCTGGAACATGACGTATGCTGTCAGTTCCAACGGGCGAATAGGAGTGCGTACAAAGGCTGGCGCCATGTCCTTTTACAGCAGGAAGTGACTCGCGTTCCAGGGGAATCATATAGAAAAGGCTGGTACCTTTTCTCCCTGGAACGCCTGCCTCCAGCTGTCGCTTCGTCTCTCCCTCGAAAAGACTTTTGGGAAAATGGATAATTTAGAAACGGTCGGGAAGGAGTTAACAGGCAATGCGTTCATACGGTCGTGTAAGGGTTCTTACAACTAGCTTGGCGATGGGTGGTTCGAGTCTTTTAAACTAATAAACTAATAGGGCCCGTTTGGTCCATATCTACTCTTGGATGTGAGTTCCAGTAGGAGGCTGCAGCATGAAAAATTTCATGCATGAGAGGATGCCGAATGAATATGAAGTTTGGGAGACCAAGAGGACGCTCGCACTGCGGAGGAAGGGAGAACATGTGGATGTACCACTTTACTTTGAACAGCATCGTTCAACTTCGTGGCTCAGATCATAGTCGGTCAGCTTGTCCCAGAATGTTGCTCTTCATCGCGTCTGCGAAGTTGACGATAAGAGCTTTTAATGAGAATTTGTACTGAACCGTATTAATGAGGAAGCCAACGTAGTAATAACGATTTGTTGTAGGCCGTTATACTATTTCTGTTTTGCATGGATTTGCGCCCACCATGCTGTTACTACATTATGAGACCAAAGACTTCATCATAAATATATAGCTTATTCTCAAATCTAGAGAGTAGGAGAATACCTCGACCTTAATGCCTTCTAAACCTCAGAGATCCGGAGCGTAAATCTCGGAATACCCGTTTTCTCAATAGTCCGAACCAGAGAAGACAAGTTTTCAACCTTATATGTCGACAAGTCCATGTCGCACTCGTACATTCTTAGCGACACAAAGGCCAAATCGTATCCATTTGCCAGCAGCGTCTCAAGACTTTGATCATCTTGTGCATATTTCACGCAATATGCTCTTGCTTCGTTCAAGATTGCCGTCCGGGTGCAAGCTCTAATAAAGACAACAGACCTGAGGACCTTGCTGCCGCTGAAAATTTTGAGCGTGATGGTATGGCTATCTTCCGTTGGCGCCCCCGGGGCTGCAGCCTCAATGACTGAAGTCACTATGGACGATGGCGCCGATGGAGGAGATGGAGGAGATGGATGAAAATCAGTATCGCGCACGTCACTAAGAGCAGGCTTTGGAGGCGGTACACGGAACTCAACATCCTCAGCTGGGGCATTATGCATTGGAGCGACGTCGGACTCTGGTATTGGCTCACATAGATCGTCTAGGTCATATGGAATATTTTTACATTGGTCGAGAGGATGTTTTTCTGCGTCGTCGAAGCCTTCGATAATTAGCTCGGCTTGTGAAGCTTCCAGCGCGGCCTCGGGAGCAACTTCTTCCTCTTTCATAGGGTCCTCTTTGGAGACTGCTTCTTCTGCAGGAAAGGTATCCTCCACCCATGGTTCTTCATCTGGCGCAATAATGTAAGGGTTATCTGAAGGGAAAGCCTCCTCCGGCTCGGTGAAGCAAGGTTCTTCGACGGAGATAGCTCCCTCTGCCGCATTATCCGGAACATCGCGAGTCGCGCCGAAATCCCAAACTCTATTTCGAGGCCATTTCCAAGCTATATCGTGAGTAACATGTACTAGGGCAGGAGATGCATCTTCTGAACCAGGAGCTTCATCCACGAGGACAGGTGGTTCTTCAGCTACAGGAGTATCCCAGTCAGATATTGCAGCCTCCTTTTCCTTTTCCGTTTTCCCCTTCGACCTTAAAGTCGGAAGGGTCAATTCTGAGACTTGCGGTTCCTCTTCAACGCCGCCACCGTTACTATTGTGCCAAGGAGGTCGGTCATCTTCCTCCAACTCTTCACCTTGATAAGGTTTCTCTTCGCCGAGTAGACTTTGATCATAAGCTTGAGCTTTATCTATCCCGTCTGGGGGTTTCTGTTCGTGTTCTAGAGGGGCTATTAGAAATAGAGATAGGAACAGACGGGACTTGAAATGAAAGAAAAGGGGCACATAGAAACATACCTATCCCGCTACTCTCGATATTCTCTCCTGCCTCAGACTCCGCCTTCGGTCCGTCAAAGCTCGATGTACAACTACAGGCGCAAGGCTTGGAGACCTGCTGGGAGCCAACAAGGAAGCTTTCAAAGGCAGAGCCGACCTCAGTGCGTTGCTTCTTGTCCGTTGCCAGCATCTCCTCGATGGACGATCTTTCCAACTCGTCAAGTTCAGCTCTCCGACGCGCAATATCTTCAAGTTGGTCCATGAGCTTACGTTGGAGTAGATTTTGATGCTGCACAATTTCCTCAATGCAAGCCTCCAGCGGAGCTTTGATTTCTGCCACCTTCTCCACTCGTTTGGAATCATTAAGTGCTTCTGCAAAGGTGATAGCTGCGCTGAGCATGTTCAAAATTCCCGCTGCGCTGGTTGGAAGGCGGTGAACAGCCGAATGACGAAGCGTACTTGTTCCAAAGAGAACCTGAGCAATGCTTTGACCGGCAATCGGTTTGATAGCTGATGGCGGTAGAGACTTGGTGTATTTTATAACCTTCTTAATCCATTGGGTGAGTTCAATGGACTCTGCTTCGTGCCATTTCTGAGCCTCCATTAGGTCCGGGACCCAAGTGTTGCCGAAATCTAGACAGCATCCCTCAAGCAAAGATTGGACTGGGACTAGAATTTTATGTTGCGTTTTGAATGGCAAATAGACAGGGTGGAGCCTTGGAATAGCGTGCTTCTGGTGTGCTTGGGCTGGCGAATGTGTGCTATCAAGAAGATTAGCGACGTGGCTGTTAGGTCTCGAGCATTCATCCTCTAAATGAGACTTGCCTCAGTTCAACAGCGCTAATTTGAACATTGTCCGGAGCCTCGTTTTTGTCTTCTAATATTTCCGCAGGCTCGGCGCGCTGCTCGCCTTGCTCATAGTCCAAGCACTCATCTCCTCCATCGTCATCGGATATCAGCACTATGTCCTGTGCTGCTTCGGCCTCGATCCTGACGACTTCTGCCTCAGAGGCTGCCCTCTGGGCCTCTTGCGTCTCTGACGGCTGGAATAGCTCTGGGAAACGGAGCTTCGCCCGGGGTTGGGATTCAAAGATCTGCTCTTCGAGCAGCTCTTTCGCAATTTCAGCAATGGCTGGCAAGGTGAATTCCTTTGTAAGGATTTTGATGGATGCCTTATGCTGTTGAAGAAGCCGAGAGACCGCCTTTGGCCGTCGAACCTGCGCGTTTGCTCCGCTAAAAATTGATGAGCAGTGGAGGTAGACTAGCCTCCGATCTGGAGAAGGCTGCTTAGCCATGACGAAATCGTGAAAGTAATGTCGTGAGAAAGGTCTTTGTGGGAGCTGAGAGATGGAGGCAAGGAAAAGGGCGTAATTTTTCCGTGAGAGTGAGGCCACCAATTAGAGGACATTGATAGCACAAGCCTAGCTGCATAAGCTATCCCGTAATCACCGGGTGCTCGATAAATCAATTATATCTGTACTTGTGCTCATGGTGGATTAGCCATCAAACACAGTTGATCCTAATTATACAGCTGACGCTAGCTTTCAGTTTCAACGCATGAGCTTTCTCCATTATCAATAACATCATTGTCGCCGGAGCCAAGAGTGGAGCGGCGGCACCCGGGTGACAGAAAAAATGGGACATACGCAATTTTGATCAATAGCTTCACAATCAAAGCCTTTGATATAAAACTTTTGCTGCGAGGATTTCTCGGCTCATCGAGTTCTACAACTTGTTAACTGCGAGTTTTGCTTCATCTCTTGTTGTTGTGGATTGAGGCATGGTACGGGCAGTGGAGTGTCCGACTTTCTATAACTCTACGTTACTATACTTTTCGCACGAAGTCCTAGTTGGCCCGTACGTGTAATTACCTTAAGAATCTATATAAACCTAATCTCCCCTTAATTAAAATATCATCCTAATAAAGTGAACCATCTTTATACTTAAAATGATGCTACGACGATCAGCGCGGACGGTAAAGGAGTCTAGCGTCGATGAAATGAGACGGAGGATTCAGTAGGCGATGATCACCTGTTACGTTACGATCCCATCAAAATCGCAAGGAGAGCACTCGGTGCATTGATTGTCTCTAGCAGCTCGATAGAATGAACGGGCTTTCCCTACGAGCATACTCGCTATTGCTGAGCCTGAGACCTCTTTAACTCAAAGTATGAGATGTTCTATGGAAATTGCCAGTAATATGCGTCAAGACAAATCAACTCCTACTCCTACGTATGCGGCGAGGTTCGATGGGATCACTGGAATACAGCCAATCCGTGACAAAATTAAGCGGACAGTAGCCGCGCCTTATGGCATAGTACTTCTAGACAATTCGATTCCTTCATCAATCCATTTTTTAGAAGCTGACAGTCTTTGCTTGCTCTCATTATTCGCGATTGAATATACACAGAAATGACATTAACCCGACGACCTGGCAATGTAGAAGTCATCGCAAAGATTGAGAAAGTATTTGGTGACATCGGTGACAGCCTCGCTCGAGGCCAGCAGATGTTCATTCCCCTCAAGTGCAAGAATTCTGGATCATGTGATATCAACCAACCTGATGATAATTCCCTGGCAACTCTTACAAATGTATCCTTCCCAGGGCGTACGGCTCAAGAGGCTAGGAGATTTAGTAGGTTGCGGTGACCAGGAACTGTCAAGATGGCTTAACGTTGATGATACTCACAGCGGTCCTCCTACAGATCCTGGATCACATACACGAAGCATTGTGTAACAATGAAGTTGTTTCCAAGAGGTGATTGAATTCGAGCCTCAACTCTTATGGTTTTCTAGATCCGATACTAATAAACACTGAATGAAGAAACATCTACTACAAGAATCCTGCGCTCTTTAAATCTCAAAAGGTGGTGGACCGATATGTCGATATACTTGCACACACTTTCGGTGTCCAAAGGGCCAGTCTCAACGTTGTCAGTCTCCACTGTCCCTCATGTACAGACCGTCACTGATCTTACGTGCCACGCCCAGACCGCTGCTGCCAAAGGCCTTATCATTGGTGACTATACTCTTGTATATGCAGACGGCACAATTTTGCAACAGAGCCTTGAGACGGTAGAAATGCCTGTCAAAGCACTAAATCAACCACAACGAATGCTGACGGTATAAGCCACAATTGATCGCCGATACGAACGACGTTCGAGACATCAACATCTCAGGCGCTTCATGGATCCTTGTGATAGAGAAAGAGGTGCTCGTGTCGCAGCATCATTGCTTTCGTCACTAATGGGAACCAGTCGACCTTTCGAACATTAGCATCCAGCAAACTCCACCAAGATTCCCAGGCAGGGAAAGGCATCATTCTTACAGTATGTTGATGCACGGCTCTTGTCACCCGCCTAATCACATTTCTTTGATCAGGCGAAAGGCTACCCCGACATCTCCACCCGCGCTTTCCTGCGTCTCATGTCAGACTTCCAACATCCCAATGTCCCGGCTGCGCCTATCTACATGCTCGCAGACTTCGACCCGGATGGCATGGCCATAATGTCGACATACAAGCACGGCTCATGGAATCTATCGCATGAGAGCGCTCAATTGCTTGTTCCTCGCATACAATGGCTGGGTATACGAAGCGACGACCTCGTGGACAAAGAGAACGATGACGAGTACAAGGGCTTGCTGAGATTGAGTGGAAGGGACCGTCACAAGGCGATGAAGATGCTAGAGAATAGTGGGGTGTTTCGAGAGGATGGAGAGGAGGTGGAGTGGAGGAGAGAATTGCAGGTGATGTTGATGATGAATGTGAAGGCTGAGATGGAGATTCTGGGGCAGAGGGAGGGTGGTGTGGCTGGGTGGGTTGAAGGGAAATTGCTGGAGCATGGGAATATTCTTGCGAGATCTGAGGAAGACTGCTTTGACGAGATGCTTATCTGAGAAGGATATGCTGGGGACGGACCGACATTGCTGCTTTCCACAGCGTAGCATTGCTGTTCATGGAGCTTGTTCGAACCCACGAGGGATTGGGTGCTTAACGCAAACACAGCAAGAAGAAGCGTGAGATCGGAAGTCTTTGGCAAAAGCTCGATGGAATCAATCAATCAATATACAAGAAACTCTACTCCCTCATCCCCTCCACCCCCCACCCCCTCAAACAAACGCCAAAATCCCACTACTAACAACCGTCAACCCCACTGTAACCCACCCCCCAATCATAACCCTCCGATTCGCAAACTCCCTCCCCGAATCCCACACCAAATGCCTCACCCCACTCCAACAATGATACGTAAACGGCAAACTCACCATCCCCTTCATGACCCCCTTACTTAGCGCCGAGAACCCCCCAAACCACTCCGCCATGCTCGCGCTCTCCAGATGCCATCCGACCAGCGGACTCACCAGGTAGGCGGCGCCGAAGAGGTAGAAGCCGCCGGAGAGGAGGGAGGCGGTGATGCGGTTGAGGGCGGAGCCGTACCAGGTTATTTGGGGGCGGTAGATTGTGAGGTGCGGGGAGACGGGGCGGAGACGGCGTTGGGCGGCGAGGATGGTGTAGGCGTCGGAGGGAGTGGCGGGGGTGGTTTGGGGGGAGGGGGGGGTGGTGGGTTGGTAGGTTGTGGTGCTGGGAGGGGGATTAGTGGGGGGGTGGATGGATGGGGATGGGTGGGGAGGGTGAGATTAGGGAATTTGGGGGGATGGAGAAGGCATCGAGGGTTTGAGGAGTGGCTTACCGGACTTGGAGATGGGAAGGGGTTGCTGCAATGGATGCTGGGAGGAGGGATCGAGAGAGGGCGGATTGTTTAGTGAGGACTGTGGAGTCGTTAGCCATGGTATATTCTGCGCGTTCGGACGAAAAGGGGATGTCAGTACCTCGTCTTGCAGATTGCTGCATGATCCGTTGTGCCAACATGATGTCTCCGACTGCTCACAGTGAACTGTCGACTCGATGATGCTATGTTCAACTCTCTCGACTCTCGAGGGACATTGCGGAGCCAAGACGCCAAGACCTCGGCTCCATCGGCTAAACACCGGCTACTCTATATCAAAACATTGTCATTTACTGATCAATTTTGCTTTTTCAATTCATCAGGAGCCTCAGCAGTAATTGCCCGCCTGTGCCACTCTACAGGATTACGCACCGGCGGACCATATACTTGGCATCTTGTCAGTATCTCACGAGGAGTCCGAGAGGGATGTTGCCTGTCGTTAATCACGCATGTTGATCGAGTCTCTACGATTTCAGGCGTTTCATATCAGGGCTAAATATACTGGAAATTCCGATGACTCGAAAGTAGTGTCTGATTCGAGCAGTAAGCATGGGGTGAATGATTATTGAGGCGGTCACGATAATTGTTTTGAGCCAGAACGTGCAGGAGAGAGCGCAATCACGGAAGATGCAAGGGGGCCAGGAGACAATTCTGACTCGCATCAGTTCCATATAGAGAGCGAATTGCCTTCAAATACAATATTGAAAATGAATCATTCACAATTATCGTTGCTTTAACCTCTGAGACATCCTCATAATCTACTTTTGGTAAAGCGAGCGGCTCCCGACTCAGCTCCATCATTGCAACAGCATAAAATGCCACCCATAAACTTGCAACCAAAAGCGTTCAATCCAACAGCCTTGGTGCTTCGTGCCACCTTTGCAACATGCCGGCCACAATTCCGAGCTCTACCACCAGGTCCTCGAGGCACCGCCCGCCGTAGATTGCCTCCGAGACCAATATCAAAGCGTCCATCGGGTCGACCTCAAGGCTCCTCTAGAGCACCCAAAACGTCTCCTGACCCCTCTCCAGAGCAGCAATCACCTGTAGATTCCATATCCACAGCCCTGCGCAACTCCGAGTCCAACGATCTCCTCTCTCCAGTCCACATCCCAGACGATCCAGATGGCGTCCTCCGTCCAGATCACCCTGCAACAGGCATACTGTCACATTCCTCCGTAGTGGTGACACGGCAATTGGAGCTCATGAATGTGATGCTCGGGTTTGAGCAGGCGAACAAATACACGATTATGGATCCTCGGGGTAATCATATTGGGTACATGGCGGAGAGGGAGCTAGGGATGGGCAATATGATGGCGAGGCAAATGTTCAGTACACATAGGAGCTTTACGACTCATGTCTTCAATAAGCAAGGTCAAGAGGTGCTGAGGGTATGCCCTCTGATTGAATGTAGGTAAGGACAGGGCTGATGTTGCCAGTTTCACCGGCCATTTGCCTGGATTTCGAGTCGTATTGGCGTCTATGATCCCATGGAAGTCGGAACAACGTCTCTCTCCCGATCCACGGCTCTAGCAACCTCAGCCCCTGGGTCTCTTACCACAGAAGTCAATCCGGAAACAGCACAAATCTCCCCCCTCGCCCTATCAGACATGCGTATCATCGGCGAAGCCCAACAACAATGGGCTCCCCTCCGGCGAAAATACAACCTATTCCTATATCGAAACGCCCCCCCTCCAGAATCTCGACCCGAATCCCAGCAAAGTCCACCCCCAAGCCACCCCCTTTCAAACTCCCAAGCCCTAGACCTAACCCCCTACAACCCCAAAGGCGACTTCAACCAATTCGCCTCCGTAGACGAACCCTTCCTATCCTGGGACTTCTCCCTCCTCGCCGCAGACTCCAAACTAATCGGTTCCGTAAACCGCAACTTCGCAGGCTTCGGCCGCGAAATCTTCACAGACACCGGGGTCTACGCTCTGCGAATGGACGCCGCTGGTCTTGCGCAAGAGGGCGGTCATCTTATTTCCCAGACGGGCAAGCAGGGACAGACAGTACATCGGTCGCTGTCGCCTGGTATGACGCTCGATCAGCGCGCTATCATGCTGGCGACGGCTGTAAGTGTGGACTTTGATTACTTCAGCCGGAAAAGCGTGTCAGGGGGTGGTATGGGGGGTTTCATGCCCATGTGGTTCCCGGGTGGAGGTGGTGATGGAGCTGCGGCGGGGGAAGCTGGCGCTGAGGCGGGTGAAGCTGGTGCTGAGGGTAGTGCGGTGGAGGGTGTGGGTGGTGCTGATGAAGAGGCGTCTCCTACGAATCCTTGGGGGGAAGAAAGCCCACAGCAGCAGCCTGGCCAAGGAGGTGAAGGCGAGGGTTCCTGGGGTAATGAGAATGATCCTTGGGGGGGTTCGGGGGGAGGGGACGGTGGTGGGGATGGGGGTGACTGGGGGGATTTTGACTTTTAGGGTGGGAGGTTGGGTAGGGAAGAGGGTTGTGTTGGGGGATGATAGCGTTGGAGTTGAGGGTGCGTCGTTAGGGGTGACATCAATGGTAACTCTCAAGCTTTGAAGCACAGCATTAGGTATGAAGATCAGAGCTGACGGCCTCTGGCATTTCAATATGGTTCCGCCCCTCATCTTGCCAATCTCCAGTCCTCTGCCTAGGCCACGAACGAATAATCCCAGCCAGGCTCAAGGTGATATCATGGCCCTCTTGTCCTACAGATATGAGCGTAGACATCAGACCGAGATCCGCGTCTTGAATCTCATGATTGAGCACTTCAGAAGTGCCATCTCATCTCGGCTCGTTCCCCTGAGAGATCACTTCTCCGTGCCTGTGCACGCATTGCGACTAGATTTGTTCCCCTTCGCGTCAACCCATCTGCATCCCCTATCCTTCTGACATACTCAACAGTTACTATGTCTCATCTGTCAGCGGGATTATGCCAGCAACCTTCTTTTTACAAAAATGGCGCGGAAGGATTGAGGAAGGATGGATTACCTTCTCGGTAGGAATCTTGAGTGCAGCTATTGCTTGCATGTCAGGGGGTTTTTTAGGATGAGTTTATACCTAGTCTCTAATTTTCAAACTTCGAATTAACACGGAGGCGAGATCAGGTTCGATACCGCGATTTATCTTCATGTCTGCCCTGGTTCATACTGACTGCTTTGAAGCCACTC
>JAABUP010011561.1_pt1 | contig 10013 bp, 11 predicted proteins | sample 5559201 | NCBI WGS metagenome assembly JAABUP01 (sample SAMN10711887, study PRJNA513373) | rock metagenome | isolation source: Antarctica rocks | place: Antarctica | reverse complement strand
TTCACCTGGCAGGTGCCCTTCCCGTGAACGATCGTCAGCTCTTAGACAAGCCGATTCTCGCTGCAGGACAGGGCATCTGCCTCAACGACACACCTTCAGCGCGGAACTACTCGCGGATCTGGGTCTGTGCACAGTCCGTCCGCGAGACCGGGCTGCAAAGTGTGCGACTTGACAATGACCGTGCGATGGCCGGGACTTGGCCGCTCGGCCTGCGGATGACCCACTATGCCCGTCAGCCCCCGGCTGGGGCCTGGACGACGAGCACGGGAACGAAGGGCGTCGCGGGAGGTGGGGAAGGGGTGTAGACCGTGTCCCGGTCCATGATGATCAGCGCGACCCGGTATCCGGCTGTGGAGTTGGTGACCTGGGACCAGTTCAGCCCGGCGCACGGCTGCCCCGGTAGCGGGGGCAGCACCGCGGTGTGGGGGTGTGCGGGGCTGATGGTGACGGAGTCGGCGGTCTTGGGGTTGTTGACTCCGCTATGGCTGTAGGCGTCGTCTTGGCCGGCGACCACGGCACCACTGTGCAGGATCAGAACGCGGGGGGTGCCCGGCTCCCGGGTCTGGGTGGAGGTCGTGGTTGACGTGACGCGGTAGGTGACCTGCGGCGGGCCCCCGGCGGTGCCCGGTACGGAGGTGACCGCGAAGGTCAGGGTGCCGTAGGTGTCTCCGGCGTCGATTGGCCGCTCGATGCGGCTCCCGCAGGCGAGTGGCCGTAGCCCGCTTGCTACTGCCGCAACGGTGCTCGGCTCTACCCCGGGGGTGTTCACCCTTGAGCGTGGGGGCGGGGTTTTCTCCACCGGGGCCGAGGTGGTGGCTGCTGACGGCCCGCTCACGTCAGGACTGGCGATTAGGGTGCTCGCTGCCGTCGGGGCGGGGGGTCCGCCTTTGCCTGGGACCAGGAGCGCGCTGTCGGGTCTGGCGTCGGCGACGTGCACCCCGATGATCACCGACGCCGTTGCGAGTAGCGCCACGCCGCTTCGGGCTGACCTGACGGTTGTGCGGCGCCTGCTCACCTGCAGCCGGACCTGATCCAGGTCGATGGCGCGGGGGGTGTGGCGCCCGGCGAGCGCGTGCAGCTCCTCGTGGAGGTTGCTGTCGTTCACCGCAGTGACCCTTCGGGGGAGTGGGGGTGGGTCATCGCGGCGGCCAGGGCGGCGACGGCGTCGCTGAGGTGCCGTTTTACCGTGCCGGGGCAGCGGCCCAGGCGGCTGGCGACTTCCGCGACAGCCAGGTCCTCGTAGTAGTAGAGGACGATGCAGCTGTGCTGTCGGGGTGACAGTCGTTGCACCGCGACCATGAGGTCGACGTGCTGGTCGACCGCTGGCGCGTGGTCGGCAACGGGCAGGACGGGGTGGAGGAGTCGGGCGAGCCTGGTGTGCCGTGCGCTGCGCCGCCGACCGTCGAGGAAGACATTGGTCATGGCCTTGCGGACGTAACGCTCGGCCTCTGTAAGCCCCGGTAGGCGACGAGTCCGCGCGAACACCCGTACAAGGGCTTCCTGGACCAGGTCGACCGCCTGCTGGTCGTCGCCGGTTAGCAGGTAGCCAAAGCGTGCCAGCGCTGGACCGCGCGCCGACACCAGGTCGGTCAGCTGGTCCTCCCGGGCGCTCACAGACCTCCTCCCGATGTCGGCGTGAGGCCCGGCTCGGCCCTCACCCCTTCAACGAACGCCACGGCTGACCGGTTGGGGCAGACCGGCTGCCTGCCGACGGTCCGGCGCCAGGTGCACGCGAACGGGGGGCGTGACGTAGGTGCGGACACGGGCTGCTTGCAACTGCGACCTCGACGATGCATGATCATCCCGGATGTCTCACAGACGATCGTTCGCCGACACCGGGCCATCTTGACGTGGGCGTAGTCGAGGGATCGGCGGCGTTCCGGCGGGGCTGCGGCGGTGCGGGTCGATGCCGGGGGATCGCTGGGTCAGGGGCGTTCGCCGATGATGCGGGCGTACAGGGTGGGTTCGCCGGCCTCCAGGACGTTGACGACGTTACCTGCGTCGACAGGGGTCCGGCGGGGTGCTGCGACGTATGAGCAACCCGTCAGGGCGATCACTGCCAGGTCGAGGTCGGTTGTCGCGGTGTAGCGGAAGTAGGCGAGTACGGCGGCTCCGCCGTCGGGCGGACAGTTGTAGGTGCCGGGTGGGCCGGGCGTCGCGTCGTCCACCCGCTGCGCCAGCACGGCCGCGAACGCGGCCGTCTCCGTGGTCGTGGTCGGTGCGCAGGCCGCAGCGCCGAAGCCGGGCGCCCACACGAGCGTGACCCCGATGGGGTGGCGCCCGACGGTCAGAGCCACCGGCCCGGGCTGTGCTGCCGCCGTCTGCAGCGTGTCAAGGCCGGTCGTGCACGTAGGCGGGGAACCGGTCGCTACCAGCGCGGGTACCTGCGATGGCACCCGGACGGGCTGCGCCTCGGCCGCCCAGGAGGGCACCGTCGAGAGCACGGCCAGCCCGGCGAGCAGCAGCAGTCCAGACCCCCGGACGGGATGCCGGAACGGGCCCCGATTGGCTGTCACCGGCTGATCCTCGTTGCACTGTCTACGCCATGGGTGGCGTCGGTGGGTCCCCCTGGCCGGGGGCGCCCTGGTGTAGGCGACCGGCGGCGCCAGGACTGCCGTGCGACCCGCGGCTGGTGCAGGCCGTGTCAGGAGGTTCGTGCTGGGTCGTTGATGACGCCGGTGAACAGCGGGGTGCCGGTCTTGGTGTCCAGGACGGCGTAGGCGAAGGGGTGGTCGACGGTCATCGTGACCGGCACGGGCGGGGGGATCTTCGCACTACCTGCGATGGCGAAGGCGGTGACCGCGGCGGCCTCGGTGCCGGTCTCGTCGACGGTGATGGTGGCCCGGTGCACGGCCTGGCTGATCGACAGGCCGGGGCCGATCCCGGAGAGGTCGGCACCGGGTCCGAAGGCGGTGCGGATGCCGAGTCCTTGGAGCACGGTGGCCAGGTCGACGTCGGAGGACGTCTTCCAGGTCGGCAGCGAGAGGTCTACCAACTGGTCGGTCAGGGCCTTCTGGGCGGCGAGCAGCGTCGGCCCGGTCAGCAGTGCCGCGGGGTCGGTCACGGCCCTCGGGAGCAGGATCAGCATCGCCAGCGTCCCGCCGGCGTAGGGGAGTTCGACGGCCTGAAAGGCCCCGGTCTCGGCATAGGCGTAGCCGGCGTGCTGGTGCATCGTCGGCGGCCGGCTGACCGCACCGCCCGCGGTGTGGAACGCGGCCGGTTTGGTCAGCTCTGCCAGGAAAGGCTGCAGCCACGCTGCCTTGAGGTAGACCGCGTTGGCCAGGACCAGCTGCGTCGCCGGGTCCAGCATGTCGAAGATCTTGGTGATGCGGTGGGCGGTGTGCTCCGCGGCCCAGCTGTTCAGGGCCTGCACGGCGTGGGGGCTGGTGAAGTCCACGGTCTGGACCGGGGCGCCGTAGCTGTGCTGCAGCGTGTCCAGGAACCCCGGGTCGATGGTCTTGCTGTCCTGAGCGAAGACACCATCAGCGATCGCCACGACCGGCTTGGGGGGCGCGCCGGTGCTGCTGCTGGGGGACGCGGTGGGCACCGGGGGAGCGGTGGAGGTGGTGACCAGGCCGCGGAGCAGGCTCGCGAAGGCCGTGTCGCGGCCGGCCGCGGGGAAGTGGGCCACCCGGTCGATCTCGGTGGCGGTCTGCCCGCGGGCCCCGACCCGGACCAGGGACAGCGCGGTGGAGATGCTCAGCGGTGAGAACACCGCGTTGACCCCCGGCCGGGCGATGGACGTCGCCAGGTCACCGGTGAAGGAATCCATCCCCGCCACGACGGCCTGCACCGCCCCCGCCGGCGCGGGTCCGAACGGGGACGCCGGGGCCAGCGTCGCGCTCAGCGACGGGCTCCCGGGGGCCAGGGCTGACGGGGAGGACAGCGACGTCGGTGATGGCAGTGCCGTTGGGGAGGCGGGTGACATTGATGGCGGCGGCGCTGCCACCACGGTGGCACGTCGGCTCACGCCGCTCCCGCACGCCGTCAGCGCCGCCAGGGCCAGTCCGACGACAACAGCATGGCGACCGGTCATGCCCCTGAGACGCCGGACCCGCTCAGCCGGTTCCCCACGCCCACCGCCCTCTCCGAGGCGCCGCCCCCTGGATTCCGGCACCCCCGGGAGGAGCCGGCCGACACGCTGCTGTCACACCAGGAGGCTGGTAGCCACCAACGCGCGCGTGCGGGGGGTCATAGCGACGTCCCGGTGCAAGACGCTCTTCTCGCGTCGAGGATGACTTTCAATATTCGGTGCGGGCCACATACAAGGCAGGCACAACGCCTGGGCCCGTCCACTGTGGCTCAGCTGCTCCAGGTGGGGAAGGCGGCGGCGGGCAGTGTGATCGCGGGGCCGTCCGGCGGGCCGATTAGCACGGCCGGTGCAGTGTGGCCGTCCCCGTCGACCGACACCGCGAGAGTGCCGTCGCCGGCGTGGGCGACGCTGAAGGCTCGGCGGGCCGTGTTCGCGCTGAACACGGGCTGCAGCTCGGTGGTTGCGCGTGCTGAGAGCGGCAGTGGGAGGCAGGCACGCCCACCCGGGCAGCGGAACAGACGGGTGGTGCGCCTGTGCGCGCGGCGGGTCGGCCGGGAGCGTCCCGACCGGACTGTCGAGGACGAACTGGGCCAACGTCACGAAGAGGTCGCCGTTGACCGATCAGGCAAGGTCGCCGTACTCGGGGGCGAGCTCGTGGTTTGCCTGCGGGGGTAGGCCCTGCAGGCGGGCGATCGGGCCGGCGGCGGTTGTTCCGACTGCTGCGATGTGCTCGTTGGCGCAGACGCCGCCATACTCGCGCCAGCCAATGAAGCCTGCTGCCCCACTGCCGTCGGGGGAGATCGCAAGGTAGTTCCAACCGACGTTGCTGAAGTTGCGGAACAGCTCGCGGGCGTGGCCGTCGAAACCGACGGCGTAGGCGACCCCGTCGAAGGCGTAGGGGCCGACGCCCGGCTCGTAGGACGCGGCGATGAGTTCCTAGCCCAGGCTCTGCGTCCAGTCGATCTCCCGGTGCCGGGGCAGCGTCGTTACCAGCTGCCGGACTGTGGCCGCCCTGAGACCGGGTCGCAGGTCGAGGAGCGAGAGCTCGAGCGCAACGCGCCGGGGGCCACCATCAAGGGCTTCGGCGACAGCATCTGGTGGGCGTTCACGACCGTGAGCACCGTCGGCTACGGCGACCGCTACCCGGTTACCACTGGAGGCCGGTTCCCTGCCGCTGCCCTGATGGTCATCGGCGTCAGCCTTTCGGGGTCCTCACCGCCTCGGTCGCCACCTACTTCCTGCGCAACGTCCGCCAGACCAGCCAGGACACCACGGAGAACGAGATGGGCGACCGGCTGGCACGCCTTGAGCAGATGCTGGAACGCATCGAGGCGCACCTGCAGCGCGGCGAGCACGAACGCGGCTGAGCCCCGGCAGACACCGGAAGACGCCCCGCCCGAGCGGCGAACCTTGGCCCCCAGAGCATGTCTCGGTCCGGTGGCGTCGGCCTTTCGTCCCGCCCGGGCGGCATGATGAAGCGTGGCCTTTGTCCTGACGACCCGGACAGAGATCGCGGCGATCGTTGAACGAGTCGCGCCTACGACGACCTCGAGGCTGCTCACAAACGTGACGTCCTCGACTGGATCTTCTCCGGCGCCGAGCTGTTCCGCCGCGCCAAGCCGGATATACCGCCCAAGCACCTGGTGTCCTACGTCGTCCCGGTCGACCGCGGCCGCGGCCGGGTGCTCCTCGTCGACCATCGTCTCGCCGGGCTGTGGCTTCCACCGGGTGGGCACGTCGAGCCGGACGAGCACCCGGCAGTCGCCGCAGCGCGCGAGCTCCGCGAGGAGCTCGGAGCGACCGCTGTCCCGGCAGATGGGGACCTGGTCGCGTCGTTCGTCACCGTCACACCGACGCGGGGCGGCGTGCTGCACACCGACGTGAGCCTCTGGCACGAGGTCGGGCTCGACGGCGCGTCGGACCTCGACTGGGACCGCGGGGAGTTCGCCGGCGTCCGCTGGTTCGACGTGGACGAACTCATGGCGGTCGACCCGGCGACGCTCGATCCACACCTGCACCGGTTTACACGCAAACGCCTCGCTCAGGACGCCGCCGTGACGCCGGCGTGCACGATGAGCTCCGACGGCCCGCAGCTGTAGTGCCTCGGCACGAGCACGGCTGTGCTCGACGGCGGGTGCCGGGCCGGCGACACCCGCGAGCCGACCGTCCCCCAGGCCGGCGTGACAGACGTCGCACTCCCCGACGGTGCTCATACAGCTGACGGCGCCGTTCACAGCGCCGCGGCCAGCACCTGAGGCGATGCACGGACCCGGGGTGCCGTTACGACGCTCATGTCACGTGACCTGTGGCTGCCAGTGGTCGCGCCGTGTGGGCCGCGGCGCTGATGTGGCGGAGCCAGCGATGTGCATACGGTCCGGTCCGTCATCGAACAGCCGACCCTGGTGCTCGTGCGGGTCACCAGCGGCCATCGCGGCGTCGAGTCGCTGCTCGTCGTACACCCAGCCAGGGCCTGCGGGGTCGCGTAGTGCGTCGCGGATCGCGCGGGACCGGGCTGCCATGCCGCGCTTGTCAGCGACCCGAGACGGTGCCCGTTGCCGGCCCGGTCGCGCCGGCGGGCGGTCTGCAGGTTCTCGGCCTGGGTGCTGGCGCGCAGGTGGCTCAGCCGGGTGCACAGGGGATCGTCGCAGACCCGGTGCTCGGCGACCAGGTCGTGGGGGAGCGGCCCGGTGCACGCTGCCAGGACGTAGCGGCTCACGCGCACGATGCGTCCTTCGTCGGCGTGGAAGCGCCCGTAGCCGTCATCGGCGATCGCCCCGACCCAGAACCAGCAGGCCGGGGTCTGGACGACCTTGGTGCTGAACCGACGCCACGCCCCGAGGGTCGTCCACCGGGGGATGACATCAGCGGACCACTCTGCCGGTGTTACGTCGAGGGTGCCCGCAACCTCGAGCTGGTCAGCGGTCACGCCTGGCCTTGATGGCGGCGACGGCGGAGAACGTGACCGTGAACGCGCAGGCGTTGACGGCGCTGAGGGCGAGTGCGTAGGTGAACGAGCGGCCGAACAGCAGATGCGCGGCCATCGAGGCCACGAAGGTGCTGACGAACACGACGAGCAGCAGTCGCCGCATGGTCGCGGGCTGGCGCCCGGTACTGGTTCCGTCCCCCGTCACGGTCCCCTCCGTCCCTAACAGTTGCGCGCCGCTCAATCGACGGGCTGCTGCTCATCATCGGCTGAGCCGGGTGCGGTGGCGGGAGAGGCGGACGGGCTGCTCACGGTGCGGTCGGCGGGCGGGGTGCGTCGCGGGCGGTCTGGATGCCGCGGATGGCGAAGGGGAGGGGGGTGCTGGTGTCGCAGGTCGTGCGACGGGGCGGTGTACGGCAGGCCGGGGCGGTCGTCCTGGTTGGGCTGGCGGTGCTGTTCGTGGTCCTCGCGGTTCGCTCGGCGTTCTTGGGTGCCCCGGTGGAGACGGTGTACGGGCTGTTCATGGGTGCCTCTTTTGGGTTCTACGCGGCACGGCTGCAGCGGGCGCGACTGGCTCGGTGGCGGGACGCGCGGGCGGAACGTCGCCGAGCGCGCGGGGGTGGCTGATGGCGCACGTGACGGCGATCGTGAGCGTCGCGCAGGTGGAGTACCGGGTGGCGGAGGGCCATGGGTGCGGGCCGGCGCAGCACGAGCTGGAGCTGCCGGCGGAGCAGCAGGCGGAGTACCGGGTGCGGGGCATGGGGGGCCTGCAGGTGTGGGTGGGGGCGGGTCTTGCGGAGGTGGGGCTGACCGAGGGCCGGGCGTGGATGGTGGGGGCGGGCAGCGCGGACGCTGCCGCGGCGCGGACGCTGATGGGGGGTGCGCACCCGATGACGGGGGAGCAGCTGGTGGGCCCGGTGCTGCGGCTGCCGGTGGAGGCGAAACTGCCGGGGGTGGCGCTGGTCGACGCGGTGGTGGGGCTGGGCCTGGAGGCGGCGACGACGACGACGGCGCGCGGGGCCAAGGACTGGGCGCGACTGGTGGAGGGCGCCCGGCGCCTGGGTGACGGGCACACTGCGGACGTCCGGCTGCTGTCCAGGGTGGCGGCGCGCGCGGGGGTGGACCTGGCCGGGGTGTACGGCGCGGACCGGGTCCAGGCAGCCCTGGGGGTGGCGGCCCGGGAGCGGGTGGATGTGCGGACGAAGGGTTATGACCTGACGCTGACGCTGCCCAAGTCGTTCTCGGTGGCGTGGGCGCTGGCGCCGGCGGAGCAGCGGCAGCAGATCGCTGATGCCTACACCCAGGCCGCGCTGGACGTGGTCGCGACCGCGCAGGAGTGGCACGCGAAGGCGACCCGCGGCGGGCACGGGGGACGGCCGGCGCGCACAGATCGTGGACACCTCGGGCCTGCTGGGGTGGCTGAGCGTGGACCCGGTGAACCGCAACGGGGACGCGCACTGGCACGCCCACGTCACGCTGGCGGCGATGGGCCGGGCCGCCGACGGCGGGTGGTCGGCGCTCGCCTCGGCGGGGACGGAGAGCCTGTTCACCTCGGTGGGTGCGCTGGGCGGGCTGATGGAGGCCCGGGCGCGGGCGCTGTGCGCGGAGCGGTTCGGGTGGCAGTTCCGGGAGTCAGCGGTGACCGGCCGGTTGGAGGTCGCGCACGTCCCCGACGCCGCGGTCCGGGCCACGTCCACCCGCCGGGCGGACGTGGTGCAGGCGATGCTCGACGCCGGCCTGGACCCCGCGACGGTGACCCCGGAGCAGGACGACGCGGCCGGCCGCGCGGCGCGCAAGGCTAAGACCCCGGGCCTGGAACAGGCGGGCAGCGTGGTGCAGCGGACCCGCGAGCAGGTCGCGGCGGAGGGGGTGGACCCGGTGCTGGTCGACCCGCGGATCGGTGACCCGGCGCGGGGGGTCCCGCGGCCGCCCCAGGGGTTGGGCACCGAGCCCGGCTGGGTCCGGACCGCGGCGGGCGGTCATCAGCTCTACGGGCCGCAGGCCATGGCGGACCTGCAGGTGCTGCGGCCCGGGGAGGCTTCCCGGCGGCGCGCGGACGGTCTGGTGCCGGGCAGCTGGCGGGCGCCCAGGCACGACGCCCGGGCGTTGCTGCTGGACGAGGCGGACGGTCCAACCGCGCACGCCAGCTCGTTCACGTGGCGGCAGGCCCTGGGGATCGTCGCCGCGGGGGTGGAGGGGTTCGCCGACCGGCCGGCCTGCGAGCTGCTGCTCGAGGCCGCACTGGAGGACCCGCGGGTCGTGCGCCTGCCCGACCGGGCCGGGCACACCCCCCGCTACACCCTGCAGACGGTCCTCGACGCGGAGAGCACGGTCTTGTCGGCGGCGGAGCAGGCCTGGTTCGGGGGCGCCCCCACCGTCACTGCGGACCAGCTCGCCGGCGCGGTCGCGGGGTTCACTGCCCGCACCGGGTACCCGCCGACCGCCGAGCAGCACGCTGCCGTGCAGCGGATCTGCCGGGGCGGCCTGGGCTTCGACGTGCTCACCGGCCTGCCCGGGACGGGGAAGACCACCGTGATGCGCATCGTGGCCGACGCCTACGCCGCCGCCGGGATCCCCGTGACGGGGGTCAGCACCGCCGCGATCGCTGCGGACAACCTCGCCGCGGAGGCCGTGATCCCCGCTACCACCGTCGCCCGCCACCTCCTCGCTACCCGCGCTCCCGACACCACGACCCACGGCAGACCAGCCGGGGACCGCGCTGGGAGTGGGCACGGGGGCGGTGGTGGGGTGCTGATCGTGGACGAGGCGGCGATGGTTGACACCCGGGCGATGGCCGCACTGCTCGAGCGCGCGGCAGCGGCGGGGACGAAGGTCGTGGCGGTCGGGGACGACCGGCAGCTGCCCGCGGTCGGGATCGGGGGCTGGTTCGCCCCGGCCCGGGCGGCCACCGGCGGGCTGACGCTGGTCGACGGAGCCTGTCAAGTTTTCTGTGTAAGAGCCGCGGCGATCAAGATCATCTGCTTGTAGTTCGATCATGAGGACGGGCTCGTCGCAGTGTGGGCATGGGCCTCCGGGTCCGAGTTTGGCGGTGAACAG
>JAABUP010011560.1_pt1 | contig 10014 bp, 13 predicted proteins | sample 5559201 | NCBI WGS metagenome assembly JAABUP01 (sample SAMN10711887, study PRJNA513373) | rock metagenome | isolation source: Antarctica rocks | place: Antarctica | reverse complement strand
GCATCCGGAAGCTCCCATCGAGCTAGTGGGGTTGCTGCCCCCGAATGCGCATGCAGGCGGCTTAGTGCATTTCCCAGAACGGGAATAGAATCGTCGCTTGGTGTGATGAGCGTAGTTTGGAGCCTGCGCAGGCACCGGATCGACCCGTATAGGGAGGTGTGGTGCCCTAGGGGAATTTACAGAGAGATGATGGTGTGAGAAGTGTGCGGTTAGAGTGAGTCGTGATTTATGAAGGGTCCAACGATGGCGATGGCGTGAAAAGGGAAGCCGGACGACGGCTAGAGTAGAGTAGTTCTAGCGTGCCTCCAGATGTCCAAATTCGAAAAATCCTGCTTCCGCCCCACACAGAGATCTGGCCTTTCAGTGTCCTCCGCAAACCCCCACCCTACACCAGCGCTCTTTCATCCAAGCGCAGGGACCTTTTCGCTTGCACCTTGAACTACCTACTTTTGAGACATACCTCTACTGCAGAACATGACGGCCTGCTCCGCTGGCTAGAAGCATGACGGAAGAGTTCGCAGGTTGGGAATGGTCCTCTCAGGGCCTTGGAGTAGTATTGTGCTGTTGGCCTGAGGGAACCTTCCCCATCCTGCCATACATGAGAGAAATCCTCCAGATGAATTTCCACCAAGCAAAAGCCGTTCCATCTGTAGAGGACTCTGCATTAACTAGAATCCTCTAGCGGGAAAAGCGGAAACTTTTGCGCAATACAAAGCTACCAACCACCTGTCCCTTTTTTAAACTTTCCTCGCGAACCCTTTTTCTGATGCGCTGATCACAGACATGCGCCAGTGCGATCGGTGGTTCGACAGGCGGAATCATGGGAAAAGAAGGTTTGGCCCGTCTTTGCCCGCTGGTTCAGTCGGCCCTCGGAGGCAAACGGAGAGGTCCAAGTGTTTGCTCGAGCGGATTGACCCTCTGCACACTGACGATGATTTGACTGGGGGTTCTGGGTTTGGGGGGGCGTTGGTTGGCGCGATAGGGTCAAGGCATTTTCTGCTCCGTAAGGCTTGGATGCAAGGGGAGTGGGGATATGTTTACGTCGCAGAGATTCATGGGTTTTGTTCATGGTGGATTGTGGACTTCGGGTGAGGGTATTTGAGTTGATTTGTGTAATTGGTACATCTATCATGCTAGAGGTATCTCGAAAATCCACATGTTCCTTTCCCGGTTCCGAAGGGTCCTTGTGCGACTCCTGTGACCCTTTGCTGATTGCCCATGCTGAAAAGCTGAGAGAGAGGATGTCCCGCCGTCCACCGCCCCCCGATGTTTGCAAACTCCTCGTAAATGACATGTGACTCGGCCCGCCTGATCTATCGTATACAAACATCCACGCTTGCTCATATGTTGCTTTTGGTGTACAGAACTGGCCGCCGTGCTTTGCTGGAATAAAGTGGGTTGTGTAAATGGTTATGGTGCTGAAACGAAGTACCATTGGGGCTGCCCAATGTCGGTTTCGGGAAAGGCGCCGCACGCATGACCCAATTCTCGGTCTATGACCAAGTCATCCGTCTCTTCCAATTCCTGATATTATCGAAGGAATTCGTGTAGCCGAGCAGCTGAGTGCGAGCTTGTTCTGACAACGGACTGGCTTGTGAGGGAGTGCTTTGGGTAGAATTGAGGGACGAGGTCGAAGACGAAGGTGTCAGGGTTTTGGTGGCAGCGACCTGACTCGATGTGTGACTTGGGAAGTACGACGTCGGAGGAGATGACAGCTGGTTCGCCGAAGGGAAGAGTGATGTCGTTGATGCTTTATAGGCAGCGAAGTTAATAGCCGGCGAGAGGTAGAAGCCTGCGCCTTGAGTCGTGTTTGTTGATGATTTGCAGGTGGTGGGTGAGGTCGGTGCTGACCAGGTCGAGGAGGCTTCCAGATCGGCGAGGCGGCAGGATTGCGAGCAGTAGGTCTCGCCTTGTGTTTGTCGGTCACAGGCAAGACAGTAGTCGAGAGACCAGGTCAACTCCATGGCCATTGTGAAAGAATGATGGTGGGGATTATGATTGTGGATGGGGTCGGTAATGAGCGTTGGAAGGACAAGCTGGTGAGCGGAGGTCGAGATATTTGTAGGAGCTGACTGTCCTTCTGTTGAAAAGGGTGGGGGTCAAGCAGGAAGGATTGGACCTTATGATGCCATGTGAAGTGGGCAGCGTGACGAAGTAAGCAAGACAGGTGAGTCAGCTCAGGCGAGGGAAGATACGGTGATGGAAGTGAAGGACGGAGGCCAGTGATGAAGGCAGAGAGATGTGAGAGATGTGAGAGATGCGTCGTCAGAAAGAGAGAGAAGAGGTGGCTTTCGAACAGGCTTCTATATTACTTCCCACCATAAACAGAAACAGGCAATGCACAGGCAAAGAGGGAGAATGCAAGATGCATGACCTCCCTCCCCCCCAAAATTGTGGGCAGATCTGGCGAATGACCATCGGGGCCTTGAAATGGTGTGCCCCGCTAACTCTCTCCAGTTCTCATGGGCTTGCAGCTAAACCCCCGACACGCCCGAGTGTGGGCGGATATACCAGGCTGCTTTCGGCTAGCGGGCTACGCGAGTCCTCCCTCGTCCAGCGTGCTAAGGTATTTGGTCCATCTTCCCAAGCGGCTAACTGCAAACAACGGGTTATGCAGATTATGCAACCATCAGACGAAGCTAGGAGCAACCTGCAGGTGGTCCTGCGTCCGCCCCCCTCAGGATTCGTGGGGTTGAAAATCTGGAGACCGAGCTGAAAGCGGGCTTGCTGCGTTGCGGATCCATGGCAAATCTCTGCTCGGTTGGCATTTCCACCAATAGATCTCGCCACCTTCGTCCCCAATATAGGCCAGAAGCGAAGTCGATGTAGCGAATACCATTGAGCACTATTTTGCTTTCATCCGGATTGACATGGATTCGGAATATTTGGGTGGGTGTCCAAACGTTCCTCTAACAGCAGAGCGTTTCCGAGGCCTGCATCATCGGCTACGAGTCGAGACTCGGCATTCACTCTGCCAATTCCGTGGAGGACCCCCAGAGGCAGACCATAGGCTTCCAATCATCATCAGCTGCTCCTCTCGCGCCATCGCGGGAGATTGGCCGGTCCACGTCGTGATGCATTGGCAGTCGCTCCAGTGTCTGGTGGATGATGCAATTGATCCCATACCCTGAAGCCCTTCGGTCGTCGCATCAATGCACCTCGACATATTGCTTCAAGAGGTCAACCGGATCTCTGGCGCTCATGCAAGCTTGTATCAGTCCTTATCTCTGACTGACTCGAGACCAGGGCTGCCGTTGGACGCATCAGCTGCCACTTGTCTCGTCGATCTCAAGCGACCCAACGCTGGGCTTATTTGTGGAGGGGCAAAACAGGAGGACGTTCGAGGATTGCTGGGTCGGGGCGCTATGCTGCATTGTGTCTCGCGTCGAGTGCCAATCTCCTGCGGAATTGATAGACGATAGCCTGCGTGTCAAAAGCGGGGGAGACGAAACCCATCAGAGCCATTTTCGTCGACGATGGCGATCATGGCCGAGTCGAGTTAGTCCGCAATGTGGCTGGGCCAGTTTCCCATGTTGCATCTTCGAAGCGAGGGCGATCATCCAGCTGGCAGCCACGCAGTTCTCAGTTCTCAGTCCTCTCCTTTTCCATTCGTGGGCCATCGAACCTGACGATGGCTTTGCTGGCTCGGGGTCGGAAGCGAAATTGAGAGTCTGGGTCATTTGTCATTTGTCACTGTCATTGTCATTTGTCGTGTGAACCTCGGTTACACTTGCGTGAAGACTCTGTTCTCGGTTGCACTTGAGAGGAACTGCCAGTTGCCAATTCGACCGTGGTCCATGCGCAAAGAGTCTCTCTACGGTCTCTACGGTCTCTACCGTCTCCACAGTATGACTGCGTCTTCCCGTCTCGTCCTTGTCGGGACCTCATCTGACTGGCTTCTCACACGGTCAGGAGCCAGTGCCACTTCCTTCGTTTGACTTGTTCGACTCGTTCGTGCCTTCTGAGCGATGACTAACCCTATTGGGCTACTTGCCGGACGGGCTCTAAGATGAGGTACCAAAGTCTCGAGTCAGCCAACTGAGCCTTGAGCCTGCAGCTTGTCCTGTCAGATTGCGATCCCCAAGCATCCCAGCTGTCCCCTCATATGCCCTCTGCTGGCATGCATGAGGGGCCGATAGCAGCGGCAGGCGTATCGCGGAGCGAAATGCCTCACTCTTGATCCAGAAACAAGGTCAGTCTCTCGTACTATCATCATTAGTATTGCCTTCTGCCTTCTCTACGCTTGGACCTTCATGCGCCCTCATTCTCGTCAAGCAACCTGGCTGGCTTGGCTTGCTGGGCCAAATAATGTGGGCCAGGTCTTGTCTCCGTGTCTCACCAGAGATGGATGGTCGATGGCCTGTCCATTCCCCACACTTGTGCTGTCAAAGGTGCAGCCGGCAGCTCTGGCAGAGGACTCTGCTCAGCTGCCCGCTCCGAGTCCTTCTTTGGACAGCCCAGCCAGCTCAGGCTTCTTGTGCCCACATTTCATATTGTTGTGCATTCTATGACCTGCACTAGTGCCATGATAGCTCAAGGAATAAAGTTATGCCTAGAGCCTCGCGTCGGCTATGCTGCACTGTCCGATGTCGTTCCATTTCTCTGCTGCCTGTTCCTCAATTCTATGTATGACTCTTCAGCAGAAATGCAATACAACTCACTCTGGGATGAGTTCCCATTCTGATTGGAAACTCAGGATGTTATATTTGGCGTTGATGTGCTCATTGCCGGCGTAGTTTTAGAATTATGGGTCTTCACCCGCCCAAACCAATTGAGGCCCTCTGATAGCTGCAATGTCGATCCGGATCAACCTCCCTGAAAGCAGGTGCAGCGCCGGAAGCACAATCACGGGCACTGTTTCTCTTCACGGAGACGAAGACATCGACGTCCGACTCATCACCATAACCCTGCAGGCCCGATGCAAAACGAAAGCCAACAAAAGCAATGGTAATAGTAGGACTACCTATCGCGGAAGGGCGCCTTTGATTCATGTCAGGAAAGATTTGTTCGCGGGACCTCATACCCTACACCCTGGACACAGTTGGCCGTTCACTTTCACGCTACCGTTGCAATGTGATGTTCGGCAGTACGACCACTTCAAAGATCAGCATGGTCCGTTCAACTCTGATCCTGGCCAAAGCTTGCCGCCATCATTCGTTGACTCAAACTTTGGCTTTGGTTGGAGCGCAGAATGCTTCGTCCGATACGAGCTTGAAGCCTCCCTCGTGGGAACTGGAGTCAAACTTTTCTCAGTAGGAGATTTGGCCAGTACCAGGCAACTCGATTTCAGAACATTCAGACATGTCCAAACGCCTGATCCGCAACCTATAGTTAGAGCGCAGACGATTGCTTGCTACAGCCTTCGCCTACGGCCAGGCTATGGAGATGCACCCTTGACTTTTAAAGAGAAGTTGAAGTCCATGCGTACGAGCCAGTTACCGGTTTCCATGTTCAAGATTCATATGCAGCTACCCAGGGTCGGCGTCCCCGAGCAGCCTTTGTCTGCGTTTCTCATGCTTGACCATGAACTCCAGAAATCTACAGCTCCAGAGCCTCCCATCGTGCTGCTGAAGAAGTGCCGCGTAGCGCTTCAAGCCTTCACCTACATCCAGTGCATTCGTGATGAGATACTCCGCGAAGGCGATGACCTACGCGATTGGGACACTGAGCATCCCATCGCCTCCGTCGATTTTTCCGAAAAGATGGAGTCAGCTCCACCCCTCACGGAAAACTTCGACCTGCGGAGCGTGATGAAAATTAAGGTCCCTTCCTACTTCAAGCCCACATTCAGCACCTTCAACATCCGCAGAGTCTATAGGCTCCATCTCAAAGTTTCTGTTGAGTGCGTTCAGAAGACTTTCAAGGCCGAGTTCAATACGCTCGAATTCGTTCTGCTAGCAAGAGACTACATGCCCAGTGGGACAGGGATGCTTGGGCCTGCTGTATCGTATGGGTTAGATGAAGTCGCGCCCGTCTACCAGAAAGATCCAGAGCCGCCTCCACCAATTTACAGTGATGGGAAAGTTCCTTAGGTCTCTTTTTCTGCGTGGTTCAAAGACTAGGCCGCATTGCTTTCAAAGAATTAATGTGTACGACTTTCTTCTGGAGCGTGTAGAGGGCAGCGAAGCCGACTTCTCGGCCACTGGCTTTGTGTTCATTCCCAGTATTTCTTCATTTGTATTAATACTTCATTGATTACTTCAATTCCACTCTTGCTAGAAACGCCATCGAGTACATGATAAAAGAGAGAATCACATGGGCAGGTAGATCAAGAGGGCCACGACTGTTTTCAAGACAACGCCTCCCGCGAAACATGCAGTACATGCGATAGAGTAATTATGAAATTGCTGCACACAGATACACACATTTCGAACTCACTCGACGAGGAATCTCGGACTAATGACTAGCATCTACGCGTCAACCTTGACTTGTAAATCCCATCTGATCAGATCTGTCTCCCTTCACGGCACAAGACTCGGCCTTTAGATCTCCCAATAGCCACATCTAGCAGCTGCCATCTTGTTGAGAAACCGGCTTTGCAATCATGCTCGCTCTTGAATGAGTTTCGTGGCAAGAAGTCTGAGCTCAGAACGCGGATCTGGTATATTTTCCGCAATGAGATCATCGATGAGATCAGAATCTATGGCGTGCGAGCACCCTTCTCCCACGCAGCTATGACAGGTGCAGATCTCGTGATAGGTCTATTTGCCTCGATGGGACCGCGATGTCCTCTACTGCCAGGTCCAGAATCCTACCGTGATACAGGAGAGCATGGGAGAGTTCCTGCATCCCCACATATTTTCAAGCTTCCTCCGTTTCGGCGGCTGGCTCTTGAACAGCTCTGGTCCATAGCGGTTGAATCGCTGCAATGCTGGGTAAATTGCGTTCCGACGCTGTTTGAATCCTCTTCGTCGCACGAGATTCAGAAGCCAATGAAAAGACTGAGCAGTGACTTTCACCTGATACGGAACTAGTGGGAATGTTACGAGATTCAAGTATTGAATGATGATTGTAGTTTCCACATATGGGTGTCTCGTACGAAGGTTTGACAAGCTTCTGTAAAGGCTTTTCCTTAGTCGGTTCTCAGGTGTGTAGGGTCTAAAGCTCCGCTGAAAGGGCATAAAGACGAGGTTGAATATATGAATTCGATCTCAATAATGGAGATGCTAAAACATCTTTTGTAGCAACCCGTCGGAAGATTATCTTCCTGATCAGAGCGCAAGGATATGTCAGTTCTGGAAAACGTGAAATGCGTCATTTTTGGAAAGAAAGTTAGTGACAGCCATCGAGTGACGCTCTGTTAAAAGGATGTATTGCCCGGGCTTGTAGTTTTGAAGATCGTAAGTGTATCTTTTGACCTTCATTCCTAGGCCATGTGGATGCTGGCAAAGGAGCTTGCCGATATCCGAATCGTAGGGAGTACCCATGAGCACTTTTCCTTCGTCACTGTTGGCAACGAGTGATTTTCCATCAATGTGATCTTGGTTCGCCGTAAGAACAACAAAGGCGGTCCAGCCCTCTGTAGCCGGACCAACAGCCCCATCTGGTTCCTGTGGCAGAAACTGGTACTTCAGGGGTTGAAAAGACTCTCACGTGCGGCGAATTTAGCTCTTAGCATACGGCGACCCTCGAAAATCCAACATCATTCGTACGGTACGGTACGTAGTACAGATAATGAAATGGATGACGACGGATCCTAAAAGCTAACATATGTATATAGGCACCCCTATTTTCCATTGCGGTTGAACGCAAGTGAGGATAAGCTGGTATTCATTCCTGATGGACGTACTTTTGATACAAATCAGAGTGAGGGAATCGTAGTCTGCATTGAGAAATGGATCTAATCCCGAGTTGCAGATTGAAAAGTAGAGAAAGTGAATTCAAAAACAACGTAAAGCGCGATGATCCTTTGTTGAGGCTGCGGTTGGCAAAATTAGAATGGAAAAAACAGACGATGTAGAGACAAGCTGTTGGGCCGGTCTGGAGAAAAGCGATGCATGTGTTCAGAACACGTATTTTGCGGAAGCAGAGCCAAACAGGAATGATTGCACTCTGAGTAGGTTGTGCAGTTTGATTGAATTTTACAGGACCCCTGAAGCACAAGCAGGTAGGTTGGCGAGAGACCTGCGCATGGATTGGTATTCAACGATCAAGCTGGTCTTGATTTGGCCCATCTGAGGTCTTGACACCGATTTGTACCAGTCCGACGCAGCATCTCATTCGGAACTCTTCTTTCAGATCCGTGATTTGATAGGAGGACAGCCAGACGGATGGGCTTCCTTTCCACTTCGCGTCGATACTATCCAGTCATCATTCATTTGACGCTGCAAAGCTTTGTCTCGACCTGCCTTGCTTTCATCTATAAGATGGCTGGAGGAGAGAGGCGAAGCGGTATGAGTCCGAGAAGAGACCAGGGCCGTGAACGACTCTCGTGTCCTGGGTATATCCGAGTGTCAACCCACTTTATTGCACAAGTCTTCTAGACAAAGGTCCTCATCCATCATCATAATTGACTTCTCAACCAACTTCGATCCCGCAGACCTCCTACACTAGCGATCAGCAAATGGCTTCGGAAACGATTTATTGGGCGGCTACCTTGCGCCTTTTTCGGAAGTCTGCATACGCTCGAACCCAAATCTCTTGATTGCGACAGCTTGTTTGATTTGTATTTGGATCCTCGGCGCAAGCTGGTTTGGCTGCGTCAACGGCTTGTGATGATGCAAGCCAAGGCTACATGACAGTAAGCGATCGAAAAGTCTGTCGACATAGCTTAGTTAGGCTCACCTTCGGCAAGGGCCAATCGGAAAAGTGAAGAAACTTTGCATCTTTGTACATTGCATCTGGATCCCAGGTCTCCTGGTCATCGCCCAAGTATTTTTTGTGATCATCACCTCTAAATTCACCCGTCAAGAGATCGTATGGCTTGTGGGGAAGGATGGTGCCAGAGTCCTTGTAGAGATTGTTCAAAATATCCATATCGTAATCATTATTTCCAGCTGTCTCTATAGCTTTCATGAGACGTTCAAATTCGTGTTTTGATGGTTTCAGCAATAGCAGCTGTGAGCTCAAGATGCGGTCTTCGAAGCCGAGCCAGTAGGCTCGTGGCATTGCTACCCAAGCAGGCGCTATGAAGAACAATTCATCCATATTCTGCAGGACTGTCGAGTCGGAATCGAGATGAAGGACTGTTTGATATTCCGTCTGGTTGAACGCAAGAAGCTTTGTGTAACTCTCGGCCCACGTGGCTGCTTGGATGTTAACAAATCCCTTCTTGAAAATGTGACAGGTCTCTGCAACTCACGATCACGGCTCGGCCTCCGCTGAACCTCGATGGGCTTTAAGATTACGTTGTAGTCGTCCCTCGCCTTTCTCAAAAGAGCAGCCTCCGAATTGTCGGCATCGGGAGAGAATTGTGATGGATACATCAATAGGCGATCGGCCTTGCAGTTGAGGGCATGTAGCCTTTCGAAAAGCATCACCGAATTGCAGAGGTACGGTGCATTTGTAGCGTATTGGACGTATGCGTATTTTGACCAATCCACAGTGCCCCCGTTTTGAGACGATGGCGGAGTATCGATTTTGTCCCACTCGTCGCCGGCAGGATCTCCATCCTCTGTAAAGTGTTTGACTACCGCTCCAATTCTTCCATTATTCCGTAGAAAGGTGCTGCCGAGCACCAGGAGTAGGGCGAGAAAAGTGACGGCTCCAATGATATAGAATCGCCTGGATTGTATCATCTCTGGGCTAGAGTCTGGCTTCTGAGATAGATAAAGTCGTCCTCATCGATGTCATGTGAAAGTAGAGAGATTGTCAACGACAGTCAAAGATTGAAGGGCCTGGTAATAATGCTTGTGTTTCAGGATCCAGGATCCGGGACGCAGGTGAAGCAGGAGAGGGCTCAGGGCTGAAGCTGAAGCCTGGTGAGATCCCACATGCTCGGCGGCTTAGGACACCTCTCCAAGCGGAGGTTGCAGTCTCAGCCCCACCGGACTCGGAAACGTGTGGCTTGCTGAG
>JAABUP010011558.1_pt1 | contig 10018 bp, 6 predicted proteins | sample 5559201 | NCBI WGS metagenome assembly JAABUP01 (sample SAMN10711887, study PRJNA513373) | rock metagenome | isolation source: Antarctica rocks | place: Antarctica | reverse complement strand
CGGGATGCGATAGGTCGCCTGCTGCACGCCGTTGGCGTAGACCGACGTGACGGTTCCGTCGGTCCCGATCGTGACGTGGTCGAGCTTGCTCGGCGCGCTGCCGTCGACCGTGGCGGTGCCGACGCTGAAGCTGGAGGCCAGTTGGGTGGATTGGCTGATGTCGAGGTTGAGCGTCTGGCCGTTCGGGATCGCGGCCGTGAGGTCGAGCGGCGTCGGCTTTCCGTCGACCGTGGACAGCTTGCCGGTGGCTGCATTGTAGTCGAGCTTCTGGGTCGCCATCGGGCCGGAGGTGTAGCCCCCGGTGCCGTTCGCGGCGGCCTTGTTGTAGATCGTGGCTTCCCAGGCGTTGGTTCCCGAACCCGCGGTGTCGACCGCCTTGGTGAGATAGACGTCGAGCGTGACCGCATTGCCGAGGTTGTCGTAGACGACCAGCGACGTCTTGGCGCTGCCGTCGTTGGTGGCCGTGGTCGTGGCGGTTGCCGGATTGTTGGACGGCAGATTGGCGGCCGCCACCGGTGTGGCGTTGGATGACACGTTGAATTGCAGGATGCCGCTCTTCGAGGGGCTGGCGGTGAGTTGCTGCTTCGACAGATTGATGACCTGCAGCCCTCCGGTGCCGTTGACGGTCGCGGAGGAACCGTCCGTGAGGTTATAGCCCATGAGCTGGTAGCCGGCCGTGTTCACGAGGTCGCCGGCCGCGTTGGGCACGAAGGAGCCGGCCCGCGTCAGTGCCGTCGAACCGTTGGAGTCCTGGACGACGAAGAAGCCGCTGCCCTTGATGGCCAGGTCGGTGACCGAGGTCGTCGAGGCCAGCGTGCCTTGGTCGGTGATCCCGTATCGGACCTTGGACTGAACCCCGCCCGACGTGTAGCTGCCCGGCGTCTCGTTGCCCAGCATGGTCTGGAAATCGACGCTCGACCGCTTGTAGCCGGTGGTGCTGGCATTGGCGATATTGTCGCTGATCGTTCCGAGCTTGTTGGCCTGGGCCGCCATGCCCGACACAGCTGTATTGAGGGTTCCGAACAGGCTCATGATCGCTTCTCGACGGACTGCGACGGGGTGCAGCGCCGGACTGTGGACGGCTTGCCGCAGTGACGGCCACCACAAGTCCTTTGCTCGATGCCGTCACCATGTCGCCAAACCGATTATTTAAAGTTAACGAGAGAAAAAAAGCCGGTCGTTGCTGGACCGAAAAGACCGGATGTCTCGGGTCGCCGTCGGCCTGCGCGACAGCCGAGAAGCCGTCTGGTGCCGGGATCGGGGCAGGGCGCGTGAGTCGCGGAGGCTTCGGACGCGTCGCACGCTCTCGATGCCGGGACGGCGGCGAACCCAAGGGGGCGGGTGGCCCGCGCTATCAGCCCCGGGGCACTCACGGAGACGACGGCTACGAACGCCGGGCGCTCACCCGGCGCTTCCCCTTGGGGAGGTCGTCAGGCGGCGGGTTCGCCGCAGAAGGCCCGCGCGTTGTCGGTCCAGGAGCCGAAGCCGCTGTTCACCATCTTGCGGATGACACCGCAGACATATTGCTTCTGCGCGGCATTGTTGTTCGGCCCGGCGTTGTAACGGGCGACCGCGAGTGTCCAGGTCTTCTCTCGGATCTTCAGCTCACGCAGGAAGCGCGCGGCGTAGTCCACGTTGTGGGCCGGATCGAACATCTCCGCCACCGAAGCGAAGTTCTTGCCGTGCCAGCGGTAGTTGATCTGCATGCAGCCGATGTCGATCAGCGATGCGCCGCGCCGGTGCGCGGCTTCGAAGGTGGCCAGCGCGTCGGCCAGCGTGGCATTGGGCGCGGAGCGCCCCTCGATGTTCATCGTATAGGGCTGCAGTCCGTTGCGCCCGCCCGTCTCGAGCAGGCCCACCGCGTAGAAGACCGCGAGCGGGATGGCGTAGCGCCGAGCCGCGGCGGCGACCTGCGCTTCGCAACTGTGCGGGACCGCGGCCGCTGCGGAAGGTGCCGGTGCCGGAACGGTCGCGACCGGGACGGGGGAGGCCGGTGCCGGCGAGGCCGTGCCCGGGCCGGTCGCGCCCAACGCCATCGAGCCGACGACGGCCGCCAGCATCGCATTGGTCGGCCTGGCAAAACGCCTAGACATAGAGGTCTCCGGCCCGTGCCGGCGTCGAGGCCGCCATGCCGTCATCCGCAGCCCCGTCGTTCGATGACGGGCCATGCGTGCGCTCGTCGCGGCGGCGCCCGCCGGTTCCGGCCGGATCGCCGGACCCCGGGGCGCCATGGTCCGAGGCTTGGCGCGAGCCCGCATCCGCGCCGTTCGTCGCGACGGCCTGGTTGGCCGGGACCTCCGGTGCGCCCGCCTTGAGCAGGACGAGCGAGTCGGTGCCGAGCCCCGCCGTCGAGACGGCGGCGGTCAGCAGATGACGATCGCGGTTCAGCACGTCCAAGGTCCCGGTCTCCGCCACCGTGATGGCCACGTCGATCTTCCCGCCGCTCATCTTGAGCCGGATCGACACGCTCCCGAGATGTTCGGGGTCGAGCCTGACCACGATCTCACGGGCGCCGTCGGCCGTGGTGCGCATCTGCCCGGGCGGGGTGGTATCCGCCGTCGCGGTCCCTGACGCCGCGGCACCCGGGGCGGTATCCGCCGCGCCGCCATGGCCCGTGGACGTCGGCACGCCGGCCAGAGCCGAGACCGCAGCCGCCACCTGCTGGCTTGCCGATGCAAGCAGGCCAGCCGACGCCTGCTGGCCTGCCGACGCAAGCTGGTTCATGGCCGTCGCGGCCACCACGCTGTCGGGACCCGGTGCCGCGCCATCGTGAGCCGGGCCGGTCGATCCAGCGTGGCCTCCGGAACCGCTCGACGCGGCCGCGACGGCCGCGATCCCGGACGGTGCCGATTCCGCGGTCCCAGGACGCCGTGGAGGCGACGGCTTCGTCGAGGGGCTCGGCGTGACCAGCGTGGGTTTCGCGATCGGCGTCACGGGTGCAGGGCTCGAGCTTGAGGTCGCGGTCGCCAAGATGGCGGCCGGTGCCGCCCCGACCGGCGAGGCGGTTCCGACCGAGCTGTCGCCCGCGGCGCCTTGAGCCCCGTTGCTCGCAGGCGTCGGATCCGTTGCGACCGGGGCAAGAGCTGCGGCCGACCCGGCCGCTGCCGTGGCGGGCGACGTCGAGGAGATGCCGGCCTGCGTGGGTTCGACGAGCGCCGGAGCAGACGGGGCGGGCGTCACGGCGGTCGTCTCAAACGGGCGCGCAGCCGGTGTGGACGGTCCTGCGACAGCCGTGCCCTCACCAGGCGATATTGAGAGTCCGGGCGAGCCCGGCCTGTCGGGCATCGATGCCGTGCCGGCCCGCATGACGGGCGCGGCTGTCGTCGCGGGCATGGCCACCGAGGCTGCCGGCGATGCTGTCGCGGCCGGCGTGGAGACCGAGGCCGGAGGTGCGGCGTTCCCCGTCCCGGAGGGTGAGGCTGCGGCGTTCTGCGCGGACGCAGGAGCGGCGGCTCGAGGAGCGAGGCCAGCCACGAGCACCGCCTGGGCCAGGGCTTCCAGGTCTGTGCCGACGGTCGCGGCTTCGGCCGCCGCAGCGGACTTCGCGATTTCGTCCGCGGCCGCGGGTTTCCTCGGCGCCCCCGTCGCGAGATGCGCCAGGGCGTCGATGGCTGGAGCCGCATCGGAGAGGCTTGCGGCGGCAACGGTGACCGCAGCCGCAGGCGTCGATGGCGGCGGGGCGGACGTGCAGCCGGTCGGCACGGAGAGCGGAGCGGGGGCGGTGCTTCGGCTCTTGGCGGCAGCGCGCCACACCGTATCGAGCAGGCTGCCGAAGCTGGCATCGGGCGTGCCGGCGGCGTCGGTGATGGGTGGCCCGGCGTCGGCCACGGGACTTGCGGCGGGGGAGGCTCCGCTCGTCGACCTCCCACCGGAGCTGAACGTTTGTCGCACGATGGAGCCGAGATCGCCCGTCATGGCGTCCGCCCCAGCAGCGTGTCGCCAGCCGACAGAGCCGCCTCGGCGCGCTCGACCAGTACGGAAGCCGCGCCGTCCGGCACGACTGCGCCCTGGTTCCGGTCGACGAGATCGGCGTCGACGGAAGCCGCGATCGTGAGGGCTGCGTCGCGCAGATCGGCGTCGCGCACCGAGAGCCGCCCGGCATCGATGGACTGCAACGCGGCGCGCCCGGCTGCGACGTCGTCCGACGACACGATCGCGGCCGCCGCGTAGAGCTTGGCTCGAGCTGCGTCCGCGGTCGCGTCGCTCGACAGCGCCGTGGCCCTGGCGGCCGCGTATCGCGCGCCCTCGCTGCGTCCCGCGACCAGCGCGTCGCGGGCCATCGCCAGATAGATGCCCCGCGCTTCGGCGCCGGGCAGTTCGGCCATCACCGCATCGAGCTTCGCCATCTGGGCGACCTCGCCCGACAGCGCGATCCGTTCCGCGAAAGAGACCAAGCGCCCTTTGAAGTTGTTGACGAAAACCGAGCCGTGGAAGCGCCGGATATACTGGCGCGAGAGGGCCGAGAACTTGTCGAGCATCGCTGGGTGAGCCGAGAGGAAGATTTGCCGGCGCAGTGCCGCCTCCTCGACCAGCGTGCCCGGTACGAGGAGCCGCGCCGAGTCGAGCATATGCCCGGCCTTCTGCGGATCCGTGTCGGCGTAGAGGGTGGCCAGCACCAGCGCCAGATGCCCCCCGAGCACGGCAGGCAGCGCCCGGGGGTCGAACGTCCCGAGCAGAGCGCGCGCCGCGCCATCCTGGCCCTCGGCGTAGGCGAGCGCGCCCTTGATCAGCCGGTCGTTGTCGGGTGACAGGGTCGCCCGCTGCATCGCGGCCCGCACCACGGCGGGCTTGCCGGCGCTGAACAGGTAGAGCACCGCCGCCCCCGCATTGCGCGTGTTCGTCCAGGCTGCGGGATCGGCCGCCGCGAAGACCTCCCCGATACGAACCAGCTGCTTCGGCTCCGCCGCCTGGGCGGCCGTACTGCCATGGGCGATTTGATCCTGGAGCTGCTGCAGCAACCGCACCGCCAGGTAGGGTGCAAGCGGGCTTTGGACCGGTCCGGCGGTCTCCGCAGGCCTCGCTCCCACCTCGGCGGACCTGTCCGGCCCGGCCACCTTGCCTTTGGTGTCGGGGTCGACGGCCGCTGCCTCGTTGGCCCGGGCCGCCGAGAGCGGCACCGCGTTCGCCAGCACCAGGAGCAGGCTGGCGGTCGCGAGGCGCCGCAGTCCGCGAGCGAAGTCGAGGGCCATCATGGCGCTCCCCTCAGCAGGATCTCGATGCGACGATTGTCGGGGCTCTCGGGGTCCTTGGCGTTGTGCGGCTGGCGATCCGCATAGCCCTCGATGCGCTCGATGCGCGCGTCCTCGAGGCCGCCCCGGGCCAGCATGTAATGGGCCATATGGGCCCGGGCCGACGAGAGACGCCAGTTGTCGTAGACGTCGGACTTGAACTTGCGGCTGTCGGTGAAGCCGCGCACCGTGACCTTTCCCCGCTGGGCCTTGAGGAGCCTGCCGATCTTCTCCATCAGCACCACCATCCTAGGGGCAGGTTCGGCGGAAGCGCTGGCGAACATCGCGAATTTGGCGTCGTCCGTCAGGGTGATCAGCAGGCCATCGGGCGTGGCCCTGACATCGACCTTGGGTTCCGGCCCCGAGGATGCGGCGGCGACCGCCTTCATCAGCCCGTCGACGCGGCTCTTGAGCTCGGCCGCCCGCGCCTGCGGTTCGACCGGCAGGGATGCCGACTCCGGTTCTGGCGCCGCTGCGGCCGCGTTCCCGGTGGCGACCCGGGCCGGGGCCGAAGACGGCGTGGCCGTCTCGATCCGGATGGGCTCGGCTCCGGCATCGGCGGCCGTCGAGGTCAGGGGCTCGAACGGGTCGCGGAAGGCCTCGCCGCCCTTCTGGCCCGTCGCGTCGGACGTGGCCGTGCCGTGCCGTGGGGTATTTGCCGCGGCTCTGGCCGGCTGCTCCGGTCGCGCGCCGTCCCGGGCCGCGATCTCGGACAGCGCTCCCTCAGGGTCCTTGAACAGCTCGGCATCGTCCCGCCTGCTCCTGTCGGTCGGTTTCGCGTCCTTTGAGGTCGCGGTCGCCTTGGCGTCCCGCACCGGCTTCGCGCCGCTCTTCTGCGGCACGTTGGGGGCTCCGTCGTTCGGATCGCTGAGGCCCGGCGGCTGCGGCGTCGAGTCGACCAGTTGCACGGGATTGAAGTACCGCGCCACCACCGACCTCGTCTTGTCGTTGGCCGAGACCAGCCACATGACGAGGAAGAACGCCATCATGGCAGTCACGAAATCCGCATAGGCGATCTTCCAAGCGCCACCGTGGTGGCCCTCCTCGAGGGCGCCGCCGTGGCGTTTGACGATGATGATCTCGTGTGGGCGGCCCTCGTCAATCATGCCGGACTCCGAGGCAGTCCTGCAGCGTCCGGGTCCAGTCCCCGAGCCGCGTCCGGATGGTGCTGCTGTCCGACACCACCGTGATGTCGCAGGCGTCCGACGCCGTGAAGCTCATGCGCTGCATGTCGCTTCCCGCCGCGTCGAGCGCCTTGCGGAGCGCATCGAGGAGGTCCTGCGGCCCGCTGACCGCGATCGCGGCGCCGGATCCGCCGACCGCGAGGCTGCTGATCGCGCTTCTGAGATCCGCGATCGCCGAGGCCCGGGCGGCTTCGTCCAGAAAAGGCTCCAGAACGGCCGCGGCGGCTTCGGCCAGCACCTCTTCCAGCACTCCGTAACCGTCCCGCAAGGCCCTCGCGAGGGCTGCAGCCTCGTGTTCCACCCAGGCGGCGCGCTCGGCCGCGAGCCGCTCGACGAAGCCGGTTTCGAGCGCAGCGCGCTCCGCGGCATGCCTCGCTTCCGCTTCCGCCAGGGCGGCCGCGACCGCCTCGGCCATGCTGCGGGAGCCCGGATCGGTTCCCGAGGCGGGCTCGGGCGCGCCACCCTCGAGTCCCTCGAAGACCGCGAAATCCGGGACGGCGCCCCCGATCGGGAGCCACGGCGGGGAGCCGTTCGCCCTCCGGCCCGGAGCCGACGGCAGCGCGTCGAAATCGACCAGGAAGCGGCGGAGCGCGCTTCGTGATCCAAGATCGATGGCGACTTCATCATGGCGCGTCATCGTGGCGCCGGATCCCTCGTCCGCGAAGCCTTCGTCGATGCGGTCGCGCCCATCACGCGGCTTCCTTCCTGTGGATCCACTGCTTCAGCACGGCGGCCGCCTGTTCCTCGTCGAACTCGATCATCTGCTCCAATCGCTTCTGAGGCGAGCGGCGGGGCTGGCTGGTGATGTCGTCGATGAGGCTCACCTCCTCGTTCCAGGCCCCGACCTGAACCGGCCCCGGCACGTCGGGGCCGCCGATCTCCATCGTGCCCCTGTCGGGTTCGGGCAGCATCATCGGATCGACCTTGGCGCCGCCGGGCAGCATCCGCACGCCGTCGGGAGCGGACGCCTCGACCGGTGTCGACAGCACCCGCAGCAGCGGTCGCACCACGAACACCACCACGAGGCCCGTGAACGCCAGGACGAGGGCGGCGTTGATCAGCGCGCCCGACTGGCGCAGCACGGCTTCCATGAGACCCGGCGACGGGATCGGCTCGAGGTCGCGCGCGTTATCGATAAAATCGACCGCCATGACCTTGACGCTGTCGCCCCTCGTCTTGTCGATGCCGGCCGCCGTGGCGATCAGCTGCTCGATCTCGGCGAGCTTCTTGTCGGACTGATCGGCCGGGACCTTGTCGCCCAGCGCGCTCACGAAGGCGGCCCGGTTGATGACGACCGCGATCGACAGCCGATCGATGCTGTAGCCTGTGGACGACGTCGTCACGGTCTTGGACGAGACCTCGTAATTGTTGAGTTCCTCGCGCTTGTCGTTCTGCTCGGTCGAGGTCTTGCCGTCGATTGCTTGCGGCTTGTTCTGCGGAAGGTTCTGGCCGACGCTGGCCGGCGCCTGGGCCGTGGAGTTCTGCTGGTTCTGTGTCTCCTTGACGGTGCGGGTGGAGCGCTCGACGCGGCCGTCGGGGTTGTAGGTGGTCTCGGCGGTCTGCTTCGTGTCGGTGTTGAGCCGGGCCGTGACGCTGACCTGGAGGTTCTTCGCGCCCAGCGTCGGCGTGAGCGTGCGGCGGATGTTCTCGCCGACGTTGCGGTCGATCACCTTCTCGAGGTCGAGCATCTTGGTCGGCGCGCCATTGGTGGCGTCGTCGCCGCTGGCCAGCACGGTGCCATCGGTCGACAGTACCGTCACCTCGTCGATCGTCATGCCGGGTACCGCGGACGCGACGAGGTGCCGGATGGCGCCTGCCACATGGCTGTCGTCGAGCGTCGAGGCCCGGATCACGACGGAGGCCGAGGGCGGCTGGCGGGCGCGGCGGAACGAGCCCTCGTCGGGCAGCACGACGTGGACCCGCGCCGCCTTGATGCCCGCCATGGACTGGATGGTGCGGGCGAGTTCGCCTTCGAGCGCCCGCACCCGCGTCACGTCCTGCATGAACGAGGTAAGGCCAAGCGAGCCCATCTTGTCGTAAAGTTCGTAGCCCGCGTTGCTCGAATGGGGCAGACCCTTCTCGGCCAGCAGCATGCGGGCCTGCGCGGTCTGGCCGTAATGCACCGCCACCGCGGTACCGTCCGGGCTGACGTCGAACGGGATGTCGGCGTCGTGCAGGGCCGCCCCGATGGTGGCCACGTCGCCGCGGTCGAGTCCCGAATAGAGCGTCTCGGTGGCGGGGCGGCTGAGGTAATAACCGCCGACCCCGACGAGGGCGAAGACGGCGAGCCCGATGGCCGCCAGGGCGCCGAGCTTGCGGCTCCCGAGCTGCAGCAGGTTTGCCCCCAGTCGCCGCACCTGTTCCATCGCGTTCATTCAAGCCCCTGGCGGCATCGTCGTCTGGGCACAGGATCGCCGAACAAGCTTGCGCGGAAGTGGTCCAGCGGAGCGGGACGGGTCGGAGGGCCCTGGCCGGACCCGTCGTTTCGCCGTCAGGCGGGCGGGAAGTGCTCGCCGAGGCGGTCGGCCTGGCGGAACTCCCGCATCAGCGACCGGCCGCGGGCCGCGAGGGTGCGACGCGCCTCCTCGTCGCCCAGCAGCGTCAGGCAGCGATCGACGAGGTCGCCGTAAGAGCAGACCGCGAGGCCGCCGCGAACGGGCGCAATGTCCGGGTCGTCCTCATCGCCTTCGGTGACGACGCAAGCCCCATTGGCGAGGAGGAAGCCCACGCGGGCGCTCTCGAACACCGCGGCTTCGTAATAGTGGAGGTTGAGGACCAGCTTGGCGCGCGCGATGGCGGCGTCCCGTTCGGCGCCGTAGACGTTGAAGAGATGCACGACCTCGAGGCCACGCGCCTTCAAGGCTTCGAGCACCGCGACCCGCCGCTCGTTCAGCGAGCCGTAGAACAGCACGTCGATGTCTTGCATGGCGGCCGGGGCGATGCGGTCGAGCGCCTCCGCATAGGCCAGGGGCAGGAGCCGGGCCTGCGCGATGCCGATCGCGTGCAGGGCCGCAAGATTGCGATGGCTGTAATCGAGCACGCGGTGGCGCTGCAGCAGTCCCAGGTAGTGCTGGTTGAGCCAACTCGAGGCGCGGTCGACCTGTTCGAGGTTGTAGATCACGCTGTCGGGCGGCAGGATCAGCGCCAGGTTGGGGCTGAGCAGATGGGCGCCGAGGACGATCGGGATGCGCCCGGCCCACCCGCTGGGGTGGTGCACGACGGGCGCCGAGCCGCCGCGCTCGGCGAAGGCCGCGCTCAACCCCTTCGCGATCTCGTCGAAGGCGCGGTGATGGTCGTAACCCCGGGGCGATACGATCCAGATGCAGTAGCGGTCGGCGTTCTCGGGCCAGGGGCCGGTGAAGGGGACGAGGCTCTGGACCGCACCGGCCGGGACGGCTTCAGCCACCGAGGCGGCCGGCATCGGCGTCGTGTCGTTGCGGGCCTGCGCCTGTCGGCGCCGTTCACGCCAATGCTGCCAGGTGGCGCGGTCCTCGGGGCCGAGTTCCACCTTGCGCAGCACCACCGACATCGAATCGATGGCGCGCGGCGTCGCCAGGATCGCCTCGCGAGCCACGCCCTGCCGCTGCAGGTCCTCGCCGAAGCTGC
>JAABUP010011557.1_pt1 | contig 10019 bp, 9 predicted proteins | sample 5559201 | NCBI WGS metagenome assembly JAABUP01 (sample SAMN10711887, study PRJNA513373) | rock metagenome | isolation source: Antarctica rocks | place: Antarctica | reverse complement strand
TTCGGACCACCGAAAGAAATATTGAGAATCAAACATAAATACCAATTATATTAGTTTCTGATTGTTGATTCCTACGACAGGAAAAAGAGGTCAAGCTAATGTTCTAGTACTGAATTACTCAAGGATTCGTGTCCCATAAGCTCCACAAGCCCCACCGAGGGTGCAACACCGGCAAGACCATCCTCCATCGGCTCTAGCAGGTATGCATGGTGACTCGTGAAAGGCTCCTGATTTGGTAGGGTTGATCCTTCGGAAAATCCAACACTTTTAGGATTATTCAGCATTACGATAGTAGGACAGTGATGGCCATAAGCATAAGCTGCGGCTGAAAAGTAATCACTCAAAGGGAAAACTATTAGAAACTTTCAAGAAAGCGAGCTTCATTTGCCTGTGACAATAGCATTGTAGCGACAATAGCATTGTAGCCCCGGAACAGTCTTATTGCCACACGTGTTCAATATGTTTATGCTTGATACAAGGTTTATACAGATAGTCTGGGTAATCGGGGTTAGTGAAAGAGATTTAGTCAGTCAGTTGCTGGCCTGTGTGCCAGATATGCAGGGATCAGGCACAGCCCTATCGGATCAATCGAAGCGGATAAACAATTGCTTGGCACACGCCCTATATATACTAATTTTTCCCTAAGGGTCATTTGGCCAGAGCGTCCCGGCTATGCATGTTCTGTACTACATTATCTCGCTGTTACATATAGGATTTGAGATTATTGACATTATATGCCACCGGTTTACTTGACACTATACCTCATTTTTCGTTATTCAGATTAATTCGAAGCTCGTGATCAGTCGGAATCAACTATCGTTGAAAAGCAAGTCTCAAGAAGTGATCGGCCGGCTTGAAAGTCCAAGTTCAAGAAGGCTTTCAGTCTATCAAGCCAGGTTAACCCCATTGGATAGAGGTACATCTGTCGCTTCCCCCTCCACAGCAGGCCAAGTCCTCCCGCAAATCAGAACTTCGACAACCTTCTTTGGGCCCACCTTAGCCCTCCCACCCAGTCCTGGCCGTGTGATAGTACAATGGACTGCAATTTCACGGGCCACATGTTTCACCTCCTTCAACAAAATACTATCATCATCTGCGGCATTGACCATGTCTACTCATATAACGCAACTGTTGCTTGTAAAGCTATTCGGTATCTTGAAGCGGTTTCCTAGGTTCCGATGAAAGTGTATAGGCTGAGTCTGAGCATCTCGTGCGTTGATCTTGTCGTTCGCGTTGTTGCAGGCGAAGAAGTTTGTTGGTAACAAGGGGCGCTGCGAGGGAGGAGCGGGCGTGAAGCATTCAATCACTGCCTCAACGGTAGTAATGGGACTAGCAACAAAGGATAATGGGACTGGCAACAAAAGAGCCGTTGAGCTCGGCATTCGATTTGTTGAGCAAGCTCGGTATTTCGAGTGGGCTTGGGATATCGAGTATGAGGGGACCGGCAGTGGACGACGACAATAAGAGCGAATACAAGACAAAATGCCCGAGCATCCTGCCTGCCCGTCTAAGTTTTCACAATTTAAGTTGAGTATTTTGAGGTTGACGGCAGCGTTAAGCAGAATGCACCCTCCGATGTCTCTAGCCTCTGTCGCACGCATGAGACTCAGGCTGGTGCGCTTAGCGTGTCATTGCCGCCAATTTTCCGATTACTCGAAAGCGCATTTCTATCTTTACACCATACACTCACTTGCGACGAGCACTCACATCACAAACGCACTATACTGCCCACCACACCAATGCCAAATGCAGCCCTCGACCATGACGACGCGACGCATGCTACTCCAGGTCAAAATGCTATATTTATCTCTGCTAACATTCACGCTGCTCGGACTATCCTGCGCACTCTCCCTCCCCTCAACTCACCCAACCTTGCCCCTTGCCCTCCCCGATGCTTTCAACACCTCAAAAATCACCTCACTTTCCCACAACGTTAACAACTGGCCCCCGGCCCCCTTCACCTACGCCTTCTACGGCCTCACCATCGACATAAACGCCTACTTCTCCGGACCCACGCCCCCACCACCCACGAATCCCATCCTCCTCGATCTCATCTCAATTCAGAACCAAATCTACGTTAGCGGCCGACCAAATGATCGACTTCCCTCGCCAACGACGCTCAGCAATGGTGCGGTCAAATTATTCTTCTATGCTCACGGCCAGAGGTGGATTACTAGACGCCAGGCGGCGCAGATACCGGATGCGCTGTGGGATTTGACATTTGCATATGGGGTTAGGGGAATTATGTGGGCGGGGGTGAGTGTTGGGAATGGAGGGGTGGCCGTCAATTTCGTGATGGAGATTGCGGAACCTGAGGCAGAGTCTTGAATCAAGAAGGACTGCGATTTAGTCTGGAGCAAAAGTTGTGTAAAAGAATTGTAAGACATTTGTTGGTTAAATAACATGGAAAATACTCGAGGTGATGCTTATCTGCATTTCAACAATGCACTTCGCTTGCTCGACCACCCTCCTGAAGTGGTTATGTCTGCGCCAAGTCACCGAGGAAATCGTACAATACCAGCTTGACGTTAGTATGAAAGGTCACCTTTTCTGATTCCAGAATTTGTCTTGCCGGGCCCGAGAGTGAAAGGAAAGGAGCATCCCTAATCTCACCTGTCTGTATCCAAGCGTTGTGACCCATGTCCAGCCACTTCCCCGTCAATCAAGTTTTGCAAAGGCCTGGCTTTCGCTAATCTCTCAGATGAGTTCATCGCCTTAACCCAGATACAAACAAAGAACTTGATGATGGAACAATGTGACAAAAGCGCCCTAAATTCCCACTTTATTATGAGAATATGATAACGTTGACTTCAGTCAATAGCTATTGTGCGCAATAATGGATATTGTTGAGCTTTGTATGGCTCTAGCGTGATCATCTTACTTGCAATTTCGGTATAAATACTCCTATCGTACAACTTCTTCTCTAGCTTTTCAACTCCATCCACCTCGTGGGATAACAACCAGTGCCACAGACTAGTTAAAAATCCTCAAGACGATCTACCGAGGCCTTGATTCATCTTCGCTCAGCAAGCCGTTCACTCAGCCAAAAGCACGTCCACCGTCTCCATGACGCATCAGCAAGTCGCCTTTGTCGCCAACAGGATGTATACAGCGATTGTGCCAGGTCAGTGGCCAACAGAGGAGGAAGACAACATGGCAGCCACTTCGCGCAACAACAGTGTGCACACGGTAGGTGAAGAAGCCATCAAGACAGTGAAACATATTCTGCCCTGTTCCGAGAAGCCAGAGGTCCAGCTTTGGGAAGTCCGCATCGATGATTTAGCACAAGATGACCGGGACTGCTCCATTTGCTTCCGACCCTATTCCTCAGAACCAACGGGCGAGACGCCTCTTAAGATGCCATGCGGCCATATATTTGGGTCAGATTGCCTGCTAAATTGGGCCCAATCACTAGGGAGCGAGCTTAGTTGCCCTGTGTGCAGATGTAACCCCCTTGCAAACATTTTGACGATCGACAAAGCTCTGGCGGAAGTGGGAATTCTCGCCTACCCAGATCCTGCAGACTTGATCGGTTTTGGCCTCATTCGGGAATCTCTTCTCAAAAACCCCAGTCAACTCCAAGCCCAGCGTCTCGACGCTATTTCTAGCTATCTTCGAGGTGAAGCCACCACCGAGTCCGGCAAAAGCCAATATAATCCAACCGTATGGCAGATCATGGTCTTATTCCGCATCATGCATGAGCGAAAAGTTTTTGGTCATTCTGTTGCTCTCGAAATGTCAGCTCTCGCAAGGCACATGGGGCGTGTGGCGTTCCAATACAAGCATGCTGTGGACGAGCGGGGTATCGGGAAGGTCTCATGGACCGAGAATGGTCCTTTGGTGCAGACTTTGGTGGACTCAGCCAAGGTAGATGACGTTCTTCTTGAGCTCATGCATTTGCTTCGTGAGGAGTGCCAGTGGCATCCAGATAGGCGGGCCATGGCTGCGCGGAATATGCAGGCTTGGGAACTTCATAGACCTTCATCTTCTCGTGACATTTAGGTACAGCGTGTGTGGTATACACTCCGAACGTTGAGAATCTTTCAGCTAAGTCAACATGTGCGTTGGTATATGAAGTTGTGCAAAATCCAATGAATCTTTCATGAATAACAGTCAAGTTAATCCAATTTACGCAAAATCGGATTTTAATACTTAGCCTCTATATCCCCGTGGAACCATGACAATTCGTTTGCAGAAAATACGACAAGAGACTCTTCGGCTAAATTGTGAAGGCGCAATTTGCACAATCAACCAAGCTCGCGGATTCGAGTCAGAACACCATCAAGACCTGGTTGCTCTGTACAGCTTTGAAAGTCCTAGTGGGAGCATCGAACGACAGCGCTTCAAACCACCAAGACTCTATGCTTTAGCGAAGAGATAATTTTGTCTCAACCGCAGACCCACTTTGCAGCAGCTTCACCAACGAGATTCCCGTAAAACATCTCTCGATGCTACACCCTATGTATTGCATTAGTGACTAGTAGGGCTACATTCGTATCCCATGCACCCGCAGACCTCGTCCCCCCGATCCTGATACTAACAAAACGGGAGGACCCTGCCCAGTGCCGGTGCATGGAATAGCCTTGACTATTAAAGATCTTTACTCATTGTGGGGTATTCGTCTCTATACCGTTAATATCAAGCATAGCCTCCACAAGTACCGTGTATGCATCGAAGCGGATGAGTGCCAGGAAACGCTTAGTGTTCAACGGATTCGCTGTAGGGATCTGTCAATTGGTCAATTTGGAAAGATTGTGAGTCCACAGTGCCTACAGGCCAGATCACTTTCCCCTAGCTGAGCAGTTGTTGAGTGGCCAATATCAGTGTATTGAAGGCCATCGCACTAGCAACCCCTAATTCAGGCTCAGGTCCGACGACTGGTATTAACATCAATCCAAGACCGAGAACTGTAATAACGTCATCCAGGCGAACATGGGTTTTCTTGACTGGGTCGATCAGATCAATGATGCCCATGATAGCGGCGTTTGCTTGATCCATGGCGCTAACCATTGCTACGCTCCAAGAATTGAAGAAATGGCCAACAGCTACTTCGAGTACAGCTAGCCCAGGCTAAAGGAGAGATGATGTTCGACTCTATGACCTACCAATGATGTTTGTATTTACGTATCGATATCTCGCCCTCAAAAGTGGGCTATCGCCTTGTCCTATGTCGTTGGCAGCGGACCCGTCGCAGGCCTGATTCAAGTTGAAACAATCCTGACCTTGTGAATCCCTACCCATGAACGTGACCGTCCATGCTCCTGGTACACGAATACAGTCCACGTTTGACACATAATTTGAGGGACACTGCTTGGTGATTAAGAGCTAGCGAGGTTTGCTTAGTCGTTTGCGAGGAAACGAAATCAGAGAATTTTACCCATGCTGGTAGCCATGCGTTCAGATTGAGTTGATCCCAGCAACCCTGATCGAGTGTGCTCCCTTCATCCAGGCAATCTTATCCTTGCACCTTATAATCACTGGGAGGACCGTCGCTGGAAAGAGTGACGCTCGGCCTGCCACTGCCAGTGACCATAGGATTCAAGCCTTGAACGGTCAGAGATGGCGCGTTAAATGTGCTAGATCTATGCTGTGTAGCAGTAGCTACATGAACGGCAGCGGCCTAACCCGGACTAGCAAATTCGAGGCCGCAGCTTCGGGAAAGGCGACGGAAGATGATGACCAAGTCGTCGCGTTTCCGCTGGAGTAGCCGCTAGGAAAAGGGGTGACGCTGTGATTTCGCGGTCCTCGACGATCTCGAAGAAGCAATTCGATTGGAAATTATAGTCAAGCTAAAACGTAACCACGCCGTCGCCAGTCGCGACGGATCGATTTGCGAGAGCTGTGATTTCATTCGATTAGCAGATGGCCTAACACTGGAACTAGCCATGACTCACGCGTACTCATATTAGCAATTCAAAGACAGTATCGGATACTTATATCGGAGCTTGTACGCCAAAATGACGGTGTCCCCATCTTGGAAGTCATTCGGACTATTCGCATTTGGGTAGAGAAATTGGCCGTTGACAACGCAGTTGAGCAGAGAAATAATCCATATAAGTACGAAAGGTCGCATGTTTTCGTATGGGTAGAGAGGCCTAAGATAGGCTTTGCAGAAGCCCTGGGTGGGGATTTTGATTGAGGACAAACGAATTCGTTCGAGAGTTCATAGATTAACCACGGGCGTTCGTGTGCCAGGAAGACCGGGAAGCAGAGACATATTCCTGCCCTACACAATTGAAGGCGGCGCGTATACCTTTTGGTGAACCCCCACATGTATTGCGCAAGGCTGCAGGCGGGATCATGATTTGGTTGATGATAGCAGCCACATAGGCTCGGAAATGCCAGCATCTTCTTGTGGTATTGCGACGTTTCACATTTCTTACCCAGCTCAGCTTTGAGAGTGGCTGACCGCTATTTCATGAAACAACATGCAAGTGATCTGATGCTTATCCCGATCCAAGCGGAGGGGGATGAGTTCTGCGATTGCCTCGCCCTCGAGATAGGTTTTTAATACACGTCGGGTGTTTCTTGATCACAAGTGTCGTTGTGCAGATGCGTTATACTAATAGTAAGGTACCCAACTTCATGGATCAGGTAGCAAGATTTGAAAAGATTAGCAACAATAATCGTCGGTAACCATGCAGCCCAACCAGAGTGAAAGGATATGTTGAAAGACATCGACCAGTAATCGAGGCTGGAACGCTGACGGTGCATTCGTGCCTGTTCCTATGAGAAGTGTTCCTATGAGAAGCGCGTCGTCAGCAAATGATGTTTTGTAGCGTCCAATCTGAGTACCTTGATGAGTGAATGCCTAATTGGTCCCGTAGATGTCGAGTTTGACATGCAGCGTTATCGAATGAGTTGTGACTCACCCAAGAAAAAGCCTCACACTTCCTCGAAAATCCTCGCCTTCCCTCCATCCTCGCCGCAAGTTCCTTGAATAGCGCCGTCTCTTCGCTGTACGGAGCCTGATTCTGGGGAAAACCTCTAAGCTCTGAGAGCAATAGATTCATGACATTTTCAAGTGCTGTTTTGTAGCCGTGGCGGTTGTTCTGGTCTTGTCGCTTTTCTAGTTGCCACATGCGGCAAGCGATGGCGACGAGGACCGTTTCGGGAGCTGGGAGGCTGGAGGGTGGCGGTGATGGTGATGGTGGTTGGGAAGAATTGGGTGAGCCGGGTCTTTTTGTAATGATATGGACGAGGAGCGCTTAGAAATGGAAGGAGGAGTCGGACATGTTGGGAAGGAATTGGATTGGAACTATTCAGGGTTACTGATGTTGCAGAAAGTGTAATGCAAGCTACCGATACTCAAAACGCAAGGACAAATATTGTGTGAGCTACGTTGATATGATGCCAGAGTCTTCAATTGGAGAGGATGGTGTTAGAAAATGGAGCAAATGTCAAGCGGATGGGGCATCGGCATTGCGTAGATGAGCCTGATGAAGTGGGTTTCTTTATTGGGATGTTGTGGATGAGGTGATTGGGGAGAAGTGAGATGTGGTTATGTGTGTAGTGAGTGGCATGACTAGATGATGATGATAACAAATTGAGAAGCCAAGCCTGCTCAGGCGTGAGAAAATTGAGCACTATACCTGCCACCCGGACCTACCTCCCACCCTGGCCTGTTCTCTACTTTGAGGCTTTTGTGACCATGGTGGCGTGATCGATGTCGGTCACGGCTCCGACTTCGGTACCTGTGGGAGTACCTTGACGAGCGCTCCCTGCTTCTATGTCGACGCCCTCTGTGATCGTTATCTTTTGTAGAGGCGTTCAGACTGAAATCGTCCACATCGTCCGCGTCGCGCCTTCGCCGTTCCTTCCTCTGTCGACGTCGTTCTGTCTCTTCCAACTCTCTGATCTCCCAAGCCTTTTCTTCCTTCCATTTCTTCCTTTCTTTTTCTACCTCCCTGACACCAGCTACACCTTTTTTGATAGCTGCCAAGGGATCATCGGATATCATCCTCATCTTCTCTCTCTCTTTTCTCCTAGGGTCTTCATTCCCCCAGACATCCTTCGAAGAGGTTTCAATTTCACCATCCTTTTCAGCATCTAGGGAATGGTACCAAGGCTTCTGTCCAACAGCCTGCTTAAAGCCAGCCGCATTCGAAAATCGCATCGTGTATTGGTCCTCGAACTCTTTCTGCTTCTTCACCTTTTCAGCTTCAACTTCGGCATTCTTAGGCGCATGGTGTCTTGATCCATCCACAGGGAAGAGGTTTATATGCCCTTTGACATCTGTGATAGGAGCGTCGCTGCTCTTCTTGCTCTTCAATTGTAAGTCTGCCTTGACAGGAACGAGAGCGCTAGTTTCTTGCGCAAATCGTATGTCTCGGTCCGTATCATCCTCACCAGCAATTTTCCGTCGTTTTCGCTCTCGCCCCGACCCATCTCTACTCCCTCGTACCTGGTCTTCTCTCTCCTCACTAGGGGCGGGCGGCGTGTCGACCTTGAGGCCTCGCAGAAATTGTATGCGTCGCTCAGAATCTACCTCTTGCATACGCTGTTCTTCGGCCTCCTCCCGGGCAGCTGCTGCAGCTTCGTCTCGCTTGACTTTGGCAATGTTGTCGGCATTGTAGACGTTCCATGACTTCTTTCCAAGAAGGTGCCTAGTTCATGTTAGGGTTTCCTCCTCGTCCAAATCACCATATACATATACTCACAAAGGCATGGCGGGCTATTCCTTAAGGGCAAGAGCTAGTGCAAAATCCCAGAAAAGTGGTCAGAGACAAGAGAGTTTTGGAGGAGTTGACTGATCAAGATTGCAATGAGGGCCCCGGAGCTACCCCGGAGCCGGCCCCAGCAGATCCCTAGTCTAGCGCCACGGGGGACCCTTAGGGGCTCGCTTAGGAGCTAGCTCAGGGGCCACCTCATAGTTGATCATGACCAAACTCTTGCAATTTCTTGGCATAATAGATCCCTGATCCAAAGTTTAACTCAGAAATTTCACGAGATTCTTCCCCTGTTTTGTGATCGAGCGTACGAATTCTTCTAGAACTATCCCTTATAACTTCCCCATCTCTTAACCAATTCTTATATACTTAACGGCGCTATAGTTGTAGTACTAATCTCTCTACTTCATACGTACAAATTATCTGATAGAGAGTTATAACTACTACGTTGAACCTTTGAATCAGGTGTGTGTGGCATAGATCAATTATGCCAAGATATTGCAAGAGTTTTGAATACGCTAAAAAGCGGTAAAATACACTACTAGCCCATACTGTAATAGGGTACGGACCCTTGACCACCGCTTTGTTCAACATCTGGCGATAGGAATTTTCGCATTGTATTGATTAGACACGATAAGCTGCTGTCAGCTGGTCTTGACGAGCCTATACTGTTTGCTGTAGAAAGATATGAGTATACAATGTCTTTATTCTTGATTCGAGGCAAACCTGCGGATTCTTCTTGAATATTGTTGAGCTTTTGGGTGGGCTTTTTGGACCAGGCTGCAAGAAAGTCGCAATAGAGCTGGTACAGCAAGACAAGACGACATATTATGGCCGAAAAGACTGGGGCCAAGTACAGGCAGGAGATCCAACAGGTAAGCGCGAATAGCATTCTGTTACCCCTTGTCTGAATCGTTATTGCCATTTTTTCCTTTATATATGGCTATTGCTCCGGCCACGAAAAGACTATGAGATGGAAGAAAGACTGATCTACATGCCTGCGTTGCAACACTTCACTCCCAGAGAGATATTTGCTCCATGCCCTAGGCTGCACTACAGATTGATCAAGAATAAGATCAAAAGCAACAAGCTGAGGAATATGGACTTCAAATCATCAGCAATTATTTCTTCACCTTTGAATATTATTTTGGCTGCTCGCTTTGGCCGAACCTCAACGTTCTGCGATCGCTATCGGTTATCATGTTCGCGCCATTTCACCCAACGTTCAAACTGGACGAACATCAGATTTCAAGCACAGTATCGACCTTGAAAGACAAGCCTAAGAGGCCCAAGTCTCTCTGGCCCGAGGAGAGATTTGAAGGGTACAAACGCATCGTGCTAATACCAAAC
>JAABUP010011556.1_pt1 | contig 10019 bp, 11 predicted proteins | sample 5559201 | NCBI WGS metagenome assembly JAABUP01 (sample SAMN10711887, study PRJNA513373) | rock metagenome | isolation source: Antarctica rocks | place: Antarctica | reverse complement strand
TTTAGCATAGACATCATATTAATATTCACTACTCAGTCAAAAGAAATGCAACTCAGATACACTTCATCAAAGAATGTTGCTGTCTGTGAGATAAGACAAGGTGTAGATCTTGATGTGACACTTCAGACAGCGACAGAAATAACAGTGATGATGACAGAGAAGGCAGTGATGATGACAGAGAAGACAGTGACTGCAACAAAGAAGGCAGTGACCACAGAGGCATCATTGAAAGACTGGCTTCATAAGAACACTGTTGGAAGACTGGCTCTGTATCAGTATAAGAATACTGTTGAAAGACTGGCTTCATACCAGTATGAGAACACCGTTGAAAGACTGGCTCTGTATCAGTATAAGAATATCTTTCACAAAATCTTCATTCTTCTTACACACTCTATTCTCCTCAAGCACTTGAAACTTTTCACCTTTTTGTCTTCTTATGTTTTTACCTTCTTATCTTCTTATCTTCTTACCTTCATACCTTTTCATCACCATACAACCTGACAATCTTACAACCTGACAACCTTATTCACCTTATTTACAACAAACTTCCTTGATTATTTAGCTTGATTACTTACTTCCTCACCTACTACAGCAAAGTATTTTAAGAAGCTGTTTCATTGTGAATATCACACATTCTGTAAGTAACCCTACCTTACCTTACCTCAACATCAATATCTGAAATCTGAGCTCACTAACACATTTTAGAAAGATCACCTTGTCAGTCAGCCTTGTTCTCATCAATCTACAACTTCTTGCATTTCTTTCTTAACTTCACATTCTCACCTTCTTACGTTCTTATATTGTCAAGTTATCACCTGTTGAACTACACCTTTCTATCAGCTTTTAGTTATCAAGTTCACTAATACATATCTTCAGAGTAGTCTCACTGTCAACTCACTGTCACATCATCAACATCTACATCTGCACACGTTACACCTTAATGCATTACACCTTCACAACTCACCTTACACTTCTTATCTTCATAACTCATCACCTTACACCTTCACATCTTCACATCTTTATGACTCAGTACAGCTTTCACAATGCCTTCTCATAAGAAGTAAGTGGTAGATCTAATGACTTATCATTATATTGATATAGAGCTGACACCCTCAACAGAGAGAATCACAAGAAGCACAAGAATCAGAAGAAGCACAAGAAGCACAAGAAGCATGAGGATCAGAACAAGCACAAGAATCAGAAGAAGCACAAGGAGCACAAGAATCAGAAGCATCAGAAGCATCAGAAGCATCAGAAGCATCAGAAGCATCATCATTATCACAGACATCACAAGCATCACAGACAGCAGAGGCAACAGAGGCAACATCTGCAACACCTGCATCTTCTACATCTTCTACATCTTTTACATCTTCTATGTCAGCAGCAGCATCTGCATCAACTGTGTTCAAACTCACATTTACACTCAAAGGAAAGTTGATATGTCTATTGACTCTACCTTCATACCAATATGAAGCTGATATCTTTTGTAGACTAAATCACACACACCCAAGTCAACTCAACATGAGCAACCTGATCTTTCAGGCGAAAAGTTCTTGAATTGCTACAAGAATGAGTCTAAACTTGCAGCATACCTAGGGTTCACAGACAAAGGTGCATTTCGACAATTCCGGTTCTCATACCTTGTTCTTGAGCCGTTTTCAGTATTCAAGAACATAAGGGTCAAATCAGTCTACAAAGACACAGTAAATGCAATCCTTGAGCGTATCAATTCAACTATTTTGACAGATTTGACCTTGAATGAAATAACTCAGAAAGCAGCTGCCATCAACCACAAATCTAAGACAAGAAGAGTTGAAGAGGCACAGGTTCTGGTGAAACTACTTCTATATATGTATGAATTGATGCAGACAATAGACCTCACCTTGAACACAGTCAAAGGCAGACAGACAACTGTCATCAAATGGCTTGAACATTTGTAAAATAGAAGAATCCCACAATTCAATCTAAGTGACATCACCAAAACCCTCAAATTAGGCTCATTCAACAGAGAGCACTTTCTCAAGGCCACAAATTGCATATTGAACCTCTTTCAGTCCTTGTCGTTATAGACAGCAGTGTCTTGATTTAATGAGTTCTTTAAACCAACAGTCACCTCTCTGTATGCCTCAGAAGTCATTCAGAATGTGTTCAAATCAGAGTGAATGTGTCTCAGAAGTCAGAAGCAACCATCTATTAGTATTGAAGTTGCTGTGCTGCCGACAATTTTCTTCATATTGATATGAAAGAAGGATTGAATTACACACTATATCAATGACCTAAGGAAGCATATCATCAATCATGTGAATTTGAATCTGTTAAGCATGCCGAGTACATGCAAGTCTGAGTCTGATTCTCATCACTATCTCAATGACAGTCAGTGAAGAAATGAGATTCAAAGGCAGCTGAGATTTTCTGCTTTGCTAGTTGACTTTGTCAGCATCACGTTCAGATATCTCAATATGAAAGAAACTCTTCTTTCAGAAACTGATATCAGTCTCTGAACAGACTTAATTACTCAACTCATGAGCCTATCTGACGATTCTGAAGTCTCATTCACATACATCTTAAGGCCTCTGAATGATGAGAAATACCCTTTTGAATATTTTGATCCCTCACTTGCAATTGCAGACACTGTCTATGTGAATTTAACTGACAATGTTGCATGAATCAAAGAGAAAGACCTCTTCAACAACAGCAAGGTTTATATTAGTATGAAGGCTGATGAGAAAGGCCTAATTGATCAGAGAAAGCCTTCAAATGCACATCAACTGACTTCATCTACTTTCTCAAGAACAGAGTGTGCAGAAGTCATTTGTCAGGTTCAGCTGCAGAGAAAGGCAGAACAACAGGTCATGCTATCTTCTGAAGGTTTTAGAAAATTCGCCTTTGACAGTTCTAGCAATGTTTACATTCAAGATTCTATCAAATTTGACCAGATTTACTCTGATATTGACACAAGACAGTTAACAGGGTTGAGACTCTAACAACACACCACTGTGAACCTTGTGTGCATCAGTCAGCCACAACTCAAACCAGCAATGAAAGAGTTATCAAAGGTGAAGGCCACAGAACAAAAGGCTTTGAAGAAGGTAGAGAGACTGCAGCATGAGACGAATATGTCTGTTGATGTAAGTTTCTACACACAAGTGTTTCTTCATATTGATATGAAGACTGACCCTTCATTTAGCTGGTTGAAATTGAAGATCAACAGAGGTATTTTGCAATTCAAAATGCATTTATCGGCAATGCTGCCCAAATTGATCCCTTGATTGAGCCTTGCAAGTGACTTCTTGAGATGGTCATCACATTTAAGCATGAATTGAAGCAGATTCTGAATAAAAGCAAATGTCATCATATAAGCTCTGAATTTGAATTTCTGAACTCTCAAATCAATGATGCAGCTTTTATGCTGCAGTGAACTCTAGAACATGTATCATCATCTTCTATCAATACAGTTTACATTGAAACTGACGCACTTGCCAACAACCATGCTATAGAAGGTTTGCAAACCTTTGGTGAACTTCTCTGTGATACAATGAGGTTAGAAAAGACACCTACTGCATATCTTTTCATGTGCATATATGCACTGTGGGCCTATACCCATATGAAGATTCACTGACCAATCCTACTTCTCTGTCTGTCAGATGTGATGATAGATCAGTGAAGAGAGATGAGAGAGCGATTTCTCAAGCTAACAATAGTTCTTGCATATGGTGACAAGTCAGAGGGCTTGATAGCTTCAAAGCTGAATTGAATTAATGTCTCAACATTCAAGGGGACCCTGCAGAACTTCACTGAATGATCATCAGCAATCAGTTATATGTGAGACATCACTGACCCTCAAGCTTTCAAAGTCGTTCTTCTTACAAGCTATGATATGTGAACCACTCACACTGTGAAGATGAGAAAGAAGACACAGTTGATCAGTGAAGGGTCTAAAGAGATTCAGATTCCTTACTCTGATTGGTCTGAGATGGTTGCCTTGATTGTTATGAATAAAGGTCATCATCTAAGGAACCTCAAGATCAGGGCACATGTGTCAGTGTGAGACCTCAATTGTAATCATCAGTGGTTTCTGACTGTGACATCATCAATTAACACTCTCTTGATCAGTTAACCTTCATATTGATATGAAGCTTTACTTATGATTTGGTGACAGGACATTGCTGAGCTCATTGAGCTATTGTGGTCACAAGCAAAGAAAGCACTCTACAGTGCAGGTGTCAAGGATTATCTATACAAAGTTCTGGCTACTGGTTCCTTCATGTTTGAGAAAGTCAGTGAGAATTCAGATCTGACATTACAACTTTGCTTATTGCATCCTCAGCTGTTAGTGAAGGTCCTTTTATGTATAATGTCTTGATACTAATACATGATCTCAGTGTTTGTTGCCTTACTAGCCATCAAAGCCTTGAACACATCAAGCAATACTTCTTATATATTGACAATCTTGTGTCAATTAGACGCTCAACAGCCTCAGTTCTGATTCAAAATCAAGCTGAGGATTGCACATCCTTGAAGTCTATGATGCTGACTCATCATGTCAAGACTGTGAATGTAGAGTATCAAATGAAAGAATGACTGAAGATGCAATGACAGCATCAAGCTTCTGTCAGATAAGGTCACCTTCATACTAATATGAACATTATTAACCTTGAAGGCTAAAGAGCAATAACGGCTATCTTAAAAACCTGAATCTCAGAGAGAAATGATGAAGAATTCAGATCTTTTCCCTCTGTTACTGAACAGTTTTGTCAGTTGACCATCGGTTCTGTCTTTACTTGATTGAGCTGTCTGAATCTAGTCATGTGAAAGCTAGGTCTCTCAATCAATGTTGAGAGCATGAGTCAATACAACTTCTCAAATTATGATGCAGAGTGATTGATCAAATGAACTCTAAGACCTGACAACATATTTTCTCAATCAAGAAGAGATTAAATCAAGTTTCTAGTGTTTGGCTCACTGATTCTGCGTTACATTCTATCACAGGTTCAGGATTATGTTTTACTGTCTGACAACTTCAAACCACAAAAAATCATTGTGACTGAGAATACCCCACTTGTGGCTTGATTCTATGAGCGAGTTCTTAATCATCTTCATATTGATACAAAGGTGTTGGCCGCGTACCTAAAGGCTGATGAAAGGAAAAAGGTTCTGAACAACTTCATTGACTCAGCATCTTCACTTCTGGTTCTTATTGTCATGTATGCAGTGAGTGCACAGAGACTAAACCTGAATTTGTGTTGTGCTCAAGTATTGATGACCTCATCAGCAGTCAATGTTGCTGCTGAAGTTCAAGCTTGAGGCTGAGTTCTCTGAGTGAGTTATTCCTTCATATCAGTATGAAGATGTGTCTAACTAGCAGCAGGTGTCACAAAAGCTAGCTGTTACTATTCTTCACATCAAAGTACAAAACAGTCATGATCAGTACAAGAATTCTCAAGCAATGAAGAAGATAAAAGCAGAGCTGGCTATGAGAGTCAATGATTCAACAATTCAACAACTTCTGATTCAGTTGTTGAACTCAGTCAATTCAGATGTTTGATGAATTCAGCAGACCCCTAAAGCACAGGCCATCAAAGTCAAAGCTCACAAGAAAGTTTCACTGCAGGATGTCATTGCAGAAGAACTGAATGATCAACTATTGACCCAGACAGTACACAACAGCTTAAACCTTCATATGAATATAAAGAATGGTCAGAATATCACTGATATCATCATTGCGCAGACCACACACTCTGAAAGGATCATAAAAGCTCTTAAAAAGCTACTGAAAGAGTATCAGAAGGATGATGAGTACATCACAGCCTTTACCATGTCAAAATCTTCTGAACACAGAAAAACAAAGAGATCAGAAGCCTCTGAAGCAGACTTTGTTGATGAGAATAGCTCAGATCAGAATGATGACAAGGACTTTGATGACACTCACATTCTGAGTGATGATAAAAAGAACAATGACTTTGTGCAGAGACCTGATTCTGATGAGGACAATGAGCTGAGAGATCAGAATATCTACACCCACCTTTTAACAACCACATTGAGATGAGCATGAGTGATGATGCAAAATAAGAATGCACTTGAGCAAAAACAATTTGATCAGAAGAAGTTCAACATTCAGATGGTTCTTAAATTAAACCCTGATTATGTCTATACTAGTATGAACATGAAGAACTCAGACACTCTGAAACAGGCTCTTATCTTGTTATGTCAAGCTTGATTCAGCGCTGAAGCTTCACATCTACAATTGACACCTCACATCAATTATGATGCTCTGTCAGCTGCTGTTGTTCAGGTCATCAAACAAAGAATGAAGATTGATGTTAAAGAAGAGGTCAGATTGATGAAGCTTTTCTTCAAGGCACCTATAGTGTAAGTGAGTCTCAAAGACATTCATTATCCTCATACTAATATGAAGATCAGCAGCAAAGCCAAGTCAAAGAAGATCATTCTGAACAAAGCCATCATGAAGCTGAAGGTATCAGTCAATGATGTCAAGAGAATACTGAAGAAAAAGCAGAAGGCAGAGCCTGAGAATGATACTTTGCAGAAGAAAGGCTCTGAGTTCATGACAATAGATAGTGACTTAAACGGCTCAGTGCTCACTAACCTCAATGACATTTGAAGAAGAAGCTATTTGGTGAAGACATGAACTTCAGATAGCTTATACAATAGCTAAAATAAAACCTAACATTCACTGATCTTTGTGCATGACAAATTACTAAATATGTGTAGAGAGCATGTGACATATCATGTGACTTCACCTTCATATCTATATGGAGGTGGCTACATACCTTGTCTAGCTGTTCAATAATCAACTCACCATGCCTCAACCAGTTATTCTTCTTGAACATCACAGGGAAAGAATCCTTGAACTGTCTCATAACAGTGTCAAGATATCAGATATTCATCAAATTCTACAAGATGAATACCATGTCAATATAACTCAATGAACTCTGCACAACCGACTTCACAAATGACAGATAATCAAGAATACTCAATCTGACACAAGTGACAAGTTTCATGACTGAATCAGAGAACTTTACCTACTCCGCCTGTCTGACAAGGACATTCTTCAGATCCTTGAGAATGAAGGTTATAAAATCACAGAATTCTCCCTCATACACATACAAAAGAAGCTGAGATTGAAGAACTGCGTTGATCTGGTTGATAAAGAGATAGCAGATGCAGAAATGCTTTCTATCATAGAAGCTGAACTGCAGAAGGGAACCATTGAGGGTTATAGATGAGATATGCTTCACACTCATTTCTGAGAGCAAGATCATCTAATATCACAGTCACTCACATCTTCAACATATTCTCTTCTTTACTAACACGTTATAGTGCTCAACTCTACAACTTGATTAAGGTTCTGAACCCTGACAGCGTTGCTCAATGAAGATATGACGTGCAGTGAACTCAAGGTGAATACATTGTTTCAGGTCCGAACTTCATATGGTCAATTGACGGTTATTGCAAACTGAACATATTTGGGTTTGAGATATACGGGGCCATGAATGCATACTCTCAATATATTGTCTGAATATACATTGAGGTATCAGCCCATACCAGTATAAGCTGTCTTCAACAGTTTCTGAATACGGCAAAGAAGACAGGCAAGATTTCAAGGATCATAAGGTCTGATTGAGAAGTGAAAACAGGCTTGCTTGCTGCTGCACATCATCACCTTCATCATGGTCACAAACCAGATATTTTCTTCAAGAACTGCTTTTTCTACAGAACAAGCATCAAGAACTAACAAATTGAGTCTTAATGAAATCAGCTCAATAAAACATTGATTTATTGCTGGTGTGTAGGTTACCTGCTCAACAGTAACCCATCTTCATACTAATATGAGCATAGGTGTACTTCAACAACCTTTGTGAAGAACAAAGTTTCAACCCTCTGTCACTGACAGACTGCATTTGTCTTCATGTCATCTACATGTTCGTACTATGTTGAGAAGTTTGTTTCTATGTTAAAAGCTGAAACTATCATAAGATTTGTCAACAAAAGAATCGGCTCAACTGTGTTTCAGGTCAACTGTGAATTCTCTATCATCACTCAAAACAGACTTCAGACCTAGCTCTTCAACCTGACTTGACTCTGCTTGATGAGTTGTCAACAGATGTGACGAAATATAGTATGTTCTTCTCTTGATCTGCTTAATGTGTCTTGCTAATAAAGAACAGGTGTGAACAAGTATCTATCTGCTGATGTTCTTGATTGATGTTCAAAAGTTATGACTGATCTTCATATTGATACAGAGCAGCTGAACATTAACTTTGAGGAGGGATTGACGCATCATAGTCAACTTCACTATCAGAAATATCTTCACTTGAGAGAGTTAGTCTATGAGCACATTGCATCAGGTAGTTTATCTGACATGCATGAGACAGCACATTTAACTGACGGTGTACAATGAATGCCTGAGATCAATGAAGATAATGGGTAATTGAGTGTGTCATAGACCTAATAGACAAGAAAGCTGCTGCTCTGCATGTGCCACATTACATAGCTATTACTCTGTATATAACCCCGTTAATTCTCAACAGCTCATATGAAGTGAAAGAACACCACAGCCATATCAGTATGGCAGAACCGTATTGTTCTCACACAGACAAGCCTCATGCTGACCTGTCAGTCAACATCAAATTCTGCCCTGAATGTGGTACTAAAAACCTACAAAGTGCCTTGTCTGCATCTTTCAGATCAGATACCATTGAAATTATTGATCTTAGTGGCTCTTTTCCTGTCATTTCAAGATCTTCATCATCAAGGAGTTCTCAAGCTTTTGCAAGATTACACAATATAGAATCACAGCTGGCCGCTTGATTCTCTCAATTAGATCATCATTAAGCAGAGACAGCATGACAGAAGTCATTTTCAGCACTCAAACTCTTTATCAGATGACATTCATCAACAGTCAACAAGGCTATGAGGGCTCATATTGCTCAGTCTACCTCAGCAACCTATACATTTGAGGTGCACTATATCATTGGGTTTTGTTCTGAGCATGACACTGAACAATCAGTGTCTTGTAAAGGGTGAACATGAAACCCATTCTGTATGTCAATCTTCATATCTGTATAAGACAACTGACTGATTAGCTTTCTCACAAGATCGTACTTGATTGTCAATTGTCAATGTTCAAATTGACGGCCTGAATGACTTCATTCACCAATGCCTTTTGCCTCAGGTGACACAATTCACAGATGCATTTGCTGATCAGCTTTGCAAATCATACCTGATCAATGACTGAAACAATAGAAGCAAAATTATACACATGGCAGTAAAGGCTGAAAGTGCTGTGAATGTCAAACAGTTGCTTTCATACCTCAAGAAACCGTTTGAAGGGATTTATCAAATATACATCATCATTGAGAAACAAGAGAAAGCTCTCTTACATAGTGATTCAGAATATTCAACTCAACTCAGCATCAAGAAAAAACCCAGCATCAAGAAGAAACCCAGCATCAAGAAAAAACCTGACATCAAGAAGAAATCAGTTGTCAAGAAGAAATCAGTTGTCAAGAAGAAGCCTTATATCAGTATGAAGTTTGATGTTCTATGACACAACATGATCAAGTTTGCTAACTGATATAGAACTCAGAACACCTAGCTCAGACAGTGTGCTGCATGCTCTTGAAGAATTTCAAGACATTGAATATAATGATTCTCAACTCAGCAACAATGAGAACCTGTCATCATCACACAAAGAGGTCAACAATTCAGATGAACATCACCTTGATGCTATAGCAGAGGCTGTTGCATCAAAGGTCATTGCAACCTCATTACAGTTCAAATTAACTTATAAGGTGATATTTCACTTTCATACTTATGAAGATTGCTGATTGAAGTCCCTAAAACTGTGATGCAGATGCAGATGTCAGTTCAATCAAGATGCAAGATCACTTCATTCACAATATGTCAAATGCAAAGAACACAACTCTGTCAAAATCAGAACATAAATGTACATGATCTTAGATGTCAGCCAGTGAATCCTCAAGTCATCGGCCTTT
>JAABUP010011555.1_pt1 | contig 10019 bp, 11 predicted proteins | sample 5559201 | NCBI WGS metagenome assembly JAABUP01 (sample SAMN10711887, study PRJNA513373) | rock metagenome | isolation source: Antarctica rocks | place: Antarctica | reverse complement strand
AGACAAAGGATCAAGGGCGCCATGTACTATCTCAATAATTTCATTGATTGAGACTCTTACAATTCAATTTATGAGAAAGATTTCTTGACTAAAGGTACTAATGTTGCATTGTATTACAGTTGTGAAAGATAGAATAATCAACTTTGTTCATAGCCTCAATAGTCAAAGAACTTTTGATGACGGTTCATTGAACATGTGCACCGAAGGTTCAATGAACATTTCAGTGATTCAGTGAACACTCACCCTGCAAAGAGGGGTGACACAGTCAACCTTGTCACATTTTCCTCAACATATGCAATGAGGGTGTGCATAGTTTAGAGCAGCCTGATCTGAATCATTCATCAATAATGAAGTGCAAATCATTATATTCTAGTTACACAAAACATCAGTTACAATGTGAGGCATCTGTCAACACTAGGTATCATGATTTTGTGACGACCACTGATCACGTTCAACTCAGAAAACAGTAACAATGTTTTCTCAAGCAAGTTGCAGTATGTTATGCAAAGAAGTTCACACCATCACATGATCACAAGATATTGTGCAATGTGAGCTGAGTATTGACGAGCGCATGTATGCACTTCTATTGTCAAAGTTGCAGACTCAGATGACTACACTTGATCTTCTTGAAGAGAGACTGAACACTGTTAGAGTCAAAGCAGTACTTCAACAAGGGTTCACTGTCATTTACTGTGAATTCAATGATGTCTTCTGTGATGTCTCTGAGCTGTGAAAGAATAAATGCCTCACATACCTGACTCAGCAGTGCAACTACAACAAGCGAAGACAAACAAAGAAAAAGAAAATATCTAGAAGGATTGAAGAACATGGTTCAGCATCAGCTTCAAATGTACCACAGTTAACTGAGATCAGTCTTTTCTCTTATATCAATGATGAGAAGCCTGAACCACTGAAGACAGTTCAGAATATCATGATACAAGTTCACTGAAACCAGAATCATAGCATCAGCTGCAGATCACAAGATCTGCTACAATCAGGAAAAATGAAAGGTGTGATCATGATGAATGACTTGAATTTCAGCAGATTCATATCGATGATTATAAAGGAACTGAAATACAACAACCAACAAGATATAATTGTGTATGAACACATAGACATGACTACTATGCACATTGCAAACAAGCTCAAGTAAAGGACTGCACTTTCTGAAATGCATACAGAGAGGTCTATACAGTTCTTCTTTGCAATCAAGAGAAGAACAGAAAGAGCTAACTGTGAGTTTGTTGACGTACAACACAAAGTTAACATGCTAATTTAAACAATTAAAGACACAGTTTCATCAACTGCTTTAGTCTATACAAAAACGCACAGTCAAAGAAAGAAGCTCAAACAAAGCGTTGAATATTGAAAGAATTGAACAACTTTAACCTCAGCAATGCATTCAAGAACAATCTGCACATTGATACATCATCTGAGAGGTTTGACAGCTGCTTGCCCTATCTTGTAACTCAAGTTGCAGAAGAAGGTCTCAACAGACATGTATTTCTGAACAACAAGCTCTTGAGCCGGTACTTATGTCATATCAGGTTCAGCCATCATGCTTCTTTCAGTGACATCTATGTGCAATACATATTCAACCATCAGCTTCAACTTCAGGTGCATCACCACTCATTTGAAAGAATGAGTTGAGGTGTCAAATGTGTGTTGTCTGCAGACCATTTTCTATACTTGTCTTTTGTCATTTCAGCATCTGTCATCAGAATCACTGAGCTCAATTAATTGTCTGCAAATGAACTAATGTTGTTCAATGAACGCGTTCAATGAACAAACCTCTGCAAGTTTCAGTAATTCTTTTCTGCTAGTCTTGCAAAATTTGCAAATTCAACCCTTTGACGCGTCAAAGTAACAACAACTATTTTAAAATCACCATCATTCACACAACAAGCTTCTTCCTATCAGCAAGAACTGGCTTCACAGTGATGATGTCTCAAAAACAAACAATTACAAAGAGTGTAGGTTATTCACTACAGGTGCTGATCAACTTGCTGTGTTAATCAATTCTTGCAGACAAAGCGCACTCATAAAGACAGTGCAACATCAGTGAAACCACATAAGCATAATAGACAGCATCTGTTCAGAGACTATGATGTCAGACATGCACCACATGAAGTAACAAGTGATGATGCTTTAAGAAACTCATTTGATGACAGTCAAGTCACACTTGAGGTAAGAGTCATCAAGAATGATATGTTCAATGTGACTAAACATCAGAAGTCAAAGTCAACTATAGGATTCACCACAAAACAGTCAAACTTCACATTGTTTTCTTGAGTGTCTGTCTATTTAAGTTTGTCAGCTCATTCAGACTGAGTTCACTTTCAATTGCATTCACATGATGATTCAGACACTGAGAGCGACAAGGGTTTATTTGATTCAACTCAATACTTATGAGGTAAAGCACAACGGAGGTCACATGCCTGCTTCACATCAGAACATGAATCAGTTGTTGCAATAACTCTGTCATATATCAAGACGTGAATTATAAGTGATCACGCAGAGCCTGAAAGCACACCATGGTCAGACACAAACAAGCAGTGGCTCAGCGACAAAATGAGAGAAGCATGAAGAAAGATGACAAGGTTGTTGAGAGATCATTCAGAACATAAATGATCAGGTGTGAATGAGAAGCCTACTGAATCAGAAGCCTGAAAAGTAAACATGCACTCATAGTTGCATGGTATTCTGCTGACATTCATAGTTATATGACACCTTCAGACAGTTTCGTGAGCATTTCATGATCTGAGTTTGAACACTGATAAGCAATCATTATGATTGACAGCTGCAGACAACACAGAATGATATGAAGAAGTATGCCTTGAGCCTTCTGCAGAATGACAATTTTGCTTGTGAAGAGGTATGTGAGAGTTCAACATGGGCCTCATCAACTGACATTGTTGAAGCCACTCAAGGCTAGGTTCTGCACACAAATTATCTCAAGTGTGTTGTCATACACTGTCTTTGACAAGAACAAGGATTTCATGACATTTCAACAGCATATTAAGGTGATGTTTGATCCTCTACCTGTCAATTCAGTACTCTTTGTGGTGATCATGGTTGCACATTGCATTTTGAAATATGAGACAAGAAGGTACAAATGAGAGAATTTTGATGGTCTCAGGGTGCAGAGTAAGTATCAGGTTGATGGTGAATTGAAAGAAGAACCATATTAACTCACTACATCTACAAGCCACTTGAGAACGCGTTAAGAATACATGGTTCAATCAGTTCAAGCAATAACAGAATAGTATACTGAAGATCTTATTATGCTGTGTAACTCAACAAATTGGCAGAGACAGGTTCAAGGCAGCTATAGACACTGACACAGTTTCAAACCCATATGCCGATCGTCTGAATGATCTGTCAATCACTAAAACACACAATGAAAGTACCCTGAAGACTTCAAGCTTCATTAACTCAACTTGACAGATACCCTTGTCATTTAATCAATTCTTTGACAACTTAATATTAAGTGACACAGAAGAGCGTAAAGAGGTAACTTCACCTTAATGCTCAGTGATCTGACAAGGGCTAACAACAGAAGTTGAATCAGATCACCACAAATAATATCAATCAGAAAATGATTGATTCTGACATTTTAAGGATTGAAACAAACAGTAAGTTGAAAAGTGACCTGATCAAGCCTTCAGACAGTCAAACTGAACAGCTGTTAAAAGAGAACAACTATATACTGAAGATAAAGGTATTGAAAGACAAAAAGCAGTTGATGAAGCAACTGAATGTCAATTGAGGCTGAACATGAGACACATTTGCAAACAAGACCGGCCTGAAGAAAGAGGCCAATGCACAACTGTGAGTTAAGACAAGTGTCATAAACAACAAGAACAATTACAGAAAGTTTGTGACCATCTATAAAGGTCAGAGTTCAATAACAGTGCAGTATAAACAGAGAGAGATAGTGAAAGACAATTGTACTCAATAGCTTTAAATCTTTCAAACCTACTCTTTTCTGAATCATTGCTTAACACAGTGTTTGTGATCAGTAAGATACTGTGTGAAATAATGAGAATGATGTGAATCTAACAACATACACAAACTGCACTTCTTAAACCAAATTGAATAAGTGTGTTTAGTGAACCAAAGATGATAATTGTGTTCAATGAACCTTAAGTGAAAAACATGATAAATTGACTTGTACTGCAATAGCTGAGTTGTGCGCATGAATCCTCAATGTAATCAATGATAATTAAGGTGGTTTGAGGACATTTAACGCAGTGTGCGACCTCAACATGTAAAATGACAAATGCAATTCAGTCAGCGTATGTCAGAAGATTGAAACAAGTGTATTCAACACATATTGTGAATAGTGCCCTGACTTGAACAAAATCTTTCTGAGCGCATTTGCCCGTGGTGGGTTATTGTGACCGCTCTGAGCAGCTCTGAGCTAAAACATAAGATTCACAGATCTGAGTGCTCTGAGCACTTTGAGCTAGCTTTGAGTTACTTCTTCAACTTGTTGATGTAGCAATCAACTCAGTATTGAAACAACTTGTGTGAAAAACTAAAAGTTACAAAATCAAGATCTGTTTATTCACAGAATACTTGACATCAGATAGTGATCATTAAATCTTTTCAGAAGATTACATGTCATCTGAGTTTCTGAATAGAGTGAAAGCACTTCAGAATCAGATTCAGTGAGAATATAATTAGTATGAACTGTGTCTACACTCAAAACAGTATATTGAGAAAGACAGTGAGAAATACATATAACTGATCATGCAAGAAGTAAAGCTTAAATGATTTCAGAATCTCAAGAAAAGAGCAAGCAATGCAGTACAGTTAAAAAACTGCAAGCTTTCTCAAAGAGACTAAAGAACAAAAAGCTTTTAATATCTCAGAAAAACAGCAAGAATCATAAGATATGAGTTGATGTTCAGATTGAGCAAAATAGACTTCTTCAAGCAATAATAGACTTAGAAGCAACTGACAACTATATTTTGCAATAAGTGATAAAAATGCTAAAATTAACACTGCAATGAGCATCAAAGCTTATGCAGATATATATAATCAATGAAGAATCTGAGTGAATAACAGATCAGATTCACATTGAAGTCATGATATTAAAAGATTCACAGAAGTTAATGTTTGATGTTCTCAATTCAATCAAGTATGACATCATATTAAAAATGTTCTGATTACACAAAAAGAACTCAAGAATCAATTGAGTCAGCAAAGAATTATACATCACAGTAAATGTGTATAAGATCTCTGAACAATCAGAAATGAGCTTATCAGAGCATAAGTTATGAGATTATAAAATACTGCTATTGAATGATAAGCAGTCAAAATGAATGTCACTATACTCAATGAGTGAAGATTAACTCAAGAAAGTCAGAACTTACCTTAATGAGAATCTCAAAAGAGAACTCATCAGATCATCAAAGTCATTGACAGAATACTTAATTCTGTTTGTATCAAAAAAGAATAACACAAAGCAACTATGTGTCAATTACAGACAACTCAACAAGATAATTAAACAAGATAGTTATTTCTTATCATTGATTAAAGAGTTACAAAATTGATTAAACAGAGTTAAGTGATTCATAAGTCTAGACTTGAAAGAAGCCTACTACTGAGTATAAATAAAGAAAGACAAAGAATGAAAAACAGTGTTCTGAACAAGATACAAACACTATAAATACACTGTTATGCTGTTTGAGCTCAAGAACACTCTTGTTATCTTTTAAAGATTAATCAACAACACATTGAGAGAGTATCTTGATGATTTTGTGATTACATATCTTGATGACATTCTGATATATTCAAATGATCTTGAGATGCACTGCAGTCACATGCACAAGATACTGAAAAAGCTTAATGAAAGAGCTTTATATGTGAAAAAGTCAAAGAGCAGGTTCAAAACAAAGAAAATCAAATTTCTTAATTATGTTATTCAATTTGAGCAAATCAAGAAGAACTCAAAGAAGACAGATGCAGTCAGAAACTGATCTTCATTAAAATGAGTCAAGAAGGTATAAGTCTTTTTAAAGTTAACAAACTATTACTGAAAGTTTGTATTTAATTATGCAAAGATTGCAGAACCCCTCACACAACTAATGTGCAAGAACAAAAAATGACATTGAAAAAAGAAACAGAAGAATGTGTTTCATGCATTAAAGAAAAGCTTTAATGAAATAGCACATCTGAGAATACTCAATTCAACATGTGAAAAGGTACTGAAAACTGATGCATCAGATTTTGCAGTAAATGCATGCTTGTATCAGATCAAGAATGAGCAACAGAGATTCATAGTCTATTAGTTTAAAAAACTATCAGAATCTGAAAAAAGATATGAGATTCACAATAAAGAACTTCTTATAATAGTGAAAGTACTGTAAGATTGAAGACCTTATCTCACAGATACTGAGAAGCCTATTTAGATCTACATAGATCACAAAAATTTGAGAAACTTTGCAACAATGAAACAGTTAAATCAATGACAGATTTGCTGAGCTAAACAGTTAGTCAATTATGAATTTCAGATTCATTACAAAAAGAATAATGAGAATGATGAAGCAGACACTTTAAATAAACAGTTTAATCATGAAGAAGTGAAGAAGATTCACATCAAAATTCTGAGTGAAGATGACAAAGAAATTCTCACAAAAGACTTAACAGTAACATATAAGATGAAGCAAGCTTTCTTAACAGATGAAGAACTAATATAAGTATGTCATGACAGCAAAGTCAATGAACACCTTAAAGTCAAGAGAACTGAGAATCTCATATAAAGAAGACATAATATCAGCAATCTTAAAGATTGAATCACTGAGTACATCATCAAATGTAATTCATGCTGCAGAAACAAGATTTAAAGAGATAAAAGATATGATGAGATAACATAACTAAACACATCAAATGTGTCATGAGAGTCAGTTACTATGAACTTCATAACAAAGTTATTGATATCAAAGAATTTGACATGAGAAGTGAAATTCAACAGTATATTGACTATAGTTGATAGATTGATCAAGTACATCATGTTCATTTCATTTAAGAAAACCACAACAGCATCAGTATTGATGTACATCATACTGCAAGAATTGATTAACAATCATAAGCTATTAAAGAAGTTTATCACTGACTGTCACAGGTTTGCAATGAGACTGACGCTCAATTGATAATTTCTAAATATAAGAAGAATACTATGAAGAGAAAAAGAAAAGCTTCATACAGAAGCGAAAAGATAATGTGCTTTAGTCTTAAGGTCTTAGTAAGCAACTAGATCATAAGACCTTAGTATGAGTTCAACTTATGACATCACCTCTTTCTTCTTCTTCAAAGTTGTGCTTTAAGCTTCTGAAAAGGTTGTTGCACAGTTGTCAATGTTTGTTGACACATGTTTGTCTGCTTTGTATGAGTAAGGTTTGCAGATGAAATTTTTTTTCATTGCTTGCGTGATTTCCTCTGACAATTCACTTGAGCTTATCTGTCAGTGAAGTGAGTTATAAACCCCTTCACCTCATGTATGACTTCTCTTTTTCTTTCTTCTTCAACTTCTTCACTCACAACTTTTGTATGTGCAATCTTTCTTGATTGAATATGTTAACACTGACTCTTGTACAACAAGCTCAGCAGCAACAACATCAACAACAACAACAACAATGTAAGTGTTGTACAGATATATGTCTCAGAGCTGACAGCTCACAGAGCCCTCATTCTTTACAATGTGTACATTGTTGCTCTTATTCTTGTGGCTGCTGATGAAGATTCAGTTCTCTTTGTTGATCAACAGCAGCTCACTCAGTATGTTCACTTTTCTCAGACAAGAGACATCTTTGCGCTGCCTGATGTGAATGTCTCATTTGTATGACTTCATATCATGTTGAATTAGGTGAAGACTCATCAGTCATTGTACATTAATGCAATTCTAATTCAGAGTCAGAGTGTGTTGATTTCTGATGATTGTATCAACTGTCAAACACACAGTATGATGCTCTTTTTAAAATGTCATTGTACATCAAAACATTTCAGTGAGTGTTGTGATAACTGCAAGTGATGTGATCACACTGCTCGCTGTTCTGTATGCAACAATGACATTCTCATTGTCATCTTGAACAATGAGAACAACAACAATGTTAATGAGAATGAATGTGCTGCTCAGCTGAGGCAAATCACATCAATGCTGCTGCTGATGAGAACAGTCATCATTTATATTGCTTCTTAAATATGTACAACTCTTCTTTCTTCTTTGCACTGTGCTTGTTTAGTTGTACAAGCTGTGTGCAGCACTTATAAAGCTTAGTTGTATGAGCTGTGTGCAACATTTGAGCAATGTGTCTTATCTCTTTGCAATGCTCAGAACAAGTAGCTTCAGCGAAATCAAGAAGGCAACATTAGTAATTAGCATAGAAATAAATCAAATAAATTTGACACTAAATTTTGAACTTCATACAATTTCTTAAACTCATGAAGCATCTCAACCTTCTTGTGTATGATTTAAGATCTAGTCACCTCAGGTTGTATTAACTTTCATCAGTTTAATGTCACTGTGTCTTTCATGACAGATGTCAGTTCTCATGTGAATCAGGTATAACTGATTCATTTTATCAAGTACTTCTTCTTGAATTCTTCTTTACATCATATGAATCTTTTCTTCAGAATCTTCTCTATCTCAAACTCTTCTTCATTGCTTACAATTTGTGGTGAGGGTTGCAGATCTGTCATATGCTGAGAAGAAAGAGCGTTCATGACTGCTGATTGAAGCATGACTGAATAAAACACATTATGAATACTCAACAGTGTGTTTAAACAGAAGAAATGTAAGCTGATCTTCTTAACAATGATGTACTTGACATTCTTTGCATTAAACTTCTTGCACAAACAGTTCATATGTATGTTCTTAAGATTTAGTCAAATCTTGTCTTCTTTCTTAAAGTCATAAGACTGCTGTCTCTTTTGATTTATCACTTCTTTCTGTATCTGTTGAGTGACAGCCATAGTTATTTGTGCTCACTCTGTGACTTCTTTCATCTTTCATACAATCTGATCAGCTTTCTGTACTGAACTTTTCACAGATCATACAGGCTTCAACTTCTCAAGTAGTTGTAAAGGCTTCATGTGATACTCATGAGACAAGAAGACAAGACTCACTTCTGTTGAGATGAAGTCATGATTGTTTATGACTAGCTCAGTCATGAGAAGCAGGCTTGCTCAATTGTTCTGACTATAATTTGAGAACATACAAATGTACAGCTCAACATTCTGGTTCATTTGCTCAGTTGTCCCGTCAGTTTCTGAATGGTATGCTGTGAACATTCTTTGTACAATCTTTAAAAGTTGACAGACTCTTTTTCATAGGCTGCTCACAAACTGAGTGCCTTAATCTGAGACTATTGCAGTAAAAGCTCATGAGCTCAATAGAAATGTTGTATGAATGTCTGAGTCACTCATTTTGCAGTCATATTCTTGCACAGTTCAAGTATTATCTTCTTGTTAAGACAATCTGTAATTATCAGAAGATTTGTACAACTCTCACTTGACAGTAGATTTACTACAAAGTCAATGAATATCTTTCATCAAATCTGCTCTGATACAGGTAAAGACTTCAAAAAGCCTTGTCAGCGGTCTTTTCAGCTGTTGTTTATACAACATTTGTCACAATTTCAGCAGAATGTACAAACATTCTGTAGCATCTCAGGTCAAAAGAACTGTTGTGATAAAAGAGCATCAGTTACATCTCTTTCTAAGTGTTCAGTCATTGTTGAGTCATGTGTATACTGAATCAGTCTCATACAAAGAGGTTCTGATGACAGCACTCAGTGTCTTCTGCAAAAGAGTAGCTTTTCTTCATCACTCAAGGAGCATTTCATTATGAATACCCTCACTTCTAAAACAGTAGAAAATGATCTTTGTTTCTTGCAAATTGTCTGACAAAGCTCATTGTATGACTCATCTTCTGCTTCAGCATTCACTCACATCTGTTTGAGGTCTGTGGCCTCACTGAACAAGTTCTGATCTTGTACAAGCACAGGGATCGA
>JAABUP010011554.1_pt1 | contig 10019 bp, 10 predicted proteins | sample 5559201 | NCBI WGS metagenome assembly JAABUP01 (sample SAMN10711887, study PRJNA513373) | rock metagenome | isolation source: Antarctica rocks | place: Antarctica | reverse complement strand
GGACCCTTTGATGCCTCCAAAGAGAAACACAAGTAACCATCATTTGAAAAGCAATAAGGATCTACTGAAAGTCAAGGCTTGCGGAGACTTTAAAGGCACTTGCTGGTCAGAAAGCAGACGTAGGGCACCTCGAATGGGTGGCAGTGGAGGCTGAGGAAGGACAATGGATACGAAGCACTTGCAGGAACATACCCGGAAGAAGCCAACGTTTTGCTGGAGACGGAAATGTGAAGTGCAGCTGCGACAGAGAGTGAGACGGGCTCTGACGCTGACGTCAATACAGACAGCTTCGATAAGCCTGATGCTGGTCAATGGGCATGACTAACGTCGTTGCTCAAGATTTGTGATGGCTTAGCGTATGCGGATCCCAGTGATCAATGATACGTAAAACTTGCCGGCGAAGGACTTGCATCTGTCCCTTACATGAGCAGCACGCAACGCACGGGTTGGCCCTGAAGTACCGAGACACCAGCATAACAAAGACGTGGGCTCCATGATCCGCCCTACTATTTCAATCTGGTGCTAGTTTGGAATAGGCGTACTAAGAGCGGATCGTCGTAGTGAATTGCTGTCCACGCACCTAGACTGGCTGTGACGCACCGGCACGCGGGCAGGGCGTTTCAGCTGAATGGTCTGTGCGTATGGTCCACCTGTCATTGCCCAGACTTGGGCGCTATGTTGTCTTTCACCGCCAGCCAGACTCCCGTCCGGACGAGAGCCTTGCACGGACATGTAATTCTACGCGTACCTGCTCCGTTCGCATTGCTATGGCCTATCATCAGTCAGAGGTGAAGTCCGCAAAAGCTGGCTTTGGACCACTGTCAAACATCGGCGGGGCTGTACAGGAATTTTCGATGCTGAAGAACCAGGGTAGGTCATTTGCGCGTCAACGAGAGCTTGCGCTGACTGGCATCCTCAAGAGAGGACAGAGAGAAGGGACCAAGACCAGTTAATGAGAGGGTCTTTACGTCGGAGTACACGTCTGCGCGGGGCAGAAGACCAGCAACTGCAAAGTGCAATTGAGGTCAGTAGAATGGAACCACAACCGAGATCTCTCCTCGACAGTCGTGGCCTCTTTGGCAGACACGTTTTGTGGCTTCCGCTGCACTGAAGTGCTGACCCAGTTCGACCGTCTTCAGGGGCAGTCTAGTCGCTCTCAAGCGCAGACCCGAAAACGGAAGAGAACACCAGATACTGGAGATCCGCCTGCACAATCAACCGCCGTCTCCCGCCCGAAGCATCTGCAGACGTGTCCCTCACGCGCTGCTGTCGACTTCACGTCTGGTAAGGCGCAGTCAAGGGGTGCGGGCAAAGGCAAGAGCAACAATCATATCGACTACTGGAGGAAAGAACGAAGGTGGCCGAAGGAATACTTTGAAGGACAGAGCAGTATGAGTCATCTACTTGCGCGGAAGAAGTCGTCGTACTCTCTTCGGCGCAGACAGTCGGAAGCTGGCTCAGTGACGTCCAGTGACACCCCTCCCAGCGACCAGCAGCCGAGGGAGGTCAAAAGTGCTCCTTACAAAGATCAACGCTACGAAACTCTTTCTGGAGACCCGGGGCAGCTTCATGGGCAAACATGAAGTGGGTGTTGGAGATGTGAGTAAGAGCTTCAATCGAAGACTGTTGGATATGGAGCAGACCTTGCCTAACAATACCTTGTTTCGCGATGATCTGTTCGACAGGTCTTGTCAGAACCTTCAAAACAAGAATGAGGCGAAGATCGTACAGGACATCAGTCGGTTGATTGTGCCGTCTGTGGAGCAATTGGCCCTCTTTGGAGCTAAAGATCTGGACATTCTGGTCGAGAGTGTCAACGAGGGATGGAATAACTCTATACCTCTGATCAAGACCCGTCCTCAACCTGATTACTCGGCAGGGTTCCGGCGATCCGCATTCACGAACGAGCAGCTCCAGAAACTGCAGCCCTTTGTCGGCGAGTTGACGGACATGTCGTACTTCATGGCCACATACTATCTGTACTTCCCATTCCTGACCTGCGAGGTCAAGTGTGGAGCTGCCGCACTAGACGTCGCAGACCGGCAGAACGCTCACAGCATGACCCTTGCCGTGAGAGGTGTTGTTGAGCTTTTCAGGCTGGCCAAGCGCGAGAAAGAAATCGACCGGGAGCTACTTGCGTTCTCGATGTCGCACGACCACAGCACGGTGCGGATCTACGGCCACTACCCCGTGATTGAGGGGAAGAACACCGCCTTCTACCGGCATCCGATTCGCAAGTTTGACTTTACGGAGCAAGAGAAGTGGACGGCATACAGGTTTACGAAGAACGTCTACGACGTCTGGATGCCAACACACTTCGCAAGGATATGTTCGGTCATCGACGAGTTGTCTCCGGACATTGCCTTTCAAGTTTCAGAAAGATCCAATTCGCGCGTTTCGGAAGCGACCGGACTTTCGCAAGGAGTGGAAGGTCTCTTCACTGAACCTTCGGACCTCGACACACAGTTCATCAGAACAGAGGGCAGCGGACATGGCAGCCTCGCTGGCCTACAGGATGTCACGCCAAACACGTCGCTCTCCCCTGCGACCGAACCCGGCACGTCCAAGGGGTCAAAGAAAAGGCGGATTGTGACATAGCACCGTCCGATGAGAGAAAAATAAGGCACACAAACCACTCTGTCGAACAAACGAGCTAATAGCCAGAGTCACCTGATTATACCGCTCTTTATGGTCAAATTGGGATAGCCGAGATAGAATGTCGCCCCGGACCACGCCGTCGAGTACCACGCCGTCAAGTACCACGCCGTTGCTTTAGGTCGATGCCACTGCGCCGAGCAACTCTGAAGACTCCTCAATCGTCAAACTAAAAGACTCGTCGATCGACGGCTGATTCTTATTAGATCAATTCCTTGGAGGTTCAGTGGCTTGAAGCTGGAACTTTCATAATCCCCTTGTGGCTTGGGAGCGTGATAATGTAGACCGAGGTTGATGAATTGATGTTGAACCAGACGAACGCCAAGAAGTAGGTAGAAGTTGATTCAGGTATTGAACCACAATACTGTTCGGAGACGGGAGAGGAGGTGGGGTAATGCCGTGTGGTTGGCCCCAAATAACTTGCTGCCGCTCGTGTTCCGTGTCCCCGACATATGAGAACGTCCACCCACTCCACTGGTGGGTCAACATCGGTGACGACGTAGTGCTAAGATGTCGTCGTCTGCATGCCATTCGAGCCCGCAGCACTGGACAGGCGCTCAAATGGAGCGGATGAATGCCCTATTCAACAATCAGCCACTGCCAAGTGCTCACAAAGCATATTAGGACTGCCCGGCCGATTGCCGATGATGAGTTCCTGCGCGTGCGTGAAGTCTGCCAGTTTGCACGATGGGGTTGTTTCACTTTCTTCGACGGCGAATACAAGGACCCCACTATTTGCTGCCTCATCCAAGTCCCAAGGGAAGATCATACTACAAGCGGGCAGTGATGGCGGATGCAGCCGACAGATGCAATGACTCTGTAGGGTGAGAAAACAAGTACATGCTACCTAACGTGCAACGCGATCCACACTCATGAGGCGTCCCCGCTGAACCCACCGATGTCGTACCGCTTGGCGCTGTAGTAAGTCCGGCGCGGCCATAATCTTCAGGTGCGTCTTCCGAGATCGCCGGTGAGACCTGGAGCAGTATTGCTTTCTCCAAGTCACATAGTGCGCTATGTTCGACATCACATTTAGCATATCGCCGGGCTATGTCAGACACGGTCTGATACATACTTTGATGGAGTACCTTAGCCAGACGCCCTATCCTCGGATGGAGCCCGCGTAGATGGAGGGTCGTCCCATGGACCGTTGGCAAACGGGCTGGCGAAGAAGTCCGTGTGATCCGAACTTTCGGGCTCGAGTGGATTATCTGATCGAGTGTCGCGCCCAATCATCCTGGAGATCTCTACGCATTGGGCAAGTTTTGCCCCGCTTGATGCGGGCAAAACTTGGCCTGTGCAGCTTGCCGTCGCTACGGCCCGGCTTATAACGTCGTATAAGAGGTTGTCTCGCGTACAACGCAGACAGGGCAGACCCCGATCCAGCCTGGCGCCGCCGCGTCGGGCTTAGTGTGATGAAAGTGGGAGTGGAATACTCACGTCGAAATTAGTTATGTCAGAACGGGTGCCTCGTCGTTCCTCGCTATCCCACAAGTATCACTCCCGTCCCATGTTGCGTCACGGGCCGTTGCGCACCTGCGACCCCTCACGCCTTCGACGGCCTACCGGACACCCTCGCCGTCGTCCTGCTCCTCCTCCGCCGTCGCCTGCGCTCCCTCTGACGGCGGATCTCTGGAGTCGCTGGGGGCTGACGGGGCCCTGATGTGGCTGCTGGAGCACGCAATGGACTTTCGACTTCGATTTCTGGCACTCGGTCTCCGGCACACGAGAGTAAGGCCGTTAATTGCATCCGCCGTGAGCCGTGATGCCTCTACCGGCTTCACTAACGTGTCGCCCGTTAGCGCGTGACCGCTGCATGAGTTGTGTCTGATCTTTGCATTAAATGGATACCTGGAAAGTGGACCCTGCTTACCTCGTCCAAGACACGTCTGAAGGAATGACCTCACCAGCGTACAATCCGAGTTCCCGTGTCTGCTCATGTTCACGTTGATGTGGCTGCAGAGCTTCCTGAACCTTCCGACGCAACTTTTTGACGCAGCCGTCGAAAGCAGGATTGATGAATTCGCAGAGCAGACTTTCGGCTGTCGAAGCGTCCGCTGAATGAGCCAGAATGAGTTCCACTGTTGTTCGTGCTGCAGCAACGATGTGGTCCATGTATTCCTGTACAAATTTGCTCCATAGCTGCGATTGATTGAAAAAGAGGTCGCCAACGATCATCGGGTTGAATGTACCGGGCAGCTCCAGTCCTCTAGTCCTTCTCATCGGTTCGCTGACCCCTTCCATGTACGCTGAGCGCAAGATGCTTTGGTGGGAAGTTGATGCTGCGACATGCAAATGGCTACCACTGTTCACCTCATCATCGTCGAGTATTTTGGAAGACGATCATTTGTCTGCATGGTTGTGCTAATTTCAGCAACAGGTCTTGGATCACGGCTCTGAGCTGGATCCAGCATCTTGATACCTCCATGTCTTTCACCAGTGACGACGCGTCCATCGATGCAGATCACACGATGCGAATGTGGAGTGAAAATCTGGCCAACTGCGGTAATGAGATTGGCAAGACCTTCCGCGTTGTGAATGAAGCAGCGGGAAGAATGCGAGGAGTCGGATTTGAGGATGTGCAGGAGAGCTGGTACAAAATGCCTTTTGGAGCGTGGTCCGAGGATCCGGGGTGTCATATCCTTTGCCCCATACATCTCAATTGATTGACTTCAGACTGGCCAAGGCTAATACCGATTCTGTAGGATCTGCAAACACTCGGTTCTCAAAATCGGCGTTCGGCGAGTGAAGTAACTCGAACCAATCGCGTCAGGTGAGCCAGCGCGTAGGCGTACCCGATGTGGAGATGATTGCTAAACGGCATGGTCCGGAATCGTGTCCACTGGTTTCCCTTACTCTTGTACCTGCGCTGCACGGTGCTTGGTAGCGTTGTAAGATAGCATCCTCCTTGTCGAGTCACAGTTCCGCGGCAATCGATCGTTAAACCATACTGACTATGAGAACCCTGTCGTCGAATCGAACCTGCGTTCTCCAGGAGATGAACGTGATAAAATGTGAATCCGAATGTCGTGATGGAGCCGGTTCAGCATCCTACACAGGATAGCCAAGGAGTGTCTCGTATGAGTAGTAGGCCCCTCGTTGATTGCGACCGGTGGGCTCCATTGGGCCCAGGCATTTGCGTGATATGGACGAGCCCTAGTACGTGCTGGATGAAACTGCATGTACATCTCACAACAGTAACATGATGGCTTACCACAACCAATATAGCGATCACCTCCAGCAGAATTGAGATTGTTAAGATAGAAGTGCTCCAGCATCAAGATTTCTGCGTGTACGACCGGAACGAACTTGTGTTGCCTGCGTTTTTTTCATGGAATGCGGCAATTCCTGCAGCGCTTGCTGCACCCGGTCTCGTTGTCCCTGTTCCACGGTCCAGGAGTCTCTCGTGCAAGCTCTGGCGTACGTCGTCGATAGCCTGTTGGAACTCCGGGGGCGGAGTAGGCAGCCATGAAGATAACTCAAATTCTTGACTAACAAACATGACTTCTTGTCCTTCGAACAAATGTGGACAAGTCTTAGCCATCTGTACCACACACTTGGAAGCCCCTAGCCAAGATGCCAATCGGCCAATGTAGTGGCGAGTGTAAACTCACGACTCTGGTACCGACTTTTGCGTGATCTTCTGCTTTAGACTTCGATAAGAGAGGCAAGATCGGAAATGTTATGCGCTCCTGCAGAGGTCTTGAAAGTCGTCTCGCTTCCCTAGCATCGCATGGAGACCTTCGAGAAGCTTTGCGTCTCCTAAGCAGTATCAGTGTCCTTCGGAATTTAGCTGTCACTATCAAGCTGACCTTCTCCAACACATGCGCCTTGGACGGAGACCATTTCGACGTGTATCTGAAGTTTCATGAGATGATCTCCAACCCTCACATGACTGCTGCGAACCGCGGCGTGAAGTATCTGGCCTTCAACATGTTCTGCAATGAGTTCGGAATCGGAGGCGAGCTTCTGTAACTCTGAGAGAATCCAGTTCAAATGAGTTAGAGATCTAAGCTTTACACGGCCGTTTGCAGAGATCCAGAATCGCACCGCATGAGAGATCTGTTCTGCGCCGACCAACGTCACGGTTTGGCCGCCACTCTCAGTGTCGCACAGCCAGGAAAGGTCGTCGAGGAAAACACGCCATGATGATCTTGGAACTTTTGAATGGCTTGAAGATGGACGCGGTATACTGATAAGGATGACGGCCTCATAAAACCGATTTGCGACGTCGCCAGAAGAAGCGTCAAGTTGCCCAGTGCCGTACGAGCGCAGCAGAGCCTCCATTGCAAAGCGCTTTGCCGAGAATTTGATAGGTAATGAAATTGAAGACGACTGAACAAGTGTGCCAGCCCTGGGTTCTTTACAAGACGAAGTTGTACTAGCTTAAGTAGAGTCACAGCGACGGGTGCGCAACTGCTACCAGCATGCCGTATCATTTAGTATGTAGTCGAGTCCTATCCACATACTGTGTCCGAGTGACTGCGCGATGCGCGATATGCCGCCAACTCTGATACATCACAGTACACCAAGCACTGTAACAAAATTGACTTTCTTCGAGTGACATCGCGAATCCACTACTCTACGGAAAGAGCTACGCTGGCACAACATCCATACCTCTGCACGCTTCCTTCGCAGCTTCATGTTTGGCCCGCTTCTTCGAGGAACCGTTCCCCGCCAAAACTGCGTCCATGCATAGAGACCGTAGCCCCAAATAATGGCGGGTTTTGCCGCAACGGCTTGACTTCGAACCGCGGACGAGTACCTACAGCAATCCCTCTTTCGTTGAGAGCGGCGGCAAACTGTGCCAAAGTCGGAGCCGCGCAACCGTCAGATGGTAAATCAGAGCTCGATACCACAGGTCGTGGTACTGGAAATGACTCTCGACGCGTTGAGTCCGCGGACCAGGCGTGGCGTGAGATTTGCTCACTACAGTACTTACGCAAGCTTTGCAACATCATCTTCTTCGAGCGTCTGCTTCCGCCAAGGACGTTCTGGCCAATGCAAGCCATCAAGCCTTCATAATCCCCTGAAGATGTATGATGAAAGCCGGATGACTGACTTGAGCCAGCATGGTCTTGCAACAGCCTGAAATGCTCGGTAAAGGGGTAGTGTCGTTGCGCCTCTTGAGCCGTGGACTGGAAGACGTCAGCCTCTACGCACGATTCTCGACGTGTACAAGTGTCTCTTACATCCATGTCGATGATAGAAGTGGGCATAGAAGTAGTACTAGCAATGTGTTGCGCAAGTACGCACATGAAGTACTTCTTGCCCATCCAGTAGTAGACATCTCGACTATGCCCGCCGTCATCCCCAGAAGACTGAACTTCTGTGTTCCATTCAGTAATAACGTCCTCGGTGGCGCTGGTCTCCTCGTCGCTGTCGAAGCGGATAAAGTCCACAACACTTGCTGCCATTGCAAGATAGTTGGAAGTCCGTTGTTCGGTGCTGGAAAATATTGGGGCTATAAGTTTCACAGATAGTTGGCAGGATCACCATCTTAGATGTGATACAGTAGCATCAGCGCTCATGTGTGGTTTCCAAGCAATCTCGGCAATATATGGAGGGGCTCACGTAGACGCGGTTGACGCACCTTTGCGTGCAATGCATTAGGGCTACACTCTCCTGTTTACAGTATGAGCTAGGTTAGGGCGTTCTTGTCCCGACTGGCTGATGCATGCGAACGTCTACTCCGCTGGAGCCGACACGCAGATCGACATCGTTCGGAAGTCACGATTAGTGTTGCGTGACACTAGCAGACGACTCGTAACAGGGTTGAACAGTGTAGAAAATACAGCGATCTACGAATACGTCGATATAATGAATGCGGATTCCGCCAGTATAATCAACTGTTTTTACAGGTCATATTATTGCATCGGGCGTATGAACCCACGCCTTCCTCCATTCCAACTCGTACGAATCAACTACAATGTAGTCTTCAGTTGACGCAGAGACTGGATTTGACCCTGCCTCGGTGCCAGGACTAGGTCCTACATCTGTACCAGAACTTGACCCTGCCTCGATGTTGCGCGGTCCGGAACTCACGGCTGTCGGCATTGTCAGCTCCATTAGAAAATGTTGTACTACGCATTGGCGAAGATGACGGTAATCCTCAGCCAGTCGTGGTACATGGACGACTTTTAGTCGGGCAACTACACTGTCGAACTTTGGCCCGCTTTTAGGGAGCAGCTTGGTCCAGCTAGGTCTTGTAAGCTATAACTTCGAGATGATAGGGTCCACCACTCACCAAGATTCCGGAAGCTTTGTGCCGAGGACGAACGGGACACCTACGACCATCGACCGCTCAATCATGGCTGAAAGAGTCTCTTTCGTTTTCTCCAGACTTGTGCAGAGGTGGTGCTGGTGATGCAATACGGTCGCTGTGCCTTCGACGGAGGTAATCTTATGTCGGGTACGGAACTAAACCAGCAGAATCCAATAGTACCGTTGGACAATGCGTGACTACGTGTCCAAATGCGTTATCTTCTGGTAGCACATCACAATTCTGGCTTGTGGCTCAAGCCCGACTGGGCCGAGTAGCGAAGCATGCTTCCAGAAAGTGAACGGGTCGGATATCCACTCGTCTCTGTATTCTTGTTGTAGTTCTACCGTACCGGTTTCGGGACCTTGGAAGTCGAGTAGTCTCTGAAATCGAGCGTTCTCGTTTGCCGCCCTTCTTTGATTATGTAGGCTGGTCTTTTGAAGAGGAACGGACGCTGTTAATGGTGACTATCATACCACCCACGTGGACTTCTTTGCTACCAATGGCAACGACATCGGCGTAACCAGGCTAAGGGCGTTGGTCCACTATTTGAATACCGAGTTCGCCGACGAGATGAGAGGAAAAGGGTAATCATTTAAGCAGACCAACTCAAAGCACGCACCGAAGCTAGAGACAACTAGTCCAGTGGACAAAAAGAGCGGATATTGGGCGAAGAAAAAGAAGAAGAACACGCCGATGGCATGGCCTGTCGATGACACACCACCTGTCCAAGACGACCAAGCGGCTTGACGATTTCGTCCCGTCGATGCAAGCGCAGGAAACAGGCGAAGTTACCCACGGGCGAGATAGCAGGGGCAACGAGCAGTTATACATCACTGAAGCCAAGTTGAAAGCGTGGGTCAGAGAGGTGAGCTTCAGCCTACAAGACACAACTGTTAGATACTAACGCCGGATGCAGACTTACTTGAAAACACGCGGAAGAAAGCTTCCAGGCAATTACAATCACGTTCTGCTGACTGAACTGTTTCATCGTCAGTCGCGCAGATGGCCACAAATTGCTGGAAACCATGTTGATGCAATCTACGATAGCATCGTGACCTTTGTTGAACAAGCCGTGGCCCATCTTAAAGTGGAAGGTCAC
>JAABUP010011553.1_pt1 | contig 10019 bp, 12 predicted proteins | sample 5559201 | NCBI WGS metagenome assembly JAABUP01 (sample SAMN10711887, study PRJNA513373) | rock metagenome | isolation source: Antarctica rocks | place: Antarctica | reverse complement strand
ACCTACAACAACGCCAACCAGATCAGCACCGCCGGTTACAGCTACGACGCCGCCGGCGACCGGACCGTCACCCCGACAATCGCCGCGACGTTCAACGCCGCCGCCCAAACCACCACCACGGTCAAAAGCGGCGTCACCTCCACCTACACCTACGCCGGCACCAACTCCAACGAAGTGCTCAAAGAAGCCACCGCCGGCGGTCACACCTACGGCCTGACCTACGGCCGGCCCGATCAGTCCGGACTACCGGAAATCGAGCAGGTCAACTACGACGGGGTCACCGGCTACATCCAGCACGACCCCACCACCGGCAGTCCCGTGATGCTGCAAACCAGCAACAACGTCAACTGCCTGTACATGTTCGACATCACCGGTAACCCCATCGTGCTGTCCACCAGCTTCAACACCACCAGCTACGCCCTGCAATTCGATCCGTACGGCTCCGCGACCCAAACCTCGGTTGGCAGCAACGGTGGCACCACCCAAAACCCGTACTCCTTCCACGCCGGACTGCAAGACCGCTCCACCGGATACATCAAATTCGGTGCCCGCTGGTATGACCCCGCCACCGGTACCTGGACCCAACAAGACACCTACAACGCCCCGCTCAGCCCAGGCAACGCCAACCGCTACCTCTACGCCGGCGGCGACCCCATCAATATCGCAGATCCAACCGGAGCGAGTGGACTCGGTGACTTCTTCGGTGGTCTGGTCGCTGTAGGCGCGACGATCCTTGCTGCCGCCACACTGCCGATTACTGCGCCGGTAATCGTGGGTATTGGAATAAGTGCGGTCGGCGCTGGTGGTTTAACTGGTCTTGGTCTTGGCGAATGCTCCAATGGAGACTGTTAGCCCTATGAGCCATGAATCTCGATCAAGAACGATCGGCTTCGTTATGGCCGGGCTAATCGCGCTGATCGGAATCGGCGTCCTCGCTACCGGCCATCACACCACCCTCAGAATAACCCTGGGCATACTCTTACTCGCCGGAGGCACACTGATTACCCTTGGAACAGTGCTGAATAGCCGACGACTAAAATCAAGCGGGCAGCCTGAGCATGCCGATCCGGAATAGACGCCAGCAAAGCACCGGTGTCCGGGGCGATCTCCCATCTGGACTTGCCCCGTCGGGTCTCATCTCATCAATAACCCAGCACGATAGCGTCGAGCGCGCAAGCGGTGCGCCCCGGGCTATCCGGAACAGGGTCGGCGCTGCGACCGCGCGGGCCGACTACAAGGAGTTCCCTTACGCCATCCGGCGCCGGCGTGACGACCAGAACGGCGAGGAGCGAATTCGCTTGTCCGAGGAGGTGCGTCGTGTGCAGTCCCGCGTGTCCTTCTATCAGGCCTGGACTCGGGTGGAGGATCCAACGACTGGCGCCGCCTACAACGACCTGGTCAGCCAGCTACGGAGTCTCGCCGGGGCCTCGATGCGAGCTGCGTGGCTCGAGCCGGCACTCGACAACGACGCCGGTATGAACATCGGCCCGGACCGCGTCAATCTGAGCGAGCTCCGATCGGCCGAGGAGACGTTCCTCAAGGCCGCTGATAACCACGTCAAGGCCCTTACAACTTTATGGTGGCGCCGACGCCCGAAGCCGGCCGCCGAAGGCGAGCAGGATTAGTCAGCGCCTGCGACCCTCATGCTCTGCCGCCCTCTGGCCGCTGGACTCTGGTCTGTCAGGCACGCTCAGCGCACCGACTGACGCACCCGCGCGCTAAGGCAGAGCGCTGAACGGGAAGTCCGGGTCGACCGTCAGGAGGCCACCACGGACGTGGTGCCGTCGCTTCCACCGGACCGCCCATCCCGATGGCGTCCGAACGCGCGCTCAGCCTGCTTCGAGAACGAAGAAGAGGAAGGACAGGAATGCTGTTGATTCGCCGCGGCGGATACGGGGGGTAAGGAGCTCGCGCGGGGTCTCCGGCGATGGCTCCGGTTCGGCCACGACAGCGATTCTGAATCCTGCTGCGGTGAAGGCGTCCGTCATTGCGTGCAACGGCCGATGCCACATCTTCAGTACCTCCTTCCGGCCGTCGACTCGAAGTCCTCGGAGTATTGCCTGGTAGCGAAATAGTCCTCGTCGGGGTGAGTTATCAGGCGGCCGGTGGGTGATTGACCGAGAGGACGACGCGACTGCCAGGCTTCAGCACTCGCCGCAGTTCGGCTAGCGGGCCTGCCCAGTCAGGTAGATAGTGCAGCACGAGCGATGCAACGACAACATCGAATGCATCGTCAGTGAACGGAAGCGGGTTGGCCAGGTCCGCCACGGACAGCGGCACATCGTCGCCGAACCTCTGGCGTGCGAGCTCGACCATTGCCGGACTGCCGTCGAATCCGGTCATGATGGCGCCTTTGGCACGCAACGCTGCGGACAACGGTCCAGAGCCGCACCCAGCGTCGAGAAGTCGCCGACCGCTCACATCGCCGGCCAGGTTGACCATCGCTGGCCGTTCGTAGTACGCGTTGAGCAGGCTCGAGGCGTTTTCCGCTTCATAGCTGGACGAGAAATTGTCGTAGTGGTCGGCCCCCATTAAGTCTCCTCGTCTGGGCAGTGACATTTCCGGGAAACGCTACGTTACTTCGATCGAAGGCTTAGTTAGTCCGTGCCTTGGGCGCGCCTAGCTAGCTAGCTAGCTAGCTCGCTCGCCGGGACCAACGTGGTCATCACGCAGTTGCCCTTGCCTTTGGGCCGGTCGTAGCTGAACCCGAGCTGCTCGTACATGCTCCGAGTGGCGTTGTAGAGGAACGACGCCGAGGTCTTCTTGCCCGGGGGCAGGTCGTGTGGGTAGGACTCGACGAGTCCACCGCCCGCGGCGCCGATGAGCGCCAGCGCGCTTCGAACGGCGACCGTTGCCATCCCTTTGCGCCGGTACCTGCGGTCCACGAACAGGCAGGTGATCCGGTAGTCCGGCATGCGCACGAGACCCTGTTCCCAGTCCTTGCGGTGGTGAATGTTCGGCAGTTCCTCGACCGACCCGTACTCGGCCCAGGCGACCGCGACGTCACCGTCGAACACCAGCGCCGCGTGCGCGCGGCCCTCGTCGACGAGCCGCCGCTTGAACTCACGGTGGCCGAGCGTCTTGCGCTCGGGAGGATCCGGATAGCAGTGGAACCAGGTGCACCAGCACCCGCCCCACACTCCGTTGTCCCGCTCGGCAAGATCCGCGAACGCGTCCCACGTCTGCGGCCCGAGCGGTTCGATCCGGTAACCGTCCACACTCGCCTCGACTGTGCTCATGAGGCAAAGGTAGAGGCATTTGCGGACGATTGACGAGCAATGATCAGAACCTGTGGATCTGATCCGGCGGGGTGACGCGGTTGGGCGCACCTTCCCGGGGATGATCTGGAGTCCAAGTGAGTCTGATCATGGACCGGCGTTGGCGCGCTGGTTCGGGAAGGTACGCCCATGCTCAAGGTAGTCGAGGAACGGGCCGGAACCAATGCGACCGGCGGTCCGGCCGGGTCGTTGATGGATGAGATCGTGCGGGACGGTGCCCGGCAGATGCTGGCGGCGGCGTTGGCCGGAGAGGTCGCCGCGTACATCGAGCAGTACGCCGACCTGCGGGACGAAGACGGCCACCGGCTGGTGGTGCGCAACGGCTTTCATGATCCGCGTGAGGTGACGACCGTGGCCGGGGCGGTGCCGGTGCGGGCGCCGCGGGTGAACGACATGCGGACCGATGAGGCGACCGGTGAGCGGCAGAGGTTCGCTTCGGCGATCCTGCCGGCTTGGTCGCGGAAGTCGCCGCAGGTCGCGGCGGTGTTGCCGCTGCTGTACCTGCACGGGCTGTCTTCGGGCGATTTCGGTCCGGCGTTGGAGCAGTTCCTCGGTTCCGGGCAGGGCTTGTCGGCCTCGACGATCACCCGGCTGACCGAGCAGTGGCAGGGCGAAGCCCGCACGTTCGGCGCTCGGGATCTGTCCGGGACCGACTACGTGTACTGCTGGGTCGACGGGATCCACCTGAAGGTGCGGCTGGAACAGCAGAAGCTGTGCCTGTTGGTGATGATCGGGGTCCGTGCCGACGGCCGTAAGGAGTTGATCGCGCTGACCGACGGCTACCGGGAGTCCACCGAGTCCTGGGCCGATCTGCTCCGGGACTGCAAACGGCGCGGAATGCGCGCCCCGGTACTGGCGATGGGCGACGGGGCGCTGGGGTTCTGGTCGGCCCTGCGCGAGGTGTTCCCGGCCACCCGCGAGCAGCGCTGTTGGTTCCACAAGTCCGCGAATGTCCTTGCAGCGCTGCCGAAATCAGCGCAGCCCGGGGCGATCAAGGCTATGCAGGAGATCTACAACGCCGAGGACGCCGACCATGCCAGGGCGGCGGCGAAGGCGTTCGCCGACTCCTACGGGGTGAGGTTTCCCAAGGCTGCCGCGAAGATCACCGACGACCTGGACGTGTTGCTGGAGTTCTACAACTACCCCGCCGAGCACTGGGTGCACCTGCGGACCACGAACCCGATCGAGTCGACCTTCGCCACCGTCCGGCTGCGGCAGAAGGTCACCAAAGGCCCCGGATCCCGCGCGGCCGGGCTGGCGATGGCGTTCAAGCTGATCGAGACCGCGCAGGCTCGCTGGCGCGCGGTGAACGCACCCCAGCTGGTCGCTCTGGTTCGCGCCGGCGCCCGGTTCGTGAACGGCGAACTCATCGAAGAACCCGACAAGTCAGGAGGTGATCAACAAGTCGCGTGAAACACCAATCCACAGGTCTTGACGATCCTCACGATTGACCGCCGGAATCGGTGACGTCCAGGTACGTGGTGTGGGATATTCACCGCTGGTGACGTGGTGTCGTGTCGTGATGTGAGGCGGCCGCCGGGTGATCCAATGGCTACCGGCACCGGGCCTTCGACACCCGGCGGGCACGATCGATGTGGCGATCCCAAGGCCGGAGCAGGAGTCCTACTCCCTGAACGAGATCGACACTGTCCTCGGGGGCGCCAATGCCCGCCGGTACAGCGCGTTTTCCGCCCTTGGTCGCGATCGCGGACGACATCGGCGAAAGGACAAGTTCCGCTCCGTTGCTCAGGGAACCCCGTGGCCGCCTGCCGCTGAACGCTCGGACAGCAAGAACGGCGCCACCCACCGGGTGACGCCGATCTACAGGAGCGGGATCAGAGAGCCGCGACCTGGTGGGATAGCGCCGACTTGCGGTTCGCGCCCTGGTTGGCGTGGATGACGCCCTTGGACACCGCCTTGTCCAGATCCCGGGAGGCGACGGCGAGCTGGGTCTGGGCAGCTGCTTTGTCGCCCGAATCGATCGCGGTGCGAACCCGGCGGACCGAGGTCTTCAGCGCGGACTTGACCGCCTTGTTGCGCTGACGCGCGAGTTCGTTGGTCCGGATCCGCTTGATCTGGGACTTGATGTTGGCCACGCGTCACTGCCTTCGTTCGTAGTGATGTTCGATTGAGGTCGCATCTCCGGAGCCGCCTGTGGGTGCCGACCAGCCGCCGTTGCGTCCCGAGGGGGGCATTGCATTCGGAGGCCACTGTACTTGGAGGCAGTGTCTTTGGATGACTCCATCTTTGGCGGGCTCGATGTGAGGGGCACAGGTTGCGAAGGCACGCCGAAGCACACACTCGATCATCCGAGTCTACCAGCCCGGAATGGATCGTCCCAATCGCCCAACTTTCGCGGGCACCTTGACTTGAGGCACTACGTCGCCGGCCAGTTGTTGCGGGCGGAGTCGTTGCGGGCGCAGTGGTTGCGGGCGCTGCCGTTGCTGGCGCAGTGGTTGCTGGCGCAGTGGTTGCTGGCGCAGTGGTTGCTGGCGCAGTGGTTGCTGGCGCAGTGGTTGCGGGCGCAGTGGTTGCTGGCGCAGTGGTTGCTGGCGCAGTGGTTGCGGGCGCAGTGGTTGCTGGCGCAGTGGTTGCCGGCGCTGACGGAGCCGGCGCGCGTCAGGAGCAGCGGCCGGTGGAGGGTGGTCGCCCGTCGCTGTCCAGAGCGGCGACCGTCCAGTTGATCACCGGCGCAGCGAAGGGCAGGTCCATGTGCCGGATGGTCAGCGACGGGCAGATGTCCTGCAGCCACGCTGTGCGCACCCGAGTTGCCGGTCCGCGCGGTGACTGACCCGACACCGGCTGCACCCACTCGTCGTGGCTCGATGACAGGGTGGCGTATCGGATATCGCCTGCCAATTCCCCACCCGCTTCCAGCCGGGTGAGCAGCGCCGATCCGGCGGTCTGTTCCGCGCAGGCCGGACATGCGAACGCCGGCACCTTGGTCACCAGCGGCACCGTGGTGCCGTGATAGTTCGGGGCCACGAAGACTGCCGTCACTACGGCTGCAGGGTCCAGGCCGCCCTGAAGCGCATCGCGCAGCACCAAAGCGCCCTGGGAGAAGGCGACGACATCGACCTTCGCGGCGCCCGAGGCCAGCCGGACATGCTCGATGAATCGCGCCACCTGCCGGGCCGAGGAGTCGATGTCGCCGATGCCGCCCCAGCCGAAAGCGGCGCCGTACAGCACCGCGAAGACGCACCGCCCGGATGCCCGCAGCCGCGCCGCCATTGGAGTGAAATTGGACGCCGGGGTGGAGAAGGTGCCATGCAGCAGCACCACCGGCGGGCGTCCGGAGCGGCAGGCCGGGTCGTTCACCCCGGCCAGCCGGACATCCGGCAGCGGGATGTGTGTCGGCGCCACAGTCGGGACCCCGGTTCGGGTAGCGGTCGGCGTGCTCGACGCGGTCGTCGACGTCCGGGTGGATGACGCCGCGGACGTGGGAACGGATGTCGGCCCAGACGTCGGCACTGATGGCGGCACGGCTGTCGGAGGCGTGACGGAGATGGAGGCCGGCGCCGTGGGCGCGGGCGCCGGGGTTGAGGTCTTGGGCGTTGAGGTCTCGGGCGTTGAGGTCTCGGGTGCTGAGGTCTCGGGCGCTGAGGTCTCGGGCGCTGAGGTCTCCGGGAGCGTCGGTCCGGACGTCGACGGGTCCGCGGAGCGCGGCGCACCGACCATCGATGACGGGGGCGGCGTGCGCGAGCCGGTCGAGCAGGCCACCAGCATGGACAGCGCGAGAGCCATCCCGGCATGTGCGAACAGGCGGCGAGTTGGTTTGGCCGTACGGCGGAAACCGAGACGCTCGCGAGAGGGTCTCACCTTCGTGCTCGCCGGATGCTCCGCGGCGGTCCCGCGGAAGATCCCGGGCAGGTGCTCAGCTCTCCTCCTTCGCGGCTGCATGCCCGGCCATTACGAATGCGCCTGTCGAAGGGGGTTGTGCCATGTCACCTCGGAGATCCGCGCGAAGTCGGTGTCTGCTGAGATGACACTGAGCCCATGCTCGATGGCCAGCGCTGCCAGTTGCGCGTCCGGAATGGCGTTGCCGGTCAGGCCGTACCGCTCGATCAGGCTGCCCAGGATGCGGGCGGTCCGATCGCCGGTCGGCGGTATCCAGCAGACCGGGACGTCGAGCAGGTCTGCGACGATCGACCATGCCTGGCTCCCGGAAAGTGGATGGGCGGTCACCCTGGGATGGGTGATGATGCGGACGAACGCACCGATCGTCTGCCAGGGCAGCGCCACCCGCCGATCGCCCCGAAGGGTGTCGGTGAGCCAGCTGCGGGCCGAGTCGTGGTGAGGACTGTCTTCGTCCACGGCGTAGAGCAGCAGATTGGCGTCGAGCAGCATGGGGCCGCTACCGCTCGTCGAGCAGTTCGAGAACTTCAGCCACATTGGCCACGTCGACCTTGATACCCACCCGGGCGCTCCGCAGCTCGTAGTTGCTCGATCCGGTCGCGGGCCAGCTGGAGATGCCTCGACGAACCAACTCGTTGACGGCTTCGCTCAGCCCCAGTCCGCGCGTTCTGCGCACTTCATCGACGGCAGCAAGTACGTCGGCGTCCAATGAGAGGGTGGTGCGCATCCACCAAGGTTACGTCTTGATGCTCCATCGCGCGCATCGTGATGCATCCGATCCGTGGCTCGTGCGGATGAGCTCGCCGAGGCATCTGCCAGGGAGCCGGGCCTGGATCAGGCCGCCTGATAGCTGTACACCTGCTCGCCGCGGATGTAGGCGGTCTCCACCCGCTGCATCACGTCCAGGGGGTCACCGGACCAGACAACGACGTCGCCCAGTTTCCCCACCTCGAGGGATCCGACCTTGTCCCCGACACCCATCACCTTCGCCGGGTTGATGGTGATGGCGCGCAAGGCGGTCACCGGATCCAGGCCCTCCTTGACCGCCAGCGTCGCCTGGTGGACCAGGAAATGGATCGGTACCACGGGGTGGTCTGTGATGATCGAGATCTCCACCCCTGCCCTGGCCAGCTTGCCGGGATTGGCCAGCGACCTGTTGCGCAGTTCCACCTTCGACCTGGTGGTGAACAGCGGGCCGATCAGGACCGGGATACCCTTGTCGGCCAACAGATCTGCGATCAGGTGCGCCTCCGTGCCGTGATCAATGACCAGCTGGTAACCGAACTCGTCGGCCACCCGCAGCGCGGTCGCGATGTCGTCGGCCCGGTGCGAGTGCTGTCGCCAGGGGATTTCCCGGTCGAGCACAGAGACCAATGCCTCCAGCTTGAGATCCCGCCCGTCGAAGGGCTTGCCTGCCTCGTCACCGGAACCCGCCTCGGCATTGGCCTTCTTCGCGCGGTAGTTCTGTGCATCGACGAATGCCTTGCGCAGAACGGCAGCGGTGCCGAGCCGGGTGGACGGCGTCTGCTTGCGGTCGCCGTAGACCCGCTTGGGGTTCTCGCCCAATGCAGACTTGAGTCCTGCAGGGGAGCGCAGCACCATCTCGTCGACGGTGCGGCCGTGGGTGTGGATGGCGACGCACAGCCCGCCGATCACATTGCCGGAACCCGGGTTGACACAGACCGCTGTGACGCCACCTGAGAGCGCATCGGCGAAGCCGATCTCCGCGGGGTTGATCGCGTCCAGGGCCCGCACCTGGGCGGTGACCGGGTCGGTCATCTCGTTGGTGTCCTGCCCGGCCCAGCCCTCGGCCTCCTCGTGCACACCGAGGTGGGTGTGCGCGTCGAGGAAGCCCGGCAGTACCCATTTCCCGGCCGCGTGGACCACCTCGGCACCTTCGGGTATTCGCGCGTCGGCACCGATGGCGCTGATCACGCCGTCGGTCACCACAACGGTGCCGTCGAACGGCTCACCCTCGATCGGAACGACATGGCCACCGGTGATCGCAAGAGTCATGCCGCCCAGCTTGCCATCGTCCCGACGCTCACCAACCGCCGGGCGATCACGCCTCACGGGGGGCCGCAAGATGGGCCAGGCCGTCACCGTCGAGGCGGTACGTCGTCCACTCGTCCTGCGGCCGTGCACCCAACGATCGGTAGAAGGCCAGCGAGGGGGCGTTCCAGTCGAGCACCGTCCACTCGACGCGGGCCCAGCCGTTCTCGGCTGCCTTCCTCGCCAGCGCGGACAGCAGCGCCCGGCCCAGGCCCGAACCCCGGTGCTCAGGCTCGACATACAGATCCTCCAGCCAGATGCCATGCCGGCCAGTCCAGGTGGAGAACGACAGGAACCACAGTGCGAAGCCGACAACGGCCCCATCGGCCTCGGCCACCTCACAGAACGTCGCCGGAGCAGCTCCGTCGGGAAACAGGGCATGCCGGAAGTCCTCCAGGGTGGCGACCACCGCATCGGCCGATTGTTCGTACTCCGCGAGGTCGTTCACCAGCCGGCGAATGTCTGACAGATCCTCGATGGTCGCGGCCCGGACCGCATGCGCAGTGGTCATCGCCGGATCCTTCCAGGTCGCGCCGGAGAACGGGGAGGCGCCGCCCGGTCGCCGGTCGGCGATGACTTCCGGTGGTAGCAGCACAAAATCGCCGGCGTCGCGGGCGTGGGAGACTGTGTACACCCCCGTCCGGCCGATGCCCGTCCGCAGCCACTCTCGACCAGGAAGATCCCCGCGCTCCGTGACACCGCCCTCGATCGCCCACCGGACGACGTTCACCCCACCCGAACGCATCCGGAACTTTTGCGTCATCGCCCACATCGACCACGGGAAGTCGACGCTGGCCGATCGGATGCTGCAGCTCACCGGGGTGGTGGACGGCC
>JAABUP010011551.1_pt1 | contig 10019 bp, 17 predicted proteins | sample 5559201 | NCBI WGS metagenome assembly JAABUP01 (sample SAMN10711887, study PRJNA513373) | rock metagenome | isolation source: Antarctica rocks | place: Antarctica | reverse complement strand
ATCCCGCCGTCCACGTACTTGACCACCTGCATACCGGCCTCCCATAGGTGCCGGTACTCACTGCATCAGGCAGCAGCCTTCACATCAAGGATCTCAGCGTCACGGCGTGTCGAGATAACAGAGAAATCCGCCAAGCTGGCGAAGATGCCCAACACCATCCGCCCGGTCGAGGTCGACGTGTCGACCCCCTCCCGCAGCGACCGCAACACAATCCCACGCTCCCCCAGAGTTTTAACGGTCTGCACGATCCCCGACAGACTGCGTCCCAAACGATCCAACGCCACCACCGTCACCGTGTCCCCGGCCCGGGCATACGCCATCAGCTCAGCCAAACCCGGTCGGTCATCCCGCGTCCCGGACATCGTGTCGGTGAACACCCGACCCGAAACGCCGGCCGCCGCCAGAGCATCGAGCTGCTGATCCAACACCTGATGCCCGGTGCTCACCCGGGCATACCCCAGCACCGCGTGCGAGGCCTGCGCCGGCGGCGGCTGCGGCTCCTTCGCGACGGGTCGACGCGGTCTGGACGGCATACGCTCATTGTCCCATAAGTCGCCACCCAACACGGTAACCAGACAGAGGTTTTGGGACGGACTTTCGGGAATCTACCGGAAGGCGCTGACCAGCAGAAACGAAGAACCGGCCCGATTTATAGGTTCGGCCTGGCGCCAGCCAAGGCACTTGCGGTTCGTCGAACTCCGACTCGGGGCAGTAGGCGTCGCCCTCAGCTCGCCGGCGGTTCCCGAGCCAGTTGGATCCGCCCTCGCAGCAACCGGATCCCGCGGACCAGATCCCGCACCTCAGGCCGCTGCAAGTCGAAGTCCGCCCCCGCGGCGGCGTCGAGCTGGGCCAGCTGCACCAGATAAATCTCCTTGCTCTGCCGCGTCGCCGACCGCTACACCTTGTCGATCCGCGCATAAGCGGTGGTGATCTCCGGCACCGTCATACTCACGCTGGTTGAGGCCTCACTGCGCTCATCGCTCCATGATGACCGCCCGCCGCTCCATGCTCTGCAGCAGCATCGTTACAGTGACCGACAGGACGGGTTCGGCCTGACTTCCAAGGTCGCGGTGCCGTTGCGCTTGTAGCGTGGGTCGCTCTCTCGGACAGACTGAATGCTCATACCCAGAAAAAAAACGAAGCCCTCATCGATGTGGGCGATCAGCGTCTTCTCCTCTGAGAGCGCGGCTGGAGGGCGCTGTGAAAGTGATCGTCACCGGGTCATCCGGCCGAGTTGGTCGTGCTGTGAGTGCGGCGCTAGGCATTCATCACGAGGTCCTCGGTGTCGACGTGAGTCCCTCCTCTTCGACGGATGTCGTGGCCTCGATCGAGGACCGGGTCGTTCTGGAACGCGTCCTCGGCGGTGCTGACGCCGTCGTGCATGCCGCGGGCCTGCACGCCCCTCACGTCGGGCGCGTGCCGGACTCCCGGTTCTGGGAGGTGAACGTCACCGCGACTCGTCTGCTGGCCGGCCTGTGTGTTCAGGTGGGGGTGCCGCGGCTGATTTTCACCAGCACGACGGCGCTGTACGGGCGGGCCTCGACCCGCGCAGACGCGGCCAGCTGGGTGACCGAAGAGACGCCCCCGTCGCCAAGGACGATCTATCACCGGACGAAACTGAGCGCCGAGGCGGTACTGCGTGACGCCAGCCGCGCAGGCGAGCTCGATGTGGTGGTCATCCGTATGGCACGTTGTTTCCCGGAATCGGCGCCGGTCATGGCCGTTTTCCGCATGCACCGAGGAGTCGACGTCCGCGATGTCGCCGAGCTGCACGTCACTGCCCTCGTGGCGCCGACCCGAGGTTTTCGCATCTTCATCGGCGCGGGTTGCACGCCGTTCTTACCGACAGACGTCGTGGACCTGCGCGTCGACGCCGGTGCCGTCATCCGTCGACGTGCTCCTCACGTCGCCGCGGCCTTCGACGCAAGGGGCTGGGCGCTGCCCCGGAGCATCGATCGGGTGTACATCGCAGACCGCGCCCGCCGCGAGCTCGGATGGACCGCGAGGTTCGGGCCGGACGAAGTCCTGGCTGAGCTGGATAGCAGATCACCACAAGTTCTCCCGCCGCCTCCTCAGACTTAGGGCTCGCGTTAGATCTAGGTGGGTGTGTTCGGGCGTGTCGCGGGATGCATGCTGTAGTTCCAGTCCCCGTGGAACTCATGGCGGTGTAGCTGTCCGGTTTCGAGGCTTTGATCTGTTGGTCGCTGATCTTGATGCCCTTTTCGTAGGTCCGAGGTCAAGTTCGGCATCGATGATCAGTCCGGTCGTTGTCGTGGTGGCTCTGATGGTTTCGATGACGACTTCGTGTGAGGTCAGCCAGCTGCGGCTGATCGCGGAGAACAGTCGGTGCTCGATTTTATTCCACTTGGACGTGCCGGGCGGCAGGTGGCAGACGGTGATGCAAAGGCCGGTTTCGGTGGCCAGGGCGGCGAGTTCGGTTTTCCACAGCCGCAGCCGCGACCCGTTGGACCCACCGGAATCGGCGGTGATCAACAACCGGTCGGCGTCGGGATAGGTGTGGGCGCCGATGGTGTTCCACCACCGGCGGATCGACTCGACGGCGAATTGGCCGGTGTCGGCGTCGGTGCCGACGTTGACCCAGCCGGTGTTCGCGGCGATGTCGTACACCCCGTACGGCGCGACCTTCCCCGGCTCCTTGTCCACGAAGTCGTGGACGTTGGTGTCGGTGGGCCGGCCTTGTGGTTCCCATTCCACTGGCGGTGAAGTTCCCGATCGCTCCTTCTTTTTGGTGTCGATGCTGATGACCGGGTCACCGGCGGCGGTGAACGCGGTGGCCCGATCGCCCAGATAGTTGAACTGGGCATCCCGATCGCCGTGCTGGTTACCTTCGATGGTTTTCGTGTTCGCCTGCGAGGCTGTACCCGTTGGCCTTCAACAGCTTCGCCACCGTCGACGACGTCGGGACAGGCGAAGATCATGCGACGCCGCCGCCGCGGAAATCTGTGACGCGGCTCGGCATAATGGCGGCATGCAGCTGGTACGTCCTGCGGCCGAGTATCTCCCGAGCTACCGCGCCGCGCTTGAGCGAGGCTGGAGTCCCAACACCGTGAACCCGGCGGCGGGTTGGCTCGAACTGGACCGTATCCATGCCGATCCGGTGGCGTTTCTCAACGCCCAAGACGATCCCCACGGCAAGGGCGAACCGATCACATTGCCCGACGGGTCGGTCGTGCCCAGGTTGCCTGGCTACCGGCGGTGGATTTGGGATGGAGAGTTGGCGGGGGTAGTCAGCCTGCGCTGGGAACCGGGCAGCGCAGCGCTTCCGGAACATGTGCTTGGGCACGTCGGTTACACCGTTGTCCCGTGGAAACGCGGCCGCGGATACGCCACCGCCGCGCTACGGGATCTGCTGCCGGAGGTCGGCGTGCTTGGCCTGCCTCATGTAGAACTGTCCACCGACGTTGGCAACCTTGCCTCACAACACGTGATCATGGCCAATGGCGGAGTACTGGTCGAACGCTTCAACAAGCCGGCGGCGTTCGGTCCCGACAGCTCCGCACTTCGCTGGCGCATCATCCTCGACCAGTAGCAAACGACATCCCGTGGCCGAACGGTTCCCGGCCAGAAAGCTGCATGCCTCGGCGCCCCGCAATCCCGTAAACGGTCCAGTGGGACGGTGAAGCCGATCGTCAGCAGTAGCCTCTCGATGGTGAGTACGTGGACCGCGGGCGCACCGGGGATCTTGTCCCTGCCGTCTGGCCGACTCGTGCGTGGTCGTGGACTGCGTCGATCGCTCCCCGCCGGCGTGCTGCCCGAGTTCGGGGTCTACCTGCGCCGCAGCCGCCCCGAGCCGGTGGAGTGGGAATCAAGGTGGATCCGCTGGCCGGACTTCTGGCTGCCCCTCGACCGCGGCGTCGCCGAGGAGATCCTGCGACTGGCATGGCGCCGCGCCGCCGACGAGCGGGTGGAGATCGCCTGCGGCGGGGGTCATGGCAGGACCGGCACCGCGCTGGCCTGTTTGGCGGTGCTGGACGGCGTGGCCCCTGGCGAGGCGGTCGCTTACGTACGGGAGGGCTACCACCGGCAGGCGGTGGAGACGCCATGGCAGTACCGCTACGTCACCCGGTTGCAACCGTAGACGGCGTTCCGGTCACCGATCGGCGACCGGGACGAAGTGGGCCACCCGAATTCAAATGTTCTTGCCTGCCGGTGAGGTGGGACCCGGTGGGGCCGACGCGGGGTGAGTCTTCTCAGTCGGCGGGAAACGTGATGAGTCGAGTGGCATCGCCGGTGCGCAGCGAGACGAGGTCGATCCCGGCCGGTCTGCCTTCCAGCGGAAGCTGAGGTTGCGCGAGGGTCATTGCACGTCCTAGATCCAGCGCGGTGACGTCATGCGCGAGCGTGCAGTGAGGAACCCACCATCCCGGGCGGTACAGGGTCCACACGCCCTGTTGCACCTGCGATGAGTAGGCGTTGACGACATCCTGGTGATACTTGAGCAGCGCGCACGTAGCCCGGGCCGCATAGAAGACAACTCCACCGTTCCCCGCAAATGAGGCCACCGCGTCGAAGGCAATCCGGTCCGGCGCGACGACGTCGTTCCAGACGCGCGGATCAACGCTGTCCAGTCCCGGACCGCCGGCCAAGCTGATGTGAGGAATATGTCTTGGGTGGGTGGGTGCCGCCAAACTGGGTATCCCGGCCTCAGCCAGATTGGCCCAAACTCTCCTCACCTGCTGTTGAAAGTTGTCGTCGAAGAGCAACTCCAACGCGAATGTCTCCTCGTCCAGCACCGCTGAACCCTAACCAAGGAGTTCAAACACCGCATCGCGGAGCCATTGCCGACGGTTGAAACGGTCCGCTCAGCGGTCGGCCTCGTCCTTCGGGTTCGAGACGATAGTCGACGTACCGGACGGCGCCGTCGAGCTCGACTACCTCATCGCCGATCCCGCGTTGCGAGGCCACGGGCTCGGCTCACGGATGATCGCCGCGGCGGTGCGCAACACCTGGTGCGACTACATCGGGGCCCCCGCCGTGCTTGTCGCCGTCGTCGCCGCGAATGTCGCGTCGTGGCGAGCCCTGGAGAGGGCGGGTTTGCAGCGGATCGCGCAAGGTGCGATGTCGCCGGACAACCCCGTGGACGGTCCACTGCACTACATCTACCGCGTCGACCGGCCCTGAGACTCGCACCTGCTCGACTGCCGCACGACTGACACGCGCTGCGACACAAACCGTTCCGGTAGGCCATCGCTGACCGGACGCCGATGACGGAACGAGTAGGCGGTGGCGCTTGCGTCGGCCGCTGCCATGGTCGGGCGTTCGGCCACGCCAGCGGCATGGTGTCTCTCACCCACGTGAGTTCGTCTGCGGTCAGCGACGCCCACCGATCTCTCGATGCCAATACTCCGCATTGGCGCTGCCCACACTCAAGATCGAGTCAGGCTCAAATGGGGCCTGCCAGAACTCAACCAGATAGTAGTCGACGACGTCTTCAGCGAACTTTCCATCGTGGCCGGCGTCTCGACCGCGCGCGCTGACGCGGACGCGGTAAGTATCCGGCGGGAGAAGTAGAGGACCTCCTGACTCCCCGGCCCAACTCGACCAATGCGGATCGGCATGCTCGGTCACATGCACGGACACTTCGACGACGTCCTGCCATGGAGCCACCGGCGCAGGTGGTTGCTGTGTCAATAATTCGACGCGTACCGACGAGCCACCAGAGCGGCGGCCGAAGTGGAGATACACGCCGTTTGCATCGGCCGCACCCACCAAGCCATTGCTCTGCCCGGCAAAGAACCGACCGAAATCGCCATCGAATCCGAAGCCACCACCCCACACAATGTCGAACTGGCCATAGTCCGTCTGGACAATCTCGTCGAATAGCTGGAATCCCATGACGACAACCATCCCTCAGTCCCAGGCTGTAGAAGAAACCTCGTCCGTGGACGCCAGCAGTTGGCTGCCACCCACGACAAGGTGCTGGCAGTGGTCGCCGCCCGAGCAGCCCACCCGCGTGATCACTTCAACCGACGGAGACATCGACGGTGCTTACGCCGAGCTCCTCACAGCCCTCAAAGACCGACCTCTTCGTCATGAGTCTGGCGACCGGGAACCATGTCCCGGTGGAGGTTGGCCAGGGTGCTTGTCATACCAAACCGGATGGCGATCGGTGCCCGGTCGGCGATCGGTGACCGGGCACCGACAGCTTTCGGTCGGGTGGACTCCGCCGACGTCGCGCTTGAACCTGGGAGTGCCCGGTGCCATCGTGGGATCGTGAACGGTTCCGATGTCGCCGACGGCTTGAATACAGCGAGGTGTGCACCTGGTGGTGGCCGGCAGCGGCGGCATTACCGCCCGAACGCTGGCCAAGGCACAAAGGACCGGCGAACAGCTCCGCGGAGCTCGCGCGAGCGCCGATCCGCGCTCCGCCGTGTTTGCCAACGGTATGCGGGACAGGGCAGATCGTATGAGGGAGCGTTGGCAACCCGGCGTCACCTAGGATTGGTGGACCACGGCTCCGCGCGACGCCGCACTGGCGGCATACATCGCGGCACTCGAATTCTCAGAGGTCGATGAGCAGGCGTTAGTGGCCGCCGAGCATGTGCGGACTTGGTTGACGACGCGCACCTGACGACGTGCGTTCGCCTTCCGGCGGTGATCGGAACAGGACCGCCCCGGCCAGTGCCCTTCGAAGATGGACTTAACTGTCTGGCGTGGCGCGAACCCTCTTGCGTTCAGCCTTCTGGCCTCGGAACTTCGCGTCTTCGGTGACCCGCAGGAACTCGTCTATGCGCAGGGTCTTGGCGGCGTCCCGAAGTCGCCTGCGATCGTTGCTGGACGCCCGCTCGGCGTCGATAAGGTTCAGCGCCCTAGCCGACCACACGAGCGAAGAGCACAGAACATGCAACCACGTCGCCATCGACGAGCCGTCCAGGTCGGTGCGGGCGGTGGTATGCAGCACCGGGATGTCGTTTCCCTCTCGCATCTCGAGATACATGTCGGTGACGGCGGCGGTTGGATGCGTCATCCAGGACAACCCCCGGTATAGGCCGTACATACCGTCGCCGCTGGCGAAATCTTCGCAGAGCCTGTTGACGTAGTTGGCTCCATGCTTCGATAGGTCGCTGACCAAGTACGGTTCCAGCTCGTCGGCAGGGATGACCTGCGCACCGGACGCCCACCCGGCCTTTTTGATGGTGTCGCGCAGCGCCTTCTGCTGATTGTGGTTGCGGTTCAGATACGCGGGCAGCGCATCCGGCACCTGCGCGATCCAGGAGGCAGTGAGCGCCGCCTCATATGCGGCGCGGACAAGGGGGACGATCTCGATGGTGAATCGGGCTTTGCGCATCTCCAGAACTGCGAAGCCGAGCTTATGGGTGTGTGCGGCGAGGGCGTAGACGGTGCCGACCACCGCGACGTGTGCCTTTGCCGAGAAGCCCTGCCCGCCGCCTCGGTCGTCACGCCAGCCGTTGAGGACCTCGACAAGCATCCCGGCGATGCCGTCGTCGGTGAAGATCCGTTCTATATCCCCAGCACCTTTCCCGCCGCGCTCCGTCATACGGGCACTGTACGAACCGCAGGAGTCGATGTCGATCAAGGTCGCGGGATAACCTCCCGGTCAGGAAGCCGCCAACGCATCAAGGATGGACAGCTAGACCGCCCAGAAAATCAGCTTCGAACAGGTGAGAAAGGCTCTCGAATCCTGGCAGCACACGACGTCCTTGTCGCGAGCCCTGCTTGCCGTGCAGCGACTGCGGCTGCTGCGCTGCGGGCACAAACCGGGCGGCCCTGCCGACGAAAAGTGTCTCGGCGAAGACCTTGACCAACCCGCTGGCCGACCCGACGCAGCCTTGGTGACTCCGACGCTGGATGCCTTGATCCAAAGCTTCCACGCTGGTTCCGCCGGCATTCGACGGCCCGTCCCGTACGCGGATCGGCCTGCGGAACGATCAAACATGGGTTCGATCCAGAAGTGCAGCCCTTACCCTTCTCGCACCCCGAGCCCGTTGATCGAGTGGCTGTTCTAGGAATGGGTTTGCCAGGCCTCATCGCGCCAGTCACAGAATGTCGTCATCTTACGGATCTTGAATTTTTTCCCGCTGTCATCGATCTCGACGGTCTTGCGTTCATTGTTAACTAACAGATCGAGGAAGCCGCTCCACTCGTAGCACTCTGCATCGTCGCCGGCACGGATATGAAGAAGGAATCGTTCGGTTTCACCTGCCTTCAACTGGAAGGCGAAGGTTGGTACTTCCTCGCCACTTCCGGCTGCTCGCGGCGTCACTCGCGACACGAACGTGTTGAGTTTGACCTCGAGTTGCCGCAGGCTGATGTCCGCCCCTCCAGTAGGGCGTAGCACTGTGGTCCCGCTCTCAGGATTTTCGACGCTGATAGCCGTTACGCGGAAGCGATCGATGAGGACGGTCAAGTCGTCCCAGGCAGTCAGTGTCACCTGCAGGTCGACGTAGCCTGACGGGTAGCCACCCAACTCCATCGACCATCGCCACCACGCTGTCAGGGGCCAGATCCCCTGACCTGACGGTGGCGGTGGAACGTCGGAGGACTGCCGTGGAATGAAGTAGGGGAAGGCTATCCACGCTGGCATGTTGCCGTAGATGATCCCCGGGTCCTGCTCGATGTGAATAAGAATCGGATCCTTGCGGAGGACCGCTCGGCGAACGCTGGTGCGTCGGCCGAACGCGTAGCCGCCTGTACCGACGATCGCCGCAGTAATGACGCCGGTGAGGACCTCACTCCACATGCAGCATCGCCCCTGTTGCTCTGAGACTGCCCATATTTGGAGACTATCGCGGGCCTCTGGATTGACCGCCGGCTTCTGGCGAGCGCGTTCGACATGGTCACGTAGGTGGCGCTGTCATCCCCAGCAGATGGAGGTAGAGCTGCGGTCGGTCACCTGTGACGGTCGTGTCCATCCTGCGGGGCGTTGCCAGCTGCCAGCCCAGCCGTTCCTATAACGCCATAGCCGCTGACCGCGATTCTTTCACCACCTCGAGCACAAGGCCCCAGTCCGCACGCGACCCGAATCGAACCGCGGTGCGGACCAGTCCGACGTCCGGGCGCTGCGATCAGCTCCACATCATCGGCACCGGCAAAGGGCGCGATCGACCCGACGGCCCTCCCGCCTTCCTCGGCGACCCATGAAGCGAGCACGCCCAACGGCTTGAGCACACCGCCCGGTCGGGGATCCCAGACCGGGCGCCGATCGGTCAGCGGACGCGGATTTCGACGTCGTGGCCGCTGGAGCGGGCCAGTCGCGTGTCGCGCGTCAGCACCGGGCACTGCAGCGCCTCCGCGAGGACCACATACGCGGCGTCGTACGCGCTGAGGTTGTTTCGGAGGCTGAATGCCCGCAGGCGCAGCGGCGCAGCGCTGGGCCACCGCTGGATGGACAGCGCATCGAAGTCGGTGAGGGCATCGCGGGCCCGGGCGGGGGTGATGTGGTTGCGCAGGGTCAGCCCGCGCAGGGCGGAGACGACCTCGAAGTCCAGCAAAGTCGGGGCGTGCAGGTCTTCGTCGGCGAGTGCGGCACGGAGATTTTCGCTGCCGCTGACTGCAGTAAGCGCGTCGACCACGGCCGCGCAATCGATGACGATCACACGCGCGGGTGGGAGGTCAGCTGCTCTTCCCGCTCGCCACGCGCGGATGCGATCACTTCGGCGGCTGAGGCATTCGCTCGCTCGGCACGTTGTGCAGCCCTGTCGAGTACTTCGGCAACAGTGGGGCGGGCGGTTTCTCGCTCGATGATGTCGAGCAGGTAGGCGTTGAGCGACTGGCCACGAGCCGCCGCTCGGGCCTTCAGTCCGCGCCTGGCTTCCTCGGGTACGTCTCTGATCTGCAGCAACGAACTCATACATGCATATTACCTCAACGTATATCCGTTATGTATCAGGCCGTCCCGATTGAGCTCGCCATCCGCTTGCGGGCGGGGTGTGTCTCGCCCACTGAGAGTCACGCGACCACGGGCCGGTCGCGACTACGATGCTCGGATGCTGCTGCTGTCAGATCCACGCATCGCGGCGATCCCGATCGATGATTGC
>JAABUP010011550.1_pt1 | contig 10020 bp, 13 predicted proteins | sample 5559201 | NCBI WGS metagenome assembly JAABUP01 (sample SAMN10711887, study PRJNA513373) | rock metagenome | isolation source: Antarctica rocks | place: Antarctica | reverse complement strand
GCTTTTAAAGAATATATTTAATTAACCCTTAATAACGTACTAACTACTATTATCGTTTATAGATTATAAATATCGTCTCGTCGCCGGTAATCTTTTATATAATAATATCGCCGTTATAAAGACCCGAAAAATAAATAATCTACGGTTAAAAATATACCTAGAAACCTTCTTTTAATACTTTTTAAAAACTCGCCTTAATAAAAATAGATTTAAACTGTTAATATTATAGTTCTTTATTTTACTAAAGAGAATAGTCGGCTTCTTTATCTAATATAATAAAATACGTATTTAGTAAAATACTACCTATACTATATACTCTTTAGTAGGCTTATTAGGCCCGTTTTTATTTTAAAATATTAAGACGTTAACTTTAATAATAATTAATTTAATAATTTTAATAATAGTAACTTTAATAGCCTTACGAGCCTTAGTAGTTTTAATAGTAGTAAATTTAGTTATTACTCCTACTATTATTATTAAGATTTCTCGCTCGGAATCTTTATCTTTATTCTTATTACCGAACGATTTCCTCTATAGGAATAAACTACGCCTCGACGGTAATAATAATATAAAAATAAAAGTACGCCTAGCCTAATTCTTAACCTAGTTTATAAATTTACCGAAATTCTTTTAAGTTATAAAAAAGGGAGTTCTAGGAGTTTTTAAAAATAATAAAGATATAAATTAATTTAATTTAAATTAAGAATTATTCTATTTATTAACGACTCGCCGCCTAGGGTCATTACCTAGTTTCTTAATAATAAACTTTAGGTATATTAAAGTCTTAAAAAGAGCTAGAGCTAAATTATAAATTTTTAAATAACTCGGAGTTTACTTTAAGCGAGGTTAAGATAATTTTATTTATTAAATAAATAAAAGAGTTATAAAAGCGGCCTTATCGGCGGTAGTAATATTTTTTAATAATATAAACGAGTATCGGTTCCTAGGAGGGGGTTTCTTTAGTAACGGCTTTTTACTACTACCGTTTCTAGGGTTCTTTAAAAGTATTTTAGGGGTAGTGATAACGACTATATCTCTACGAGAGCTAGGAAAGGGCGGACTATATACTATATTATGACTAGGCTTTAGCCTAGCTTTAATTCTACCTAATTAGGACATTACTACGGGCCTACTACACGAACAACTCATCATATATACGTTCACTTGATTTTGGTGGTTGCCCCACCCAAAAGTGGTGTGCGGGCCATCCGTTTAGCGCGCAAACTCAATGGTTTCGCAAAATCCTGTAGAAGACCGCTGCGCACAAATCACCGAACCCCGGCCCGTTGCGCGTCATTATCTACCCGAGCTGCTCTCCAATATAGACTTGGCCAGATTCAGCTCTTCTATGCACCGTACCTTGCACAATGGCAGGAACTCGCTCGATAATGGCGAATTGCAGAAACACGTGCCCTATGATGCGTGAGGAAAAGGAAGGAAGAGCTCGCCATTGCAAATATGGACTACAACTACAGAAAGCTCGAGGCTCCCGAACATGTTGCCCTGCAAGACTTTCCTCAACCCTCTCCAGTAGAGGATACAAGGCCGGAGGAATTATCAAAGCAGAGCATACGGGAAGGAAACCCCAAAGCTTCCGCCGCGATATTCACCATGATTGCTAGTGTACTTCTTCTACTGACCGCGTTCAGCGTGGTCCGCGCAGGCCTCCTTGACTTCGGTAAGAGGCAAGCGACCACAGCGAGCAGTACCTCTAGCAAGGTACCCCAATATTTCCAGACTACACCAGAGCTCTTCGCTGGTGAGGTTTCCCCAGTAGACGCCAACAAGCGCGACAGCTGACTGAACTGAAACAGGACCTACTGCGACTGGCAGAGCACCCTTCTTGGCTGAGATGAACCCTGCCCCCTTCGGCGCATCAAGGTCCTTCGTTCCCAACACTCCCCTTGAGACTGCTCTCCCAATTGCCGGCGATACCCAGAATACGAGCATCTTCCAGCTCATGGGCCAAGTTTCCCCCTACTTCCCTAACCCAATCGGATTCGGCGTCAACGAGTACCCTCTACCAGCTGGCACCAACATCAGCCAAGTCCATGTCCTGCACCGCCATGGTAGCCGTTACCCGACCACTGGCGCCGCTGTACAAAAGTTTGGGACCACCTTGCAAGAGTTGGTCACAAACAAAACCTCCAATTTCACTGGAGCTCTGTCATTCCTGAATACCTTCACCTATGAGCTGGGTGCTGAGATCCTCGTACCCGTTGGTCGGCAGGAGCTCTTCGACTCGGGCGTTTTGCACTACTACGACTACGGCCATCTTTACAATACTAGCACCAAGATCATTGCTCGCACGACTACTCAAGACCGCATGTTGAAGAGCGCTGAGTACTTCATGGCTGGCTTCTTCGGACTTTCATGGACCAACAACGCTACGTTGGAGCTCATCATTGAAGGAAACTACTTCAATAACAGCTTGGCTGGCTATGATAACTGTAATAACTCAAACCGCGCAGTTGCTACGGGTGGCGCCAATGCTAGCGTTACTTGGGAGAATACGTACTTGAAGAACGCAACCGCAAGATTCAATGCACTTTCCCATGGCTACAACTGGACAGTCGCAGATACCTACAAGTGAGCTGCTCTAGGCACTCGTGAGGCGCCCAGCTGACAATGATGTGGCAGTGCTCAAACGCTATGTCCATATGAGACAGTGGCCTATGGATATTCCTCATTCTGCGACCTCTTCACCTACACCGAATGGCAAGGCTTCGAATACTCCATCGACCTTGACTTCGCAGGAGACGACTACTTCCAATCACCCACAGGCCGCGCAGTCGGTATTGGCTTCGTCGAAGAAGTTCTCGCCCGCCTAACGAACCACACCATAACGAGCGCCACTGCTCAAGATAACATCACTCTCGATAACAATACCGTCACCTTCCCTCTCAACCAGTCTCTCTACTTTGACTTCACCCACGACACCAACATTGCCGGCATTCTTACTGCCTTCGGCCTCACGCAGTTCGCGCCTACTCTGCCTACCAGCGGGCCCCCACCAAACCAACAGCTTATCGTCTCTCATATCCAGCCTTTCGGCGGCCGCCTGGATATCGAGATCATCAATGCACCACAACCCGTCGCCGCCAACCGAACAGAATCTGGTCTTACCGCCTATACATCTGGCCCTGCTACCTCCTACATCCATTTCATCATCAACCAGCGCACGCTGCCGCTTGGCGCAAGCTTCCCATCCTGTGGCCAGCGGACGGACGGATGGTGCGAGTTGCAGAAGTTCATCACGATTCAGCAACAATCGCTGGCCAATGCCACATATGACTATGCCTGTAACGGCAAATATCCAGCCGTACCTTATGGCTCGATCACCAATGGTGTGCCACAGGCCACCGCACCAGCGTCTTGATTTGTAAATAGAGAGACGGGAGAATGAGGCTCCTTCCTATAGGCGGTGATGGAAAGACGAAATAATGCATAACATAAACAAAGAGCATGATTCAATACTCGATCGCGTGCAAGGTCCACGATGATGTTGCGCAACATGATGCCATCTCAAGTACCGAAGAGTCCTTTTCTTGGGCTTATTGCCCCCAAAGTGTATCGCTCAGAATGTCCTGAAAGCCGAGTTCCTGCTATTTACTACTCTACTTGAGCTGGTTTTACGCTAAGTATTGGCTGCTTCTCTCAATTATTCATGCTACTTTTCCTAATTCTCCAGGCCCCGCTGACCGTGAAAGCCAATCGTGATAGCAAGACATTTAGCGCCAGCGAAAGCGTAGGACTCGTCTGAGCTCGCAATTCGGTCTCATCAGGGTAAGACTCTTTGGCCCAAGGACCTACCGGTAGGGAAATCGCTCGCAGTAGGCCACACAGTGATTCCTGATACTATCCAGAGCTTTGCATGTGCAATTTGACGGGTTTGTCAGTGACAGAAAGTGTTCGTTGTGATGATTCTAGGACACGTGCTGCGAGAACGATGGTCTCAGCAACAGGTAATAGGGAGAACGCTTGCTGAGGGTTGAGTGAGTGGATATATAGCAGCATCAGATCATGTACTTCAGAGATACGCACCGCTATCAGTCAAAGCGTCAAGTGGAACATCATGCTAGTATTCCTGGGGCGAAGCAAGATCTAGCTGGCTGGGTGCAGACAGTACTCGTACATGAAAGTGGGCAAAGAAAACCATCCCTCATAAGCGGATGCCTTGGATTATTCGACCTTTTTTTGAGCTGCGTATTCACCTAGAGCCGATTCGCCCAGCCTGCGACAGCTAAAACATGGTATATCAACTATCATGCACCCCAGGCTTGGTATCAGAATGCGTGACAGGTACTCGAGCTACAGAGTCTGAAATGTTTCGCACAGAATTTGCTCAAGGGCAAGGTGAATTTTCGCTATCTCCATTCAATATGAATTGCTGTTATCCAGTCTTTGGCTTTGAAATGAGTCTTGAAAACCCAATTCTTTGCCAATAATTGCAGGGCCGTTTGCGGTTGCTGAAATCGTTTAATAGTGTACGCCCAAGACCACCACTTATTATTCCACCAAGCCTGACTGACCCACCGTCGATGAAACAACTGTTTGCGTCCTGCTTGCCACCATCTCAATAAAATTTATCACCAGCTCAATCGCATCGAAATCACTGTCGTCTGGCCATCCATGATACAGACCCGACAACAGCGCGTCAAATATCCTGAGTCTCGCAGCGAGTGGACCCAAGTGCGCGTCACGGAAGTACATACGGGTGCAACGTAGTCCCCATCCTATTCAACGCAGAAATATTACGTTTCTCTTCGTTGATGATGTTCATGTGCGCTGCTCACCCGTAGGGAGGCTATTAGTTGCAGTATTACTTAAGAAAAGAATCAGCGAGCCGCCTACCGATGGATTTGAGTTCCAACTGCGGCGGACTTGTTTGTGTGTTCGATTTGGGCGAGTCCTGTGCAGGGCGAAGGAGAGAGAGAAGTTAATGCACTACACCTCGATGATAGGTAGAGATGGGCGCTCGAAGACAGCTCTTTTTGATCATCTAGGTACACTTGCCAGACCGAGCTCTGGCCCATGCTTGGGAGACAAGAAGTTTGGATTCTTCGAATTGAGAAACCTCCTCTAAGACATGCCGCTCTGGGCACAGATTGCCAACGTGAGGACCTTTCCCAAAAGATACTCCTCAAGACTTGAAACACCCCACCCCACAAAGGTATATAGACATTAGGAATTAGATCTCTTTATACAAAAATAGCAGAATCGACGCTCACGTCCAGAAGGGTATAAAGCTTTGAACACCGAATCAAAAATTCCACTCTAGTAATTGGCACTTACCCTCCGTTTCTGATTAGTAGATTAAAAAATATGGTATAGTATGGTGTAGTGTGGGATAGTGTGGTAATCCAGATCACATCATCATAAGGCGTGTTGTTCTCCTCTCGGGGTATCTGCGTCCGGGACCAAGAGAAGAAGGTTGCTGCGCAGCACGCTGTGCAGCTCCAAAGGCGTGTTGCTCACACAGCGTCCTACCATCCCATTCAAAACAGTCGTCGCGCAATATGCGGTGGCATTCCTGACAGCTAAAGCAGTGTGGATGGAACTTCAATCGCGAGTCCGTCTCGAGGTATTGGCCTTCGATTCCTCGATCGCATTTCGTGCATAACGAGTGGTTCAGCTCGTGGTAATGCCGCGCGCAGTAGGGGTTGTTGTTCATGACGTAGAAGTCTGCCGTTTGGAAGGGTGCTTGGCATGTCTTGCATACGAAGCATGCCTTGTGGTAGCGACCTGTAAGCCTTCCGTCTGCGGAGCTGACTGACTTGCCTATAATGAGGTCGCCACAACCTCTGCAATTGCCTTTGTTGGCGGTCGTTGGTCTCGGGGCCGCAGAGTTTGTACTCGGAGGTGATAACAGCGGCACTGGAGAGGCACGGAGGTTGTTCGACTGCGGAGCAAAAGAGGAGACAATGTACTCGTCTGGAGATGCGGCAGGCGGAGATAGAGTGGGGATGCTAGGCCGGCGTTGTGGCTCATCACGTTGTGCTGGTGGAGTCGCTGGACGGACTTGGATTGGCACATTTGTTGGCCTAGGCTTGGGTGGGCCGTGTCCATACTGATCTCGAAACGCCGGTGGCTCCTCGAACGATGGTCTCTTATCCACATCAAATTGAAACCCATTAAACAGGTTGTCAATCTGGGAGTTGTCCGAAGAATGACCCTGTAGCCGCAATGGAGACTCGTTGATAGGTGGACTAGACCTTGAGCTGCCACTTTTGACACCAGAGCTGTATGATCCGTTTGACGAGGTCGACTCGTGTGGCGTGTGATATGGATTCTCTGGGTTGACGATCTGTGCTTGGGACGGCAATGGCACAGGCGGTGCGTCCTGAAGTCTCCTGTCGTCTCTTGCATCGGTCCTACTGACACTCCTCGAATGTTCTCTAATCGACCGGGATGGCTTGAAAGAGCTCGTGCTACCAATTTCGTACAGCGGTTGCATAACACCAGCAGCGACCGAAGGTTTTGATTTATGCCCTTTCACGGAAGGTTCGGAAGGCCTCCTTTGCATAGAAGCCTGCTCTTCTGAACGGCTTATCTCGTCCGTGGGAAATGTGCTTGACCGCTGTTCTTGTCCAAAAGACCCGAAGTCAAAGCCAGAATCTTTGAGGGGTGACGCGTTGCGTGTACTAACGGGATTGTCCTCCCTGGACGGTCTCTGAGGTGGTGGAGGCATAGCAGGTATCGTAGGCACATCTTCGTTTTTAGGATCGAATGTGAATCGGTTGCTCCCAGATGTGCTGGAGATGGATTGGGAAGGCTTGCGAGTATAAACCGAGCTTGATGTGGTAGGCCGTTGATGATGTGATTTGGAACCACTCGAGCTTGTAGGCCAAATAAAGTCTCGGCTGCTACTCATTGATCCGGACTTTTCATGCCCCGATTGTCTTTGATCGCCTCTGCCACTGAAGGGCCCTGGCGCGATACTATTCATCCTCTGCAGCAGACTGCCCCCTCCCGTAGCTCTTGGGCTAACTGACGCGTAGCTAGATCCTCTATCCAATCCCTGTGGCCTGTTGTTACTTAGCGGCAAAGTGAATGCCGATTCCAATGGTGTGGTCGGCGTCGGGGTTGCGCTTCTTGACTTCGAAGTTGGGAAGTGAGGGAACGCGCAATCCTGTGCTATTGTGATGTCCGGTGAGGGAGGGCGTCCTGATAATGGGGTTGTTTGACTTCGTGAAAGCTTCTGGAAGGGGAACTTGCGACCATTATTAGATAATGCTGGAGACGCGCTTCGCGAACTAGTCACAGTCTTTGGCGAGGGTAGAGGCTCGTCAGATTGCACGATGGAGTCGACTATGTGTAGATTAGTCAGCTCAATAAACATTACTAGCTGCATGCCGCAACATACAAGTGGACGTAGCGATGAGCCGAGGAGGTGGAGACTTAGTAGACCTGGGCGAAGGTGCTCCCATGCTAAGTTTTGACATGGGCGGTGCGAAGGGTCCATCGAGGGCTTTCAGTCGAGTTTCTGGAAGCGGTGGAGCTGGAGCAAGGTCAATTTCATGATGAGGCATCAATGGCATGTTCGGCTTACCTGGAGCGCACATATGGTCTTCCATGTTCGAGATGGGAATCTCAACATTGCAGTTCGAGCATTTGATTGTCGGCAAGAAGCTCGACGCTCGAGCTGTGGACGCCATGTTTGCTTCTCGTCCCGTTCCATCAAAATGTTCACGGAATGTTCTCCTCCTTCAAGGGCAAACAAGCATGCAGCAATCCGTATTCGCGCTGCGTGCCAACCCCGTATAAGTCCAAGTCTTCCAACGTGTACGTATAACAGTCAAGGCTCATATGTATGACGATAAAGATTCAAAGAGCTGCAGCTGACGGTTGTGTAGGCGCCGTGTGCATGAAGGAACGTGGTATGTATGGTCGCTCATTCGACCATTGGCGCCTCTAGGGAAATGAGGGTCGAGGCTTTCCAGTCTTAGTGAGGGAGCGTGTAGATTGGCTATAAGCACCAAATGAATGACCGTGAACAATCTCCAAACCTCAACCCAAACACCTCCAAGATATACGCTATGCGATCATTCAATGCCGTTGTCGATGTTGAGAATGTGAGAAATGAAGACTTGACCCTTTAGCGGATTTAGGTTCGGGGCTAGGGTTGGACGTGATAGCAGGACCTTGGCAACAAGATCTATTGCCATTTGGGGATGTCTTAATTATTCTTCTCGTGTCTGAAGACAGTTTCGTGGCCGCAAGTTCCTCGTACAGTGATCACTTCATAGATGTTTCCAGTCGTCTACATTGACAATTTCGTGCAGCCTCTCGCTGATTGGGCCCTCCGTGGGGTAATGCAAGTGAGCACAGGGATTCTCCGCCTCCCGCCATCCCTTTTACCCCAAAAGGGATAATTCTCCTGAAGATTATGGGCTGGGTCAAACTCTTCCCTCCTTGCCAAAGTGGCTTCATGTCCTATGCTGAGAGTTCCGAAGCTGGCTTCACTTTCCTCGTTACGAGTAGTCTTGTCTTGCTGTCAATGGTATGCCGATACGTGCCATGTCTTGTGGTTCAGCGGCATCGTAAATCCACTTTCCTTATCTCTCACTGTCATATTTCACTCCCGTGCTTCTTACTTCGTCTACTTGGCAATTGTCCTGTTGACCCAGCTAGACCTGTCGAACGCTCTTTTCAATGGCTAGCCAGCGATTGAGCAGTGAGGGTGTACTGCAATGCTATCTTAGATTATCAAGGCGCGATGTGGGGGTAGAGTTCCGGGTATCGGAGAGGGTGGACCGTTGGGCAGAATATAAGCACAACGCACTTTCTCACGGTCAGCAACATCCAAACAACATTCCACTACAATATTCAAAAAGCATCATTTCTCCCTACCCCAAACAGATCGCACCCAGTGCGGTCACAAACACCGGCAAAACGTATTCCAACTTGCTAAACTCGTCAGTGCCCCACTCTCCCTGTCAATGCGGTTGTCCCTGAGCTTCACATCCCAGACCTTCTCATGATGCCGAATGTGGTCATGAGGTGGCCTGATTATTTCCATTCTGTAGTGAATGGTTGTACTGACTCAAGCCCTTTCTAGGGTCCACCACCCGTACAACGGAGGCCGTCGCTCTTCTGCCCCAGGAGGAGCATCGGACTCGCCCTACGTCAGATAAATAAGACAAATTGATCAAACAAGCATCAAACAACAAACAACTCGCAGAAATGGCCCCTCACGCAGAAGGTACCAATGGTACGAATGGCTACACCAACGGCACAAGCCATGCGACTGCCACAAGTGAGTACAAGGACCTATTCACGGTCAAATCTCCCAACGTTGTGTACACCAACGAGGAGATCAAGAGCAAGTATGTCTACCGCACTACTTCCGTCTCTCAAGCCGGGGATGGCAAGTACGTTGCTACTCCCAAAGAGACGGTTTATGACTTCAAGGTTGAACGCAAGGTGGGAAAGGTGGGAATGATGCTGGTTGGTTGGGGTGGTAACAACGGTACCACTGTCACCGCAGGTATCATGGCCAACCGTCAGGGCTTGACTTGGGATACTCGTGAAGGACCACGGGCAGCAAATTATTATGGATCTGTTGTCATGGGATCTACTATGAAACTGGGTACGGAGGCCAAGACTGGCAAGGAGATCAACATCCCATTCCACGAAGTCCTGCCTATGGTTCACCCAAACGACCTCGTGATTGGTGGATGGGACATCAGCAGCATGAACCTCGCTGAAGCTATGGACCGAGCCGCCGTGTTGGAACCTACCCTGAAGAACATGATCAAGAAGCAAATGGCTGAGATGAAGCCATTACAAAGTCCCTACTATCCCGACTTCATTGCCGCTAATCAAGGCGAGCGTGCAGACAACTGTCTCGAAGGATCCAAGGCCAGCATGGCACATGTCGAGAAGCTCCGCGAAGATATCCGGTACGTATTGCGCCTAATTATCAGGAAACCTCGCTGACTATTGCCTAGTAAATTCAAAGAGACCCATAGCCTTGACAAGGTCATTGTTCAGTGGACCGCCAATACCGAGCGTTAC
>JAABUP010011548.1_pt1 | contig 10022 bp, 12 predicted proteins | sample 5559201 | NCBI WGS metagenome assembly JAABUP01 (sample SAMN10711887, study PRJNA513373) | rock metagenome | isolation source: Antarctica rocks | place: Antarctica | reverse complement strand
CAACCGTCCCTACCCCCCCCCCACCGCCCCCCACCAACCTAAAGTGGACAATCGGTCAAGGCAAACACATACAGATTTGCAGTAGCAGCTGCTGCAAGCAGGCGGCTTATTTATACCATGCATTGCAGTTTTTCGTGAAAGTGCATCACAGGTTGTTGGCATGTGGGTGCACTATGTAGCAACATGTGCAAGTACTGCTGAGCAGCTGTGTTGCAACCCTGTTCCACATGATTGCTCACACGCATATTTGCATGCAACATGCAAGTGCTTGACTGCATCAGCTCTGTGATGAACGCATAACCCAAAGAGACTTAGTCCATTCCTCTTCTGCCTTTGTATCAGTCAGCAACTGACGTGACACTCAAGCCTACAGGGCAGCTGCACCCTGAGCTGTGTTATGTGTTGCAGGTATGGGACCTGAAAGACCTAGGGCTGCAGGCCAGCCAGCGCATAGCCCAAGCTGGTGATCCTCTGCGTCTGTTGACAGATATCAGCCAGAACTTTCCCACCCTAGCGGCCTCCTTATCCCGCCTGCCTGCAAACGCATCCCTAGCAGCTGAAGTCAGATCAAACCAGCGCAGCCTCCCTGCAGGTCTGCTCCTTTTCCTCTCCTCTTCTTCCTCCTCCGGCTGCTGCTGCTGCTGCTGCTGCTGCTGCTGCTGCTGCTATACACCCTGCATGTTTGATAGGTCTGAGAGCAGAGTGTCTCACACCCGCTGCTGTCCTGCTGTTGTCTTTATTTGCCATGGCAACAGTGCAACTTGCCTATTTGCTGTAGCAAGCATGTGAGCTGTTGGTGCAAAAGCTGCGCCTGACAACCCCTTAAGCTGACACGCTTGCTGCAGCAAACAGGTAAGTTGCATTGGTTCCTGGGTCACGCAGTGTGCTGTGCTTGGGGTGTTGATCATGACTCGGCTGAGCAGTGTTCGTTTGCCATCAGTCAGCAAATTCTTGCACCGTGTGAGCTGCACCCTGACCTTTCCTTGCACACGGATACCACACATGTCGACATACAAACATACTAGTGTACGCTACAATCGAGTGCATTGCTTTCTGCAATAAGGTTGGATTGCTCTAGTGTATGCTTGCTGATCTTTGCTGTGGCAATTCAACGATCATGGGCAAGAAAATCTGTATTTTGGTGTGGGCAACAACAAAAAAATGTGTGCGTTTGTTTATTTTAGATATGTATATGAAATCTGTAAGGTCTCTGAATCTACTGTGTCTGTAGGTGCCAATGTGATGTTGCTAAATGGTCTGCCGGTGGATGTGACAAGCCTGGAGCTGTATGAACTCATGGATCGTATCTCTGCTGAGGTGATTTTCATTCATGAGTGTCTGTTGTTGCAGTCCACGACTCCACTTCCGTCGACCAAACACATGGTATGGTCGTTGTGATGGTTGCTTCCCTCATATGACAAAACTTGACTGGTCCAAAACAGCATAACTACAACTGATAATTGAAGCGATATCTTTGCAAGTACCAAATTGCAAAATGAGGAGGCATATTTATATGTATGTGTGTGTTGGTGCATGGTTACATGCATGGTTCAGCACTAGCCAACCAAGGACCAGTTCACGAGTTTGAGACCAGTTTGAGACCAGTTTGAGACCAGTTTGAGACCAGTTGTTGAATGATAAGCTGCAAGCTGAATGTGGTGCAGGTACGGCTGACGGACATGCTGAAGACAACAGAGCTGCAGGCTCAAGACATCCAGGCTCTGCTGCAGCTGCGTGCCACCACCAAAAGCTTGGACAGCAGCAGCATCCGCATCGACCTGGCTCCTTACAGCCATGTCCACTGGCTCAACAATCTTGAAAAGGTGAGAAAAGAAACGGAAAGGAAAGATGGCGCCTTTCGATATGAATTCAATGAGAACCCAAGTATCATTATGGGCTGCCTGAGAAAAGGTGAGCTGTGCTGTTGCTGTGGCTTCGGCCCTGAATTGCTCCTCAGCCTTCTGAAAACGATGAAACCAAAATCTGCTGCTGTTCTCTGATCGTCTGGTCAGTGCGCCAGTGAGACTGCATGTACACTGCTGTGTTGCCACAGCTGTCATGAAATGACTGTTATGGCTGTCATGAAATGACTGTTCTTCAATTGACTGCTCTACCAGCATCCAAGGATGTTTGAGCTTGACCAAGACCTGAAATAAGATCTGAAAGTACACCAGCATTACGTGCAGTGTTGGCATGCAGTCAATAGTCTCCTGTTGCCTGTGTTGCAAATGCTCACAGGAGATAGGGTGCTACAGCTTCCAGGCAACTGCCGCAAGCCCATGCCTTGGCAGACAGACAAGCATGTAAAGTGCAGTCCAGCTGCCAAGTGCACACTCGCTGGTTCTAGCTACTGCAGCTTCTCGGCATCTTGACTGTTCATTCATTTTATACAGTCTGGGGTGTGGAGCCATGTGACTCAGTTGTGACTCATCAGACATCTTGGCTTGAAAACACTTTTGAGTGTGTGCTCAGTCTTTGAGTGTGAGTCTTGAGGTGCTGATGCAGGACAAGAAGAGGTACCGGGGCTTCAGTCGCACAGTCACAGATCTGCTCATCCCCAGCTTCCCTGGCAACCTGCCCAGCATTGCCAGAAACATCTTCAATGCCGTGTTTGTTGTCGACCTGGGATCTGCTCATGGGATTGGGTAGGTACACGAGAAAATCACAAAAATTTGCGGCTGCATCAATAGCATGTTGCTGACTGTGTACCCACTGCCTGTACACTCATTGTCTAGCCTAAGCAAACTGAACGAGCAAGATAATCAAACACCGGATCCAGCCTGAACAAGGATACTGCCCATCTGTACATGCGATCAGTTGTTGGCCTAGCAGCTCTGCTCAACCCCAAAACGTTTGCTTTCATTCAGAAATTTTATCCCTACACTGGAAGTCTCAACTTAGAAACGCCTGGAGACAGTGCAAAAGCGCCTCTACCTTGTGGAGATGTTTCAGATCCATTTCAAGTTGTGCTGGCGGTTGTGTCCTTGATATTCTTCCTTTCAGACGACATTGGCTGCTTGCCTAATCAGGCGCTGGGCTTGCAAGGCCACAATGCTGGCCATGGATCTTGTGTACAATGGACAGTAGATAGTAGACAGCGATAGTAGACAAGGAACAGTGGACAAGAAACAGTAAGCAGTCAAGAGTAACAGTAGACAGCAGTCAGTAGATAGTAGACAGCAGTCAGCAGTCAGCACACAGTAAACATCGACAGTAAACAGTGGACAGTGAAGAGTAGACAGCAGACAGCTGACAGCAGATAGTGGATACTGGATAGTAGACAGTAGACCTGGTACCGGGTGCAACAGTTGCTTTTGCTGTTGACAGAAATATTCTTTCAACTCCAGTACAAGGTCTTAGTGGTTATAAAGCCATCAGCTGCAGAAACTACTTATGAATGCACTTGGCTCATGCTGAATATTATACATGCAGTGTTGCTGAAGCAGTTGTGAGGGCAATTGGGAGCAGGTGGCCTGTCAGGCTAGGGCTGTTGCCCATTGTCCCTGAGGTGTTGCTGAAGTCAGCACAGAAAGGTATGCACATCACAGAAGTGTGAAGCAACAGAACTGCTATTTTTTTGCGAGTTGCACTTATTAAAGAATGACCAAGGTTTCAGGCTGGCTACCTATCAGCACTCTCATATGTAGGCACACATGTACTTGATTGACATTTGTGCGTGCAACATGTACTGATGGCCACAAACTGTATCTCACAGTTGGCAGACCTGCATGTCGCCTCTCATTTGTAAGTAGCATTCGTCGCACACAGTCCTCAAAATCATCACTCTAGTTGCTGTAATCATGCAGCATGGCTGCCGACATCAGGCCACTGTTGTTTTGCATCAAAGTCCCTGTGAATCTGCTTTCAGATAACCAATGGCTTTCATTTCAAAATTCAAAATTCAATTTGTAGTTCTTGTATGGAAAATACAGTGTTTGCATGATATTTGGGCAGTCCGGTACCGTATTTGGCTTCTCATTAGATTGAGGCTGAAAGGCGTAGTCTTATCTTTTCTTTCTTTTCCAATGTGTGATGCTTGGGTGCGTCAAGCATCACCCTAGCTGCCCACTGCTGCTTCATCAGCATGCCACAGCTGTAAAATGCTGCCTTCAGGAGGCTCCCGTTATGATCGCTGAAAAGCGTAAACTTTTCTTTTCTTTCAGCATGCCACTGATGTGCAGGCACCACAGAAGTATCCACAAATCAGCCTGTATCAGTGTCAGGTCAGGCAGCGCAAGCAATGCAAGTGCTGGATTCCACCTTTGGAGCGGCAGCCTGCTTGGCCTTCCTATCTGAGTTGCTTCCCAGAGACCCACATGCAAGCGCCGATGAGCCAGCTACACTGACCTCTGCCCAGGTATGCTGCTGATCTGCCTGTTGCTCTGTGCTGTAGAGGGAAGCAGTAGGCAAGGAGTAGGAGCTTTGCCTGTCGCTAAGGTTGCTCTTTGCAACAGGAGCCAAACTTGACAATGGTTGCTGCGATGCAGATCGAGAGGGCGTTTACGGAAGCTTGGGAGACAGCTGCAGGGCAGCTAACAAACCCTAAGGCCAGCCCGGATGACCTAGAGCTGGCGGCCATTGAGCCTGAGGATGCATGGCAGCAGTTGCAGGACTCCACTGGTGTGGCAGCAGGCGCACTGCAACAAACCCTTGCAGCAACCAAATTTGCTGACTCCAAAGGCAAGCTCTGCCTTGCGTACACACAATGCGTACCCTTGCAGCTACCAAATATGCTCACTTCAAAGGCAAGCTCTGCCATGAGCACACACACACAATGCATACCCTTGAAGCAACTACATTCGCTCACTCCAAAGACAAGCTGTGCCTTGAGCACACACACAATGCGTACGATATATGTTGAGGTCCAACAAGCTTGCTCAGGCTGACGTGCTGTCAAAGCAAAGGATGCCTGATGGGTTGGCTCTGTAGCGACTTGGTGATAGACGCAAGGTGACAGGTGGTAGAGGCAAGGTTACAGGTGGTAGATGCAAGGTTTCAGGTGGTGGACGCAAGGCAACAGGTGGTAGATGCAAGGCAACAGGCGGTAGACACAAGGTTACAAGTCCTTGAAGCCACTGAGATTACCCTGTCTTGAGATGGAAGAGCGTTACTGCTTGTCAGATCCAGGCAGCTAGCTGCGTTGGTGCTGTAGTCACAAGGCATAGAGCATGATCATTGGTGTGTGATGAACTGATGCAGCATTTGCCAGAGCTGTCTTAGCAAGGGCTGTTTTACTGTTGACTTCCTATTGAGTCAGGAAATGAACAAAACAACTGCAGTGGTTGCTGGGTCAGGCTTGTTAGATGCCATCGACAGAGACATGAGTCTCACATTGTTTTGTTTTGACGATTTTGATTTTATTCAATGTTGGCTAATCAGGGGCGCTAAGATCTCTATCTGCTGCTTGCCAGCTGCTTATCCATTGGCCACAAAGTTGGCAAGTCTTGAGGCAGCAAAGCAGGAGGAATCTCCATGGCTGCATGTGCTGTTTCCTCCTGCTTTGCTGTCACAAGACTTGCCAGTTTTGTGGCCAACAGATAAGCAGCTGGCGCTGTTTTCTGGAGGGATTAATTTTTGGACCTGGTGGGGTCTGCAGGCTCCTGGCGCATCAGCACTGAAGTATTTTTGTTGTTTAGTCGTGGTAGGCCTGTTGTAAAAGGCATAACCCGATGGTTGCCAGCATAGATTTACAAATCCTGCTGAGGCTAAGGCCCTACCCCATGAGGGATCATTAGCTCTTGTATCAGCATTGATAATCTGCAGGCTTAGTGACAGCAAATCAGGTCAAATTAGGTGCATGCAGCTAAACAAGGCAGCCGTGTAGCATGTCAATTTGCAAGTTATGAACTAATCACATCTAAATTGTTTTTGCGTTGAAAAATGAGCTTTGTCACCGTGGACGTCCTTTTCGAATTATGGAAGAAGCATGAATATGAGAGTAGGGTTTGCAGCTAAGTAGCGTTAGGTTTGCAGGCCTTGTGACAGCAGATCAGGAGGGGTCCCTATGGCTGAATGGGCTGGTCTTTGGGGGTGTCCTGGGGGGTCCCCAGCAAGCCCTCATGAGGGGCATTTTTGCAGAGATGCAAACCCTACAAGAGCATGTGTACTACCAAGCCATTCAAGACGACACACCAGACATCCTGGCTGAGCTGTTGCGCTTGGAGGGCGCTTTGCAGCGGTACAACCCCAGGATCCTGGAAAAGCCCTCCTCGCCTGACAGGTACCACCACTGCACCCTGGCACAGCCCTGCCCCTTTGATGTGTCTGCTGTCCTTGTATGCTGGAGCTTTGGACAACACAGAGTCTTGCAGTGGCATATTGAGTCTGCACTACTTACAAAGACAATGCCTGACATAGTCTATTACAGAACACGCCTTCTTTTCCTGCTTTATGAGTGCAAAAGATAGCTGCTTTTATTCAAATTTGTGCAGGCTTTCTCTCAGGTCTGCATCACACCTACTCTCAGCTCTGCAGCACACCCAGCCGCACACCACATACACCTGTGCTTTCAAGCCAGAATGTCTGATGAGTCACAGCTGGCTCCACACCCCAGACTGTAAAGTCTTAAATGAAATCAAGCAAATACTTTCCTCACAGGGAAGGCTCTCATCAAGCCAAACCTGCATCCAAGCAAAAATGCCTCCACTCTGATGTAGCTTCCCTTCTGCAGGCAGGATGTGAAGCAGTATGCTTTGGATGGGGAGGGTAACAAGCCAACAGGGGGTTGGCTGTCCCAGCTGGGGTATCTGCACCCCCCGGGGGCAGAGGACACCATAACTGCAATCACACACTGGGTTTGCGTTGACCCCAACACCAAGGTTTGCACCTCACTTTCTCTATATCACACCTGTTTCTTCAGCATATGTAGTTTTAGAATGAAACAGGTTGGCAAATGCGCCACGGATTGTCATGCATGTGGTCATGTACAACATGCATCTGCCTCCAAACTGTTCATTCCATTTGGTGCATCTGTCATCGGCAAGATTTGTGCGTGTCAATGTTGGACTAAAGCGAAATTTGAACTGGTGCAGGCAGGGCAAGGGCTGCTGCTAGCTGCCCTAGACCATCTGCAAGAAGCCCCAGCAGCTGAGGGAGCTGCTGCTCGGGTGGGTCTGCTTTACAATCCTGCAGATACAGCAGCAGAACCATCTCTGCTGGCCAGACTGCTTCTAGCAACCAGCCAGCTGACCAGCAGACGACCCAAGATTGCCGGTGAGCACCTGTTGTCCTTTAGCGCCCTTCGTGTCGTCCTTTTTCATCTTTTGTGTCCTTCTTCAGCGCCCTTTGCTGGTGTGACGTGACATCCTCACGACAGAGTGTCAGTGTCTGGGATTGCATCTGGGAAAGATGCAATGTAGCGTGTGCTGAGTGCGCATCGTTGTTGTGATCCTGAGAGACAAGTCACTGCTGGCCAAGCCTTGCGTGAGCGTGAAATCAGCAATGTCGGTTTCTGAGATCCATGACAGGGGCGCTGCTTTGATCTGTCATGGGCATGCATAGTTTGCCTGCAACATGGTTCCTCGCAAGGCGCCTCACATGGTGCATCACATGGTGCCTCATTTGATCTCAAATGGTGCCTTACATGGTGCAACATCTGGATCATTTATGAGACAAGCTTGTGCTGATCACTTAGTATTGCTAAGTGCTGCATCACAGAGGGAACATCAAAGAGCACAGCATCTGCTGACCATAACGTGTGCTCATGTGCTGCAGTGGTGCTCAGCATTCCAGACTTGGCTCTTTCTCTTGTCACAGCCTCAATCACTCAGGAACCCACACCAATGGATGTCTAGTGTGGAAAGGTGTGCATCAATGAGAGATGTTCTGTCATCTGGAACGCCTTTAAATTGTTATAATCATTGTTTATGAGAGATGTTTGTGTTGCACGCAGGCTTCTTGACAGCTTTACTATCAGATCCAGCTCAGCTCATTCAGCTTGGCTCAAGCCTCAACTCAGCCCTCGAGTTAGTCCAGAAGAGCGGACTCAATCTGCAGGCAGTAGGCCGTGCTCTTGAGGATGCTCAGCTCTCAGAGCTCGATGACCAGCTCAAAGCTCAAGCCGAGCTGACTCAGAAGCTGCTGAAGCTGCCAGCTGGCAGCAGCGCAGTGGTGACTAATGGCAGGGTGGTGGTTGTTGAGAGCGCCGAGTTGGGAGTGTCAGAGGAGTTTGGCACACAGGATTTCGGTCTCTTGGTGAGCGTTGAAGTTGTTTACTGAGTCATTACATGCAACTTTGCCTGTTGTGAAGGGTTAGTAACGGACATGTGCCAGAGATGATCAGAAGATGATGTCTAGCTCGCTGTTTGATCAAGCTCCAGCCTTTCTTCATCTCTACTTTGTGTTGGCATCACCAAGTCTTGCTTTAGCTCTTTTCAATCCCAAAACGTCTGCTTATAATTCAGAAACGTCATCCCTACGCTGAAAATATAAATAGAGAAACGTCTGGGGACAGTAAAACGCGTTTCTGCATTGTAGACATGTGTTAGATGTGTGCATAATTGGGACTTGAGAGCCAGAAGACACGTAGAGTGTCGACACACCATGCTGTTATCTTGGATCCAAGGTTACACCTTGTCCTCTGGTACCCAGACAGCCGCTGCTGATCATTTCTCTTCCCTCTACTGTTCGCCTCTACCACTTGCCGTTACTACCTACTTCTAGCACTTTCGTTTACCACTTGCGTCTACCACTTGTGTCTACCACTTGTGTCTGTCACTTGTGTCTACCACTTGTGTCTACCACCACTTGCCTCCCCCTGCCCGCAGTACTACAGAATACTACACCCAAGATGTCTTCCAAACCCTAAACCCTAAATCCTCCTTGACGTCATGTCACTGCACCACAGGAGCTGTATGCAAACAGCCAGCAGATGGCAGCCGGCATCCAGGCTCTGCTGGAAACGGCCCTGACACAGGGCAGGGCAGTGGCAGGCAGCCTTGCTGACTCAGAGTACGGTGAGGCTGACGGCGAAGGCGAAGAAGATACAAGTGTGGGAAGGCTGAGCAATGCAGCAATGCTGGCTTCATCCATTTTGGCCACTCATGGGGTAGCTGAGGTACATTTCATGCTGATGTTGTCCTCTTTGGTAATCTCTCTTTACCCTGTCACCTCTTCTCCCTGGGCTTTGTCTTCCCTTTGTGATTTCTCTTCATCTTGTTCTTTGCTTCAGTCATGCATGGTGCTGGCACTTTGAGCCTGATGACTAAACTGCAGTGGCAGCAGCAGAGGCAGCAGCAGCAGTGGCAGCAGCAACAGCAGCAGCAGCAGCAGCAGCAATAGTGGTAGCAGTAGTAAATTAATAAGAATATCAGTCCTGGGGGCCATAGCAGTATTTGACATGACACACCTGCTTGCCTGTCTGAGTTTCCTCTTGTTCCAACTTGCAGGTGTCTGAGCGAAACCAGGGCTTAGGGCAGGCTGTCAATGCCCTGCAGGGCCATTACTGTGCCATTACAGGTGATTGACGTCATGACCAGGCTGTACAAGCTTGTATGCATGGTTGCCAAATCGGATTGATGACAGCGCTGTTGACATGCCAATGCTCAGCACCACTGCAGTCCCAGCTGCTGGCTGTGCAATGTCTCAGTGCTTGCTGCTGTCGCAACATCTAACAGTGTGGCAGTGTAGTGCAGTGTATTGCAGTGTATTTCAGTGTATTACAGCGTGATGCGGCCTGTCACCACATGTTGTCGGGTGAAACTCCACTTTGCACATTAGATGCCCACTGGGTCACTGTACGCTGTCACATCATGTACCAATCTGCACCACCTTCCCCACTGGTCAGATGTTGGTTACAGCAGATTCCACAAGGTTTCCAAGCAAACATGGCTGAAGCTGCCTGACACTAAAGACGACAACAGATCTGCCTTGTTGCATCACAGCTGTTATTGACTTTGAAGTCAGGCACCTTCAGCAATGCTTGGCATCTGTTTCCCTGTTTTACTTCAGTCGTGATTGGCCTGCTGTACATGGCTTGCCGGCGGAAAATTTTCGTTCCTGTTGAGGCTAAGGCCCCACTCGGG
>JAABUP010011546.1_pt1 | contig 10024 bp, 19 predicted proteins | sample 5559201 | NCBI WGS metagenome assembly JAABUP01 (sample SAMN10711887, study PRJNA513373) | rock metagenome | isolation source: Antarctica rocks | place: Antarctica | reverse complement strand
ACCGCCCACGCCTGGCAGCCTCTGCATGTGGCTGACACAGAGGGTGGGCAGCGGCCACACACAGCGCGTGTCACGCGAGCGCTGGCCGCTTGCTGGCAAACCGAGCACCCGCCAGAGCGCGGGCGCACATGGGCACCTCCTGCCTGGAGCTGCGCTCTGAAAGCAGAACTCTCCGGCCTGCCGGTCACGCAGCTCGGCGTCGTTGCAAACCAGTAAGTCTCTCCACGGACTTCCAGAACCCCGCTGCAGCGCAACAAGACAGAGTGCAAGACTGCCGGGAGACACAGGGAGTGGCCGCCAGCACGGCGCTCGCGCTCTGGGCGCGCGGGGGCGCGCCTGTAGCCGCGCACGGACGTCAGCACCTGCGTGCCCTCCAGCTCGGCCAGCTCGGCGTCGCTCCAGAACAGCGGCGCGCCGCACTCCTCCGGCAGCGCGTCCAGGTACGGCCGCCAGGGCGAGCGCGGCGCGGCGCGCTCGGCCAGCAGGAACAGCGCCAGCTGCAGCCAGGGCTCCAGGCCGGCCACGAGCGGGCCGAGCGGCGAGCGCGCGACGGCGTCCGCGGCCAGCCACGCGCCCGCCGGCACGCTGAACAGGGGCTGGCCCCTGCCCCACGCACGAGGCGCGGGCTCGCAGCGACGCCCGCACCTCCTCGTGCACCAAGTAACAGCACAGTCGGGTGCAAGGACACGGGGAGGCGTCCGGCGCCCCAGAGGTCGCTCGCGGAGCGATACGAGGCTGCTCATCAACACCAGAGAGCAGAGTCGTGCAGGCGCTGCCACGCACCTGGCCACCGGGCGTGCGGTGACGAGCTGCAGCGCGCCGTCCGCGCCGCAGGCCGCGACGGCGTTGCTTTTTTCGCGCGGCACGCCGCGCTGCTCCAGCCACGCCGCCAGGCCCTCAGCCAGGGCCACGCTGCCCGCTGGCGCCTGCGTCTGCAGGCTCGCTGCAAGCCGCACCAGCAAGCGGCGCGCCGGGGCGCGCTGCCTTGCGGCGTGCGCGGCGCCGGAGCTCCGCTGCACGGACGCGAACCGCCGTGCGGTGCTTTGCGCATAGCCTGTGCCCGCGCTGCAGCGCAGGCTGCAGCTGCACTCGGCGGAGCTGGTGACACGCATCATGCACGCAGCACGAAAGCCTGGAAAAGCAAGGCTCGCAGATCAGCTGTTCAGACCACACCAGGAAGCTTGTCAAACAGCCGAGATCAGCAGGTCGGAACCGAGCTGATCAGGGGAACACTGGCCGATAGGTTCCCAAAGAGGTTATTCACCGGCTGGGCGGCAAAAGCGAGAAGCAGCGGCTCGAAGCCTAGCACGCAGATAGTGAAAGGTATTGCTAGCTGTATGCTAGACATTTCACGAGAGAGTCGGGGCTTGCTTTGTTCTGTTGAGTCATATTGCAGAGGCGCTGAACTCTGGTGACTCCGTAGGCCTCTGGTGCACTGCATTGACGTACTAGCGAGCTCTGCGGGCAAGACCAACAAAAGCCTCACCTCCTTCCTGATCTAGTGATCAAGATGCGCTGGCTCCTGGCGCTGGCTGCGCTTGCATGTGCGAGGGCAGCCACCGCACCAAGCTTTGCCATAGTCAACGACCGCTTTCAGAAAGACGGGGCTAGCTTTCAGATAATCAGCGGCAGGTGCGCGCTGCCTTCCAAGAGCACCAGGGCTCTTGTTACCAAGAAAATGCAGGAGCCACTGCTAAGGCCATGTGCTGCGCAGCATACACTACTTCCGAATACACCCGTCGCAGTGGTGCGCCCGCCTGCAAGCTTATGTAGGCTTGGCACTTTGTGTGCACGAAAGTCCATGCCCGCTGCGTATGCGCAGGGAGGACCGGATACTGCGGCTCAAGGCCATGGGCCTGAACACAATCCAGGCGCGTCGGCTGTTGGCCCGCTGCGTGCTTGAGCTGTATGGTAAAAAAGCGCGAGTGTTTGTCTTTCACATACTAGGCCTTGCGTTGGCACGTGTTTGGCTTGGCAGCACAGAGGGGCACAAGCAGGACCTGCCAATTACCAAAGGCGTCCAGACTGCTGCACGCAGCGTGCACTCCTGCACTCCTGTCCGCGTGAGCACCTGGTGGGCACGCAGACGGCGCCCTGCTGGTCTGCGGACAGCCGGCAAAGGCACACGCAGCTCCACAGCAGGCACCGTAGCCTGCGACGTGGCTGAAAGGCGCTTGCCGCGCAGACGTACGTGCCCTGGAACCTGCACGAGCCCAGGCCAGGCACGTTCGTCTGGGACGGCTTTGCCGACATGGAGCGTTTCCTGACGCTGGCGCACGATGCCGGCCTGCTGGTGCTGCTGCGGCCCGGGCCCTACATCTGCGCCGAGGTACGCATCGGGGGCAGGAGGGCCGTACGCATGTCCGCATGCTGCGGGCGTGTGCGCTAGAGCTCAACCTTGTCTGCGCCAGCAGCACATGGCCCTGACTGCATGGCGATGCCTGGCGCGTGTGAATAGTAGCGGGGTAAGCGCGGCAGCGTGCAGGCATGGTCAGCAGGTCGCATGGGCACGCATGTCTCCTGTAGTGCTAGGACTTGGAAAGTGAGCTGCTGCCCTGCAGCTCATGCAGTACTGATTCACACGTGATGGTGGGCGCGCGCCCGCAGTGGGACTTTGGTGGCTTGCCGTGGTGGCTGGCCTACTCGCAGGCGCGCCCCCGCCCCTCGCAACCCTGCATGCGCACCTTGCCCGCCCCACGCACACCCCTGGCGCCACCCCCGGGGCCACACCGTGGCAGGTGGCCGGCGGCGGCACCATGCGCTACCGCAGCAGCGACCCGGTCTACCTGGCGCACGTGGACCGCTGGTGGCAGCGCCTGCTGGCGCGCGTGCGGCCGCTGCTGTACCAGAACGGCGGGCCGGTGGCCATGGTCCAGGCGCGCGGCCCCGCCGCGCCGCCGCGCTCCCACGCACGCTGCTGCGCCCGGGCAGGGGCAGTCCTTGCCTGTTCTCGAGCCGCACATGCTGAGGCGACGCGGCTCGGTCGCAGCGCCAGCCAGAAGCAAGTCGTGATCGGCGGACGCCTGGCCGGTTCCACCTCGGTGCTGAGCGTCGTGGTGAGCGCAGCTGACACGCGCCCGCCCGCGCAGGTGGAGAACGAGTTTGGCTTCTACGGGCCCGACGAAGCTTACCGTGCGCCGCGCACCCGCCCATTTGCGCTCGTTGCCCTCTTTCATGGAGGCCGCAGCATGTTATGAAAGTTGCGACGTTGTTGCTGTCTTTCACCGTGGAGGCCTCAGCTCGGATGGAAGCTGCGAGCTGCGACTGCAAGGCATGTGTCGGACATGTACGTCGCCCTGTGCGCAGTGCGCCACCTGGTTGCGCTAGCGCGGACCATGCTGGGCAACGAGGTTGTCCTGTACACCACTGACCCGCCGCCGTACGTTGCCAACGGGACGCTCGCGGGCGATGCGCTCTTCTCGTGCGCTCCCGCCTCGGCTTTTGTGAATCGACGTTCGATCCGCATCACAGAGCGGCACAGAGCAGAGACGTGTTGCCTGTACGGTTTGCAGGCCGGTGAAGGGTCCCCAGCTCTGAGCTGACCTCTAACCCTAGCGCGGCGCCCGCGCAGCACGGTGGACTTCGGGCCGGGCTGGTACAACCTGAGCTACGCGTTTGGGCAGCAGCAGGCGCTCATGAACGCGCCCGGCAAGCGCGCTCCGCTCAACTCCGAGTACTAGTGCGGCCCGCGCCCCCCCGACCCGGGACACAATGCGGCCCTTGGCCTGGGCTCTGGACATCCGTTCGGCGCATGACCCGGCCCTGCTGCGGGGCCCTGGGTGTGGAGGCTGTGCCTCTTGTGCCGCGCGCCGGCAGCCTCGGCTTCCCAGACCGCACCGAGGTCGGCGGGGAGCACCCCGATGGGCAGACCATGGGCATAGCCTTCCTCCTCGCATCCGCCTCGTTGCACCCGGCTGGAGTCCCTGGGCGCGCAGTGTCCCGTATGGACCCGGGGCTTCAAAGTGATAAAGCTTAGGCGCACCGTCGACGTCCCGGTGACCCTGCGCCGCCGCGGCAGCACGGGATGGCTGACGTGGGTCGGCGACGGCATCGCGAACAAGAGCGTGACCAAGATGGTAACGCACTTCCGCGAGATCCTGGCCTACGCCAACGGCACGGGCTCGATCAACCTGTACATGGCGGCCGGCGGCACCAACTTCGGCTTCACGGCCGGCGCGCGCCCCGCCTGATTTGGCATGCCGCAGGGCAATAGGCCAGCTCAGGCTAAATATAGGGTAGGGTTAGGTTTTGAGCTGTGGCATGGCCCGCGCGGACCAGGTAAGTGCAGAGCCCTGGCGCGCGCTGCACAGAGCGCTCCTCGGTCATGAGCGCTGGACCTCCATGGCGCGTTTAGCACCATGAGCGCAGCGGATGCATGCCGGGCGGGCGCGCGCGCGCAGGCGGGCAGCTGGACTTTCTGAGCGACCGGGTCTCGGGGGCAGGGTCAGGCCTAACCTAGGACCCTAGCCCAGGCCCTTGGCGCCCGCAGGCGGGCAGCTGGACTTCCTGAGCGCCCAGGTCGCGCGGCGGCAGAGCCTGCCTAAACTAGGACCCTGATCCAGGGCCCTGGGCGCGCGCAGGCGGGCAGCTGGACTTCCTGAGCGACCAGGTCGCATGGCGGCAGGGCCTGCGCGGCCCGCCGGACTTCTACCGGCCGGTCATCACCAGCTACGACTATGGCTCACCGCTTAGCGAGGCCGGCCTGACCGGCCAGCCGGGCCTGGGCGGGCCCGACGGCTTTCAGGCGCGCGCGCCGCGCGCGGCGCCCACGGCTTTCCTCTATTGTCCACACTCTCTGCGGCCCTCCTTGGCTCCACCCCTGCAGAATGCAGCCCGGCACAGCGTGGCGCAAGCAGCCATGCGGCCACGAGTTTCTCCTGTAAAATAGCAACAGCCGCTGCCTCCGCACCATGCAGCCGTGTGCCGGAGAGGGCTCACCAGCCCGCTCCGTGCGCGCGCGCAGCTGCTGCGCGCGGCGATTGCGGAGCACACCGGGCGGGACCCGCCGGCGCTGCCGCCGCCGCCGCGCCTGGCGGCCTACGGCGCGGTGCCGCTGCGGCAGCGCGCGCCGCTGCTGAGCCAGCTGCCGGCCTGGTTCCCCGGCGGCGGCCTGCCCTCCGACACGCCGCTGGTCATGGAGGAGTACGGCCAGCAGTGCGCGCCCCAGGACATAGTAGCTCATCATTTCATTCCTATCCCTCCTTCCTACCCTAGCTGCCGGCCTAGTTTCTCCGGCGGAGGCACCGACACGTTGCTGGTCATGGAGGAGTACGGCCAGCAGTGCGGGCCTCTAGGGTAGGGTAGGGTACTCCCCACCCCTCGACGCGCCGCTGTGCATAGAGGAGTACGGCCAGGATTGCGCGCCCCTGCGGCCGCGCCGCGGCTGCGCCGCGTTCGCTAGTGCTCCGGCTAGCGAACGCAGGGGCCCGGGCAGGGCGGACAAGGCATGCGCTGTGGCATGTCAGCAGGGCAGTACTGGGCCGTTCTTGCTTGGCCTGCATGAGAGATTGGTGCTTCCATCCCTGCATCATAGGGACAGACCATGCCAATGATGGCACATGCACCCTATGCCTGCCCGGGCAGCGCTGCCCTTGCCCGTCCTTGCGGTGGCCCCGGTCGCACTCGCGCTAACAAGCCAAAGGCCTAACTTCCAGATATCTGGGGGAGTATTTTGGCATGGCAGGCCATCAGATGTACACCTGGCTGCTGTCCAACCAAGTGCGGGCGTCAGCCGCGACCATGGCTATCATGACGCTGCTTGTGCTGATGGCATGTGCCAGCACTGCAGGGGCGGCATCATCCTGTACCGCACCTTCGTCAACGCGTCCGTCGCCGTCGCCGGCGCCGTGCTGCACTTGGGCGGCGCCGTGCACGACGTCGCCCAGGTGCCCCAGCCCCGCCCGCTCGCTGGTACTCATCACTCGCTTGAAGCCCGCACTCGCTTGAAAGCCATCCAATCACTCACTGATATTGCATGGCGCCGAGGACGCGCCTGGCCGCTCCCCGCCGCCGCACATGGTGAGCGCGCACGCGCCGGCAGGTGCTGCTGAACGGCCGGCGCATGGGCGCCTTCGACCGCGACGGGTTCCAGACCCTGACCCTGCCGCCCGGGTCGCCGGCTCCGACCGGCGCGCCGCTGTTCGCGGGCACGATGCCCAGCCCCGGGCCCCAGGCGGTCCTGGACATTCTGGTGTCCGCGGTCGGGCGCCAGAACTCGCGCACGACCTACGACACCAAGGGCCTCTCCTCGCCAGACGTGCTCCTGAACGGCGCGCGCTCCCCGACCTCAAACCACGACCACCCAAAGCCCTGCCGCTGACACCGTAACCCTATGACCGGCGCACGGTCCCTGACACTGTTCTCAAGCCTAACTGCTGTCTTGTCAATGCGATGGCCAGGTGCACGCTCATGCATCAGAATGGTGTCCACCAGACAGGGTGCACGACACCATGCAAGCTCTGTAGGTGCACAGCCCCTGTGTAACCTACTGAGTACCCCAAGGCTTTGAGGCCAGGCTCCCCTCAGCAGCTGGCAAGTGATGGGGCAAGTCTGCATCCTGAATGTGCCTGGTCACGCCAGTCTGCATTCAATGTTTCAGTAGCAAGCCTAAAAGGGCGGATGCGACTGGGAATGCAGACTTACCGCTGACCGGCTGGACCGTGTTCCCGCTGCCGCTGGCTTCCCTGGGGCCCCTGTGCCTGCCGCCCGCTGGCGTCCCCGAGGCGCTCGCGGCGCCGCCGAGCCCCGCAGCCGCGCCGCCAGCGGAGCCAGGCTGCCCCGCCCTGGCGGCCGCCAATGCGTCCGCGTGCGCGAAGCTGCCCGTGGCAGGGCCCTTTGACCCGGCCACTGACGGGGGCGTCCTGTACAGGCGCGCCCCCCCTCCGGCAGCGCCGGGCAGGAATGTTGGGGAGACATGGGTTTTGCGGTGCCGGGAGCCGGGGGGCAGCTCTTTGCCAAAAAAAATTTGGTGTCAGGGTCATGTGCTGCATGCGCTGGGCGGCGCTGCAGCCCAGGAGGGCTTTTGGCACTGCGCTCGCCAGTGTGAGCGACTGATGAGGTGCACAGACGCCCACCCCCGCTTGGAGCAAGCAGACAACGTATTGGGCTAGCTCAGGGTATACCCTAAGCGGTGGCATGGCATGCTGTCAGGGGCCTGCTGCACGTGGATGCCGCGCTCGCGGGCGCCGACGGCCTCCTGCCGTCCACCTACCTGTCTGTCCGGGCCAACTGGTCCTTCGGGCTGGCGTACGTCAATGGCTTCAACCTGGTGCAGCCCGGTCCCTGCCTTGCTTGACCATTCTGGTACTGCCTCGGCTACTGCAGTGACTTGTGGCAGCCAGCAGCGTGTGACTTGCTGCATTCACATACACATGCTCACACACCAGTGGCGGCGGGTACCCCAAAGTTGTTGACGGACGAGCGGATGCTGCTATGAACGTTGGATAATGACACAAGCTGGTGGCCATGTACGACCCGCTCAACGCCCAGAGCTGCCCACTTTGGCTGGAGTACGCCCGCCAGCTGGTGCTGGCATGGATGCCCGGATCATCAGGGACGGCTTAGGGTAACCTACCAGCCCTGCCCGCGGCAGGGCTGGTACGCCGCCGATCGCGGCCCACAGAACGCGCTGTACGTGCCCGGCGCGCTGCTGCGCCCCTGCGCCAACGAGGTCGTCGTGCTGGAGCTCAACCGCACGTCCTTCACCGCGCCGGGCGACGTGCCGTCCGGTGCGGATTCGCAAGTGCCCGTTCTATCCTGCAAAACGTCCGGCTGATCAGGACTTCCACGACGTTCGCCAGCAAGGCGTAAAGAATGCATTGGAAAGAATGTTGTTTATCACTCCCAAATAAAAAGAACATGGGCTTGGCGGTGATGGAGCCGTTGCTGCCGGCGCGCTGTGTGTAACACTTTGCGCGCGCGCCGAGCAGTGCGCTTCGTGGATGCGCCGGACTTCAGCGGGCCGCCGCGGGCGCCGGCGCCGGCGGCCGCCCCGGCGTCGGCGCCCGCGCCGCCGGTCTCTGCCGTCGGCGGCGTGGTCTTCCCGTCTGCGGCGCCGGCGGCCGTTCACCCTGAGGCAAGCCCTAGCCTTCCTGGCATGGCCATGTCAGCCGTGTCCGCGCCGGACGCGCGCGGCCACATGGCAGTGTCCGCGTTCTTCCCTGGGACAACAGAGGCAGGGTTGGCGAGCTGGCCGGCCGCGCCACAGGCGGAGGCGGCTAGTACAGAATTTTCCAAGCTGGTCCTTGTGCGCGGGGGGCACCTCGTGACGCCTGAGGACCGCGACCTTGCAGCGTGAGCTCATTCCGTACCTGTGCCAGCCCCTGTGTGCCTGTAGGGCTTTTTAAGCTTATGCTCCAGCATGTCACATTGAAGCAGCTGCCCTACCAGCCTCAATCCAACACTGGCTGCTCGCGGCTACATTCTCTGCGTATGTCAGCTGGCACCTGCCACGCGCTGCCTGTAGGGTGCCTTCACCTGTCCACTCAGTGCAAGCTGTGTGTCATCCCAAGACAAATCTGTCCGCTGGCGTCTGCTGAGAGCTGCCCAAGGCTGAAGGCACAGCTGCAAAGAGCCGCTCAAAGCAATCCTGTCCTTGGCTATCCTGCACCTCAGCAAGCTCAACCTGCTACGCACAGCTCTGCTGCAGTGCTTTGCATAGACATGTTCACTAGAAATATGGCATCAGCACTGCTAGGTTTGTCCGTCCACCACCCGCGCAGGGAAAGAACTTGCCGTGCAGGCACCCTGTTGGTCTACATCTGGATGTGTGTGAGGTAGGAAGTTGCAAAGCATGCATGTCATACGTCCACAAGGTATCTGTCTGTTGTGCAAAGGCAGCACATTGCCGGTCAAGAGCGTTGTCAAGGTGCCGAAGCAGTAGTATTCGCTGATTGCGCACAGGCCCCTACCATTCCATGTCACGATACGCATGCAGGCTGCCGCAGGCAACGCACGAGAGGACGGAGGGTGCTATGCGCCCCTCCTGCTGCTGCAGTCCGTTAACAAAAGAAGACAGCACCCACCACAGCTTTCGGCTGCTTTGCGCGGCGCCGAGCCTCGCTGTGGTCACACAAGCGCGAACATGTGACTCCTCATGCGCCATGACTACATCGGTTTGCCGCTCACCGTCCTGTTACAGTAACGTGATGACATCAGCGTAGAGCTTTGTTAAATAGCTACTGCTGTGCCCACATGTGACATTGCACTCACTCCTCCACAACAGGCATGCAAAATGCTTACGTGCTGCACCGCGGTCACGCTGTAATTACACAGTCACGCAGACAGGCAGAAAGCGGCGCACGCTGTTTGGGCCGGGCCAAGCGCGCCCGTTCCGGACACCCGCCCTGGCCTGCACACCCCATGCAACAAACAAGGCTGACGTGCCTGCAACCCATGGTGCGTCACGGGCCCTCAAGGAAGGACTTGGGGCGGGCGGGCGGCAGCGTTCAGGGTGCACCTCGTGACCCGGGCACAGCTGGACTAGGCTCAGTAACAGCGGGATCATGCATTGGGGCCAGGGCTAACCCTGCGCCTCAGCAAATGCCTGGCGGCATGGCTGCGCGTCCAGCAGCGCAGCAGGCTGTGCTGAGCAGCGACCTGGTGAGTGTGCTCCCAAATTGCTCTCATGCGGTGATCCAGGGCTAGGTCTAGGGCAAGCACGCGTGACTGCAGCGGGTGCGGCCAGGCTGCGCGCGGGAGACGCGGCCAGAAGCTGGCGCGCGCGCCGGCAGTCATGAGCGCCTCCGGGGCTAGATTGAGGGACATGGCATGCAGCTGGTGGCATGGGCGCAGCCAGGCCGCGCGCGGGCGGCGCGCTGGATAACAGGCTTGCGCGCCGGCAGTCATGGGGAGCCTTCCGGGCTAGGTTAAGGGCCAGGGTTTGTGGCTGGTGGCACAGGCGCAGCCAGGCTGCGCGCGGGCGGCGCGCTGGAAAACAGGCTCGCGCGCCGGCTCTCGCCGCGGCTGGGCCGCTCGCGGCTGGTGCGGTTGGCGGCGCGCAGCGCGGCGAACGCGTCGTCGGCCG
>JAABUP010011545.1_pt1 | contig 10025 bp, 15 predicted proteins | sample 5559201 | NCBI WGS metagenome assembly JAABUP01 (sample SAMN10711887, study PRJNA513373) | rock metagenome | isolation source: Antarctica rocks | place: Antarctica | reverse complement strand
CGCGAAGGTGTGGTGGCGCTGCGAGCAGGGGCACGAATGGGAAGCAGTGGTCAACAGCCGCACCTCCAAGGGCGACGGTTGCCCCGTCTGTACCGGGCAGACGGTGCTCGCCGGGTACAACGACCTCACCACCACGTTCCCCAAGGTCGCCGCGCAGTGGCATCTCACCCGCAACGCCGACCGCACCCCGGACCAGGTGACCGCGGGCAGCGGGACGAAGGTGTGGTGGCGTTGCGAGGAAGGCCACGAGTGGGAGGCGCCGGTCGACAGACGTACCTCCGGGGGCCACGGTTGCCCCGTTCATTCCGGGCGGACGGTGCTCGCCGGGCACAACGACCTCGCCACCACGTTCCCCAAGGTCGCCGCACAGTGGCATCCCACCCGCAACGCCGACCGCACCCCAGACCAGGTGACCGCGGGCAGCGGGACGAAGGTGTGGTGGAAATGCCCGTCCGGGCACGAGTGGCAGACGAAGGTCTACAGTCGCACCTCCGGGGGCCACGGTTGCCCCACGTGCTGGCAGCTCCCAGCAATCCCCAGGCCGGTTCTTCGGCCTGACCAGCGCCGCGCAGTGGCATCCGCCTCTCAACGGTGACCTCCGCCCCGATCAGGTATCCGCGGGCAGCAACACAAAGGCGTGGTGGCGCTGCGAGCAAGGGCGCGAGTGGCAGGCGAAGGTCAACAGCCGCACCTCCGGGGGCTACGGTTGACCTTCGCCTGCCGGGCGGTGAGCTGCCCGCCGGGTACAACGACTTTGCCACCCGTCCGCCGGAGACCGCGGCACACACCGACCCGGCCGCACACATGAACACCATGAGCATTCTTCGACCATCCAGACCCGGCCAGTCGCTCGTGGAACTGTTTCCCCTCGTCGCCGCGCAGTGGCATCCCACCCGCAACGGTGACCTCACCCCCGACCAGGTGCTCGCGGGCACAAACGCGAAGGTGTGGTGGCGTTGCGAGGACGGGCACGAGTGGGAGACGACGGTCAACGGCCGCACCTCCGGGGGCAACGGCTGCCCCGTCTGTTCCGGGCAGAAACTGCTCCCCGGGTACAACGATCTCGCCACCCGCTTCCCCGACATCTCCGCCCAGTGGCATCCCACCCGCAACGGTGACCTCACCACGGACCAGGTGTCCGCGGGCATGAACGCGAAGGTGTGGTGGCGTTGCGAGGACGGGCACGAGTGGGAGACGACGGTCAACGGCCGCACATCCGGGGGTTCCGGTTGCCCCGTTCATGCCAGGCAGAAGGTGCGGATCGGGTTCGGCGACCTCGCCTCCCGCTTCCCTGACGTCGCTGCGCAGTGGCACCCGAACCGCAACGGTGACCGCACCCCCGACCAGGTGCTCGCGGGCACGGTCGCGAAGGCGTGGTGGCGCTGCAATCTGGGGCACGTGTGGGAGGCGAGGGTCAACAACCGCGCCACCCACAACACCGGTTGTCCCGTCTGTGCCGGGCGGACAGTGCTCGCCGGGTACAACGACCTCGGCACCCGGTTCCCCGCCGTCGCCGCGCAGTGGCACCCGACCCGCAACGGCGACCTCCGGCCGGACCAGGTACTCGCGGGCACGGTCGCGAAAATGTGGTGGCGCTGCGATGAGGGGCACGAGTGGGAGGCGAGGGTCGGCAGCCGCACTTCCGGGGGCAGGGATTGCCCCGTCTGTTCCGTCCGGTGAGCTGACCTGTGCGTGTGTTTCGCCGGGGTGCCGCACACATCACGGGTATGACCAACCTCAGCCGCATCTCTGCCGGAAACGGTGTGCGAGGCGGCCAGTTCGCCGCCCAGGCCCACCCTGAACCCGACCTGGACCTCCTGGACGATGAGGACGACGTGGATGAGCGCCAGCCCTGCGCAGGTGTGGTGGCCCGGGCAACGCTGGATGATCCCGCCGAGTTCTGCGAAGAAGACGCCGAACCCGGCTCCGAATACTGCAGGCGCCACCAAGGTGCCGACGAGCGGTATGACGGTTGACGGTGGGCCGGCCGGGCACATGACGGACATGACGAGCACTCGAGAAACCCACCCGAACTGGTCCGACTTTCGTGACCGGTTGAGGCTCAACGCCGTCGCGGGCGCGGAAACCTGGGGTGAGGCCGCCGCCTGCTCAGGAGCGGACGCCTACCTGTGGGACGACCGGTTGGACCTGGGCACCGAACATTCCCACGAGTCCATCCGCGACCGCGACGCACGACACGCGATCGCCGCCCGAATCTGCCTGTCCTGCCCGGTGTTCACCGAATGCCGAAGTGCAGTGACCGAGAAGGACAGGGGCGTGCGGGCGGGAGCGCTCGTCAACGCCACCCGGGCGCGCCGGCGCGCGTAAAGCGGAGGCGACGCAACACGGGCGACGCCTCCACCGGCCGCACACATGGCGAGCACAAGAAAAACCTCACGAAAGGCCAAGGCCATGAGCAAGAACTTTCTCCGCGTCCCCACCCCAGCACGCGCCCGCACTATGCCGCTGCGCCCCACTCTGATCCGGGCCCTGGTCATCGGTGTGGCCGCCGCCGTGATCGCCGCTGGCCTGGAGGTCTTCCTCATCCCAGCCAGCACAGTGCTCGAAGTGCTGCTCGCCGCGGTTATGGCGTTTGTTGTGGCGTTCCTGCTGAACGTGTTCATCCCGACGCCTGGTCGCGGCGAACGGTGAACACGGGCGACGCCCCACCGGCCGCACACATGGTGAACACAAGGAAACCCAAATGAAAGGCCAAGACCATGAGCAAGAACTTCCTCCGCATCCCCGTCGAGGGACACCCGGAAATCATCACCGTGAACGAGGGGCAGGACGAGCTGGCCCTGCTGCAGAAGGCGGTCGGCGGCTACATCGAAGCCGTGGAGGTGACCGAGGACGGACACACCCTCTACCTCAACGATGAGGGCAAAATGAACGGTTTGCCGGTGAACGAGACGGCGACCCGGATGACCCGCGGCATCCTCAGCCCGTTCGACCTGATCATGGGCGACGCCGTTCTGGTCGGCCCGGTCGACGACGAGGGCGAAAGCACCACCGTCGACCTCACCACGATCGGGGAGCGCTTCGCACTGGAGCTCCCGTCCCCGGCCGAGGCAACCCGGTGAGTCGGGCGTTGGTGCTCGTCGACATCCAGAACGACTTCTGCGAAGGGGGCGCGCTGGCTGTCGACGGCGGGCAGCGCGTGGCCGCGGCGGTGGCGTCCCTGGCGGAGCAAGGACGCGCCGACGGACTGTACGACTTCGTGATCGCCACCCGCGACTGGCACATCGACCCGGGAAAGCACTTCGAGGTCTGGCCGGTGCACTGCGTGGCGGACACCGCAGGTGCCCAGCTCAACCCCACCATCGCCGCGGACGTCCGACTGGACGCAATGTTCGACAAAGGTCAGTACTCCGACGGGTACAGCGGCTTCGAGGGAAAAACGGGGATGTCCGAGCACCCCACATCGCTGCGCGCCTGGTTGCGGGAACACGATGTCACCCACCTGGAAATCGACGGACTCGCCACCGACCACTGCGTGCGGGCCACCGTCCTGGACGCCCGACCGGAGTTCGAGGTTCAGGTGGACCTGAACTACTGCGCCGCGGTCAATGAAATTGGCGAGCGCCAAGCGGTGGCCGACATGGAAGCTGCTGGTGTCACCATCATCCCGCGGGCCAAGCGGTCAGGCCCCAAAGCGGCGGTCACCGAGAGGGCGGTGCTCGCCCGGCACCAGATCGCAAAGGTCGTGCGCGGGTGCACCGACGGCACCGGTCTGCCGGTTGTTGCCGTCTGCGAGTGCGACGAATGGGTCGCCCACGAGAGGTACCCGGACCACCAGATAGCGGCCCTCGCCGATGCCGGCTACGCCCTGGTGCGCGAGTGGCTTCCCGCCGGCGCTCCGGCGGTGACCGACCGCTGGCGGGTGGGTGAGCACTACGGCATTCACGTGTACTGCGGCGATCAGCCGGTGGCGACGTTCTTCACCCCCGGCGAGGCACGGCGTGCTGTCGAGGCCCACAACGCCGACAGGGGCGGCGAGCAGCAATGAGGGACGGTAGGGGCGGGCACACGGTGGTTGCACGCCTTCCGGGCCCCGATGGTGCCACCATCGTGGAATGCGCTTGCGGGCGTGGATTCACCTCTGACCAGGGTCACCCCGTCGAGCAGCAGCGTCGTCACGTTCGCCAAGAAGCAGGGCGCGCAGCGGAAGCACACGATCCCGCCCCGCCAGGACCGGTGAGCTGATCACCACGAACGCGGCACACACCGACCCGGCCGCACACATGATGAGCATGAGCACCTCCGATACGACCGACCCCGCCACCGGTCTGCTCACCTGGTCCGATCAAGACGACGAGCCGGGCGCCGATGTGGTCGCGGTCGTGGACGACACGTGCATGTTCTGGGAGCACCGGGACGGGGAGTACCCGTGGTGGTGCGGTTACAGCGTCACCTGGGAGTACCTACGCCAGCGCGGCCCGCTTCGCGAAGTCGGCTCCTACGCGCCCCTGGACCCAGCGAACGGTGAACCCAATGCGTGAGCCCGTGTGCTCCTGCTCGCAGGAGCACGCCGACCCGATGTGTCCGGTACACGGCCACCACGACGCGGACTGCGAACTGCCCGCACCGTGGTGCATGTGCGAGGAACGCTCCCTGCTGCGAAACTACCTGTCCGAGGCGTACACCCTCGAAGGTGTCGACATCGTGATGACGTCGCCGCTGCGGAACTTTGCCGCCCGCACCGTCAACGACGTCCTGCGTGACGGTTCGAGCGAGGACATCGGCTACTTGATGGGGTGGGCCGAATCGTTGCGCGGGCAGGTGGCGACATGACCCGGAATGTGCGCGGCAGGTCGTGGTGGTTCGAGTGCGACACCTTCCCGGCGCTGCCGGAATGCGCCCGGCTGGGACCGTTCCCCACCCAACGCGCGATCCCGCTCGCGCCGATGGCCGGTCTCGGCTGGTTCGTCGCCCGCATGTGGGGTGACCGCTGCCCGGCCTGTGTACGACGCCAGGGTGGGATGGCCACGGTGCTGGCGGTGGCTGACACCTTGCCCCGCAGAGCTGACGGCAGCCCACACCCCGGTGCCCCGAACTCGGTGATGGACACGATCAGGGTCGGTGCGCCATGAGCGTCAGCGTGCAGAAACGAGCAGCCGCCAACCTCGCCTCCATCGCCACGCGCATCCCGGTGGTACGCGTGACGATGGGATTGACCTGCCGATGCGGGAACTGGTGCCCGAGCAGCAACGACCTGACCGGCAACCGGAGCACCGGGATCGCCGAAGACGGGTTGCTGGCCGGTCAGGTCGGACACCGGGACGCGGTGCGAGAAGTGCTGGCCGTTGTCCTGCGCGGCGGGGCTGACGGATTACCCAGCGCCGAGGCGCAGGACCTGGCCGACGCACAGCTGAACTACCTGGCCGCCTGCGGCTACCGCATCGTCGGTGACAGTGCAGGCGAACAAGATTCCAACGGAGGACGAAATGGTTGACGACGTACAGGCTCGGGCGGCGGCGCTGCTGAGCGAGCACTGCCGGACCTCCGGAATGGCCGTGTCGATGGGCTGGACCTGCCGATGCGGGCACTGGTGCGAGAACATCAACGACGCCACCGGCCACCAGGCCGCCATGCTCGCCGAAGCCGGGTTGCTGGCCGTGGGGCAGGTCGGTGAAGTTCCCGGATCACCCGGCGACTTGGCGGGCGGCCTGGCCGGCATGCTCCGCGCGGCGGGGCTGCTCTCCCCGCCATCGCCGAGGGCACGCACCCACCGAGGTGGCACTCGTGCGTGCAGGGCAGTCGACGATGCCCTGGGCACCGCGGGGTACGACCCGGCGTGGATCGGCTCGGTCGGCCCCGAGTCGGTGTGGTCGGACGCCCCGTGCCCACCAGTGGGCACGACTTGGTGCGGGCGGGGCGGGGAAATGCTGACGATCATCTCCCCGGACACCTTCGGGTGGTGCTTCGCCCCTCGCGGCGAGGTGAGTGGCGGGAGTTTCAACATATGGGAATGGGGCGAGATGGCCGTGCGAAAGCTGTTCCGGGTGCACTTCACCGACAAGCCGCGCGCAGGTCCGGTTCGCGGCGACCTCCCTTGGTAGACCGACACACATGGATGCCCCGCACCCGGGTTCACCGAGGAAGGGCCGGACACATAAGCAACACCACCGTCCCCACAGCACCGAGGAGCACCTGTGAACAGCACCGGAACCTTTCAGTCCATCGCCGACACATTCCCCGACATCTCCGCGCAGTGGCATCCCACCCGCAACGGCGACCTCACCCCGGACCAGGTGCCCGCGGGCAGCAATAGAAGGGTGTGGTGGCGCTGCGAGCTGGGGCACCAATGGGAGGCGGCGATCAGCAACCGCACCTACAACAGCACCGGGTGCCCTGTGCATGCCGGGCGAAAACTACACGCAGGGTACAACGACCTCGCCACCCGGTTCCCCGCCGTCGCCGCGCAGTGGCATCCCACCCGCAACGGCGACCGCACCCCAGATCAAGTACTCGCGGGCACAGAGGGACGAGCATGGTGGCGCTGCGACCTCGGGCACGAGTGGGAGACGACGGTCAGCCACCGCACCTCCAAGGGTAACGGTTGCCCCGTCTGTTCCGGGCAGAAACTGCTCCCCGGGTACAACGATCTCGCCACCCGCTTCCCCGACATTGCCGCGCAGTGGCATCCCACGCGCAACGGCGACCTCCGACCGGACCGGGTGGCCACAGGCAGCAATAGAAGGGTGTGGTGGCGCTGCGCGGAGGGGCATGAATGGCAGGCGAAGGTCGGCGACCGCACCTCCCAGGGCAACGGATGCCCCGTTCATTCCGGGCGCAAGGTCCTCGCCGGGTACAACGACCTCGCCGCCCGCTTCCCCGCCGTCGCCGCGCAATGGCATCCCACCCGCAACGGCGACCTCCGACCGGACCAGGTGTCCGCGGGCACGAACGCGAAAGTGTGGTGGCGCTGCGAGCTGGGGCACGAGTGGGAGACGGCGGTCCGCAGCCGCACCTCTCATGGCCGCGGATGCCCCGTTTGTGCCGGGCAGAAGGTGCTCGCCGGGTACAACGACCTCGCCACCCGATTCCCCGCCGTCGCCGCGCAGTGGCATCCCACCCGCAACGGCGACCCCACCCCTGATCAGGTACTCGCGGGCAGCAACAAAAAGGCGTGGTGGCGCTGCGGACAGGGGCACGAGTGGGAGGCGGCGATCAGCAACCGCACCTCCGGGGGCCACGGCTGCCCTCATAGGTGCGGGCGGAAACTGCGCGCGGAGCACCCAACATCGCTGCGCAGTGGCACCCCCACAACAACGGTGACCTCCGAGCAGACCAGGTAGGCGTCACCGCCGGCCAGAAGGTGTGGTGGGAGTGCTCCTCCGGGCACGTCTACCAGGCGGGGGTTGCTGCCCGGGTCCGCGGCGTCGGCTGCCCCCTGTGCCCAGCAACCTCGGAGACCGGGACGTCGGCATGAGCAGCGCCGCACTCGCAAGCCCGAGCCGGTCCACGACACGGTCGACACGACTCCGACAGGACACATGAAGGCCATGACCATCCCTCGCCCACCCAAGCCCGGCCAGTCGTTGGCGGAGAAGTTCCCTGGCATCGCGGCGCAGTGGCACCCCACCCGCAACGCCGACCTCACCCCCGACCAGGTGACGCGGAGTGCAACACGGCGTAGCGGCCGAGACCCGCCAACTCCTGAACCTCAGCGGCAGCTGCTCGCTCGGAGAGCCCGGCTTCCCGCCGTTCGGCGAGGTGTTCATCGAGCGTCACCCGCCCGCGCTGTCGCAGAAGTTCGTGGACCTGGCGTCGAGCCTCGTAGTAAAGGCCGGCCGCTGCCGCGCCAACCGGAGCTTCGGCCTTGTCGGCAACCCGGTCCGCAGCCAGCCGCACCAGCTCCTCGGTGAGCGCCGCGACGCGCTCGGCGATCTCGGTTGCTTCCCGGGTCACCGCGAGGTGTTGCGGCGGCTCAGGCCGGTGGACAGGTGTCATCGACTTCGGCGGCCAGGTGGGCGATCGCGGCCCGGTTCAAACCGGCCGGCAACCCGGTCTCCAACACGGTGCGCTGCGGTGCGCCCGCGTCGTACACCCCGATGCGGTGCAGGGTGGTGACCCGGCGGTCCGCCGGGCGGTGCACCACGGCGTACTGGGCGTACACCAGGACCGTCCACGCATCCAACCCCGGTCGGCGGCTCAGTTGGGCGCGCAGCTCACCACACCCCCAGGCGACGGTCCCCTGCGCCTCGGCGGGAGGTTGCACCGTGGCTTGCCGCAGGGTCACCGACATCGTGGGGGCCGGGCGCATCCGCAGCAACGCCAACGGGAACACCGCCACCGCTGCGGCGGTGTTCCTGACCACCGCCCGGGCGTGGCGCCGTTGGTAGCGGAACCCGGCACCGGCGGGGAAACCGTAGGGGTAGACGCACACCACCCCGGGCGGTCCGATGAGCACGGCCGGCACCCGGTGCGCTGCGATGAGCCGGTCGTGCAGGATCACCCACCCGGCGGACGTCAGTGGGGCCAGCTGGTCGGCGACTTTCTGTTCGTCGCGGGCCTGGGCGCGCAGCGCGCGAAGCGCCGGGTCGTAGCCGTACCAGGCAGCCAGCCCGGTTCCCCCGGTCAGCGCGACACCGCCGGCGAACGCCACCACCGCGGCGATCACGCCCCCGAGCACTGTGCCGGCCGGGACGAGGAGAACCAGGCCGGCGGCGATCACGGCGGCGGACACACCGATGACCAGGGCCCGGATCGGGGTGGGGCGCAACGGCACCGTGCGGGCGCGGGCCTTCTCCTCCTCGATGCGCCGTGCCACCGAAGCGGCAGGGTCGGGCGGTGGTGTCTCGCCGCGGTCGGTGGGCATGTCGAACTGCAGGCTCGCTTGAGACACCACCGGCTCGGGTGTGTGCTGCGCGAGCACGGGTTCCTCTTCGCTGGACATGGCTACTACCTCGATCCGTTCGGGTGGTGATCCTTATTGTTTGCCGCTCCCGACCGAACGGGTGCACTCCCAGGCCCGTCAGAGGTGTCCAGCGACAGCGCCAGCACGGTGGCTGTGCCCGGGGCCGTTTCGGTGCGCCCCGCATCGGTGATCACCACCTCCGACTGCGGCACAAGCCTGTCGAACTCGGCCTGGGGCGCCCCGGTGATGTGCAACGGCATGTCCACCTGCACCCACCAAAACCGCTGGACGTGGTCCGCCTGCAGGTACCAGGCGAACAGGGCGTGCGCGGCTTGTGCCGCGGTCTTTCCGGTGGACATGCCCAGGGACTCGTTCACCACCAGACACAGCCGGGCCATCCGGTCGTTCCCGCCCCACCCCATCCGCTCCAGCTCGGTGCCCGACACCTGCAAGCGGGCGATGGACGGCGCCAGCTCGGCGTAGGTACACGGCGGGAACCCCAACGCCACGGACTGCCCCTGTTGCACGGCCACCACCGCTTGGGCGCGTAGCGCCGCGAGCTGGGTGGGCTTCGCGCGGCGCACCGTCTTGGTGAACGCACCGGCCAACCAGGTCAGCCACCGCGGGTCGTCGGGATCACACAGGTAGGCCTGCAGCGATGCCTGGGCCGCCGCAGTGACCGCATCCTCGTGCGTACCGGTGCGGGACACCACGATGGGCTGCACGTATTCGTCGGGATTCATGTTCCTCATGTGTGCGGCCAGGTACGCATGCTCCTCGCGGCCGCACCAGGCCGGTGGCGGCGTGGCCTGGTTCTCAAGGCCAGTCGGGTCATGATGTTATACTTCTTCAGTGAATCTAGTACGCAGTCTTCCCGCTGACCTGCTGGACATGTACGGCATGACCCAGGTCGAGCTGGCTGCTGCGCTCAACGTCACCCAGGCGAGCATCAGTCAGTGGGTGCGGGGAGCGCGAAGCCCGAGCGGAGAAGCGTCCGCCGCGATCAAACGGGCCATTGCTGCGCAGGACACCCCGGAACGCTCCGTCGACGTCGGCCTGCGTCGCGGGCCGGTGACGATCCCCGATTCATTGTGGGCGCCCGCGTTTCGTCCGACCGGTCGCTACCGGCTGCCGCTGCGCGTCGAGTGGTCAGGTTCCGACC
>JAABUP010011544.1_pt1 | contig 10025 bp, 11 predicted proteins | sample 5559201 | NCBI WGS metagenome assembly JAABUP01 (sample SAMN10711887, study PRJNA513373) | rock metagenome | isolation source: Antarctica rocks | place: Antarctica | reverse complement strand
GGAGATGCCCTAATACTCTTTCTTATGGGGCCCGTCCGCGCCAGCCACATGCTCGTTGGTTACAGCTTGCAATCAAGAAGCCGGTCCATGCATCACCGCTCATACAGACCACACGTCCCAGGCCTGCAAGCCATCCCCACCGCCAGTCATGGCATGCTGCCAGCTGTGCGCGCGCGCGCACAGGGCGCTTCTCATTTGTGTAGTGCTTGTTGTTGGCCTCACTCCGCATGCATGCACCCTGCAGCAGCTCAGACATGTCCACGCTGTGAAGGTTGCGGGCATGGATGTGCCTGAGCTGCTGCAGGGTGCATGCATGCGGAGTGAGGCCAACGACAAGCACTACACATATGAGAAGCGCCCTGTGCGCAGCGGTAATTTAATAATTAATCTTCAAATCTTGGGAGTCCTTGCGCTGGCGCGAGGCGCACGCGAAGGCCTCCTAACCCTGTCCTTATGAGGCCCGCCTGCGCCAGGGGGCCGCCCTGGCGTGAGGCGCCCGCGGAGGCGGCGGCGCGCCTGGCCGCGCTGCCCGCGCACCTGGCTGGCGCGCTGCTGCCGTTCCAGGCCGAGGGCGTGCGCTTCGGCCTGGCGCGCCGCGGGCGCCTGCTGCTCGCGGACGAGATGGGCGTCGGCAAGACCGTGCAGGCCATCGCGCTGCTCGCCTGCTACCAGGTGCGCGGCGCGCTGCGCGCCACCGCACCAGTCGCTGCAACCCGAACCTTTCGGCGCTTGCGCTGCGAGAGCGGCGCAGCCGCTTTGGTGGCGCCAGCTGACCCAGCGCCCGACGGGGGCGGGGAGCGCGGCGCTGGCGAGCGGGATGCCGACCGCGCGGCAGCCTGCGTGTCTGCGCTCGCGTGTGTATGTGTACAGGCGAAGCCTCCTCGTAACGCTCCGTCTCTCTTCCGCAGTCGCGTCCCTCACCCCGTCCTTCTCCCTGTCAATTTTAAAGCACTGCCACGGATGGCTCTGCGCCGCGGCCGGCAGGACGAGTGGCCCGCGCTGGTCGTCACGCCGGCCAGCCTGCGCCTGGCGTGGGCCGAGGAGCTGGCGCGCTGGCTGCCGCACCTGCGCCCTGCGCACGTGCACGTCGTCGAGGGCCGCGCCGACCGCCTGGCGGCCGGCCACGCCTCCCGCGTCGTCATCACGTCCTACGACATGCTCGCGCGCCTGTCCTGCGCCGCGTGCCGCGGCGGCGGCCGCGGCCGCGGCGCCTGCGCGGGCGGCGAGGTGCGGCACGGGGCTGCGCTCCCTCAGGAGCCGAGCGTTCCCGTGGGGCGCCTGAGCTCTTGGAGTCACAAATACTCACGAGGTTCTGCCATCCAGAGCTTCAGGGAGTGTACCTGCAAGGCTCTTTTCAAGCGCCACTGTCTGCCCAGACGGCCTGCGCGTTTGCTGCCATATGCGACCATGCATGCTCGTTTTCGGCTTTAACGCGATCAAAGCGCTGGGCGCAAGTGTCAGGCTTGCCAGCAGCATGGCTGCGGCTGTGCGGCGGCAGTGCATGGCGGGCGCGGGCTGGCGCGTGGTGGTCGTAGACGAGAGCCACGCGCTGCGCACGGTGGACCGCGCCGCGGGCGCGCCGACGACCGAGGCCGCGGTCGCTGCGGTGGCCGCCGCGCGGCGCGCGGTTCTGCTCTCCGGCACGCCGTCGCTGTCGCGGCCGTTCGACCTGTTCCGCCAGGCGCGCCGGCGCGCCCGCCGCGCCGCGGCGCCGCTGCCCGGCGACGCGGGTTCAGGCGCCCGGTCTGCAGCCCTGGCATGCGGGCAGGAGCGAAACAATGCGTCCTGCAGTCCGTGCCTTGACCTCAGCAGGGTGCTGATGTCGGCCGACCAAACTGCTCTGCCCTGCGCGCCGCGCCTTGCAACCACGCACCCCCACAGCCAGTTTATTGGCAAAAACACACGTCCCCGCCTAGCCCGGCCGTTGCTGAGCCTCAACGCTGTCCCGCCGCGCCAAGGCGACCTGAGAAGTTACTCGACTTCAATCATCCGGCCCTACATGCAGTGCCAGGCCAGCCAGGGTACAATTAGGTCTGGCGCGCCCTCCGCATGCCACCTGGCTGTGCAGGTGGAGGCGCTGCGGCCGGGCCTGCTGGGCTGATCAACCCCAATTAGGGTCAATAGGTCCGGCATGCCCCAACTGGGCAGCTGGCGCGCTGCAGGTGGAGGCGCTGCGGCCGGGCCTGCTGGGCGGGTCCCGGGAGGCATTCGCGGCGCGCTACTGCGCGCGCCGCCTGGTGCCCGTCAGCGGCGGCGACCCCGGCCGGCTGCGCTGGTTCAACGGCGGCCTCGCGCACGCGGCCGAGCTGCACGCACTGCTCAAGCAGGCGCGCGCGGCGGCGCCGTCTATATTGGGGTTAGGGTTAGGGTCGCCAGGGCATGCTGCATGGAAGCTAAGGGACATGTCTCAGGTGGGGCTGAGCTGTTGGCGGCTCACAGTCAGCTTCGCCATGCACAAGGTGCGAGGGGCAGCGCGTCATGTCAGCTGCATGCAATGCCATCATCAGGAATCCTGCATACGTGCTGCACTTTGGCCAGCGCTGATGTGCGACGCTCAGTGCTGTGAGCGCGACGCGCGTGACGACATGCGCGAGCAGGAGGACGACCCGGTGGTGTGCAACCCTGACCCTTCACGATAACCTGTCCCGCGCGCGCGCAGGAGGTCATGCTGCGGCGGCTCAAGGCGGAGGTGCTTGCGCAGCTGCCGCCGAAGCGGCGGCAGGTCGTGCGGCTGCCCGCGCCGGCGCCGGGCGACTGGCCGCCTTCAGGGCGCGACGGGGAGGAAGAGGAAGAAGAGGAGGGGACGGCCGGGGACGGCGCGAGCAGCACGTCGAGCGAGGAGGGCCCGTCCGCCGGTCGGCGGATGCGCCTCGCACACCCCGAGGGGGGTTTGAGCGGCGCCGGAGAGCGCTCGCCCACTGGGGGAGCGCGCGGCGGGGGCTGCGCTCGCGCGCGAGCAGCGCCCGCGCGCGGCCGCGCCGCGGCCGGGCGCGTCGGCGTGGGCGCAGGGTCAGGGTCGGGGCGCGAGGGCGACGCCGCAGCGCCGCCCGGCGCGGCCATGTCGGCCGCGCACCGCACGGGCGTCGCCAAGCTGCCCAATGTCGTGCGCTGGCTGGTCACCGCGCTGGGCGGCGGCGAGCCCGAGGAGGGCGCGGCTGGCGGCGCGGCCGGCGCCGCCGACGGCGCCGCCGCGGGCGACGGCGAGCGGCCCAAGTTCATCGTGTTTGCGCACCACCGCACGGTCATGGCCAGGCTGGCAGCCGCGCTGGACGGCGACGGCGGCAGCGGCCGGGGCTGGGCGGGCGTGCCGTTCGTGGCCATCGACGGCTCCACTGACGCCGTCGATCGACGGTGCGCTGCGCGGCGCCCCGGCGCCTCCTCAACAGAGCGCGCGCGCAGGACAGATGCGGGTCAGCGTGCATGTTGCGCGGCAGGCGTCGCGCTGCGGTGTGCGACCTCACCGCATGCCGGCCCCTGCACACGCATGCGCGCCGCATCTTCCGGGGCGGCACCACTGCCTCTATCTGCTGCCAAGCCTTTGACCCGGCGGCCGCGCGGCGCCAGGTCCGCCTGCGCGCGCTTCCGCGACGACCGGGCCGTGCGCGTCGCGCTGCTGTCGGTCACCGCGGCCGGCACGGGCCTGGACTTCAGCGCGGCCAGCGCGGTGGTCTTCGCGGAGCTGCCCGACGAGGTGGCGCTCGTGCGCCAGGCGCGCCCATGTCGCGCGCGCGTCACCGCTTCCACAGACCGCCTAACCCTAAACCTTAATTGCACGGCCCATCCGCGCGCCGACACGGGAAGCGCGTGACAGGCGGAGGACCGCGCGCACCGCCGCGGGCAGCGCCGCGCCGTCAACGTGTACTTCCTGATTGCGCGCGGCACGGCCGACGAGCGCCGCTGGCAGCTGCTCGACCGCAGCCTGGCGCGCGTCAGCGCGGTGCACGACGGCGTGGGCGGCGGCGGCGATGGCGGCGGCGGCGGCGATGCGGGCGGCATCGCCCTGGACGCCGTGTGCGAGGCCGGCGGCGAGGCGGACTGGGGCGCAGCCGTCGGCGGGCACCCTGAGACAGGCGCGAGGCTGGACCCAGGGGCAGGGCCCAGGCCAGCGGCGTCAGCCGCCGCCGATGAGGGACACGCGGTGCCCCGCCCGGAGCCGGCGCAGCAGCTGCTGTGCGGCGCGGCGCGCTCCGCTGCTGCGGCCGCTGCTCCGCCCGGCGCGCGGGCCGCTGGGGCCGCGCCTGGCCCAACCGCTCCTGCCGGTGCGGGGCCGCAGGCCCCGCCCGATGCCGACCTCAGCCAGCCGGGCTGCGAGCCCTTCGCGGGCGCTGTGGCGCAAGCGGCGGATGAGGACATGGGTGCAGAGGGCCAGATCGGCATCATAGACCTCTGTGAGGACGACGTGCCGGAGGCGAGCACCCCTGTCGCATCAGAAGCGGCGGCCGAGCCGCGGGCGCCAGGCGGCGCCGCGGCCGTGGCCGCGGCGGCTGCAGAGCCAGCTGAGGCGGCGGAGGGGGCTGCTGCCGGGGAGCTTCCAGACGCGGCAAGCGCGCCGGACGACGAGCGGCCCAAGGTGGGCGCCCGGGCACCCGACATGCGCACCAGGCCCTGCCTGAGGCCAGTTTACAGCTCCTGCAGGGTGGGCTCGAGGTGTGGCTGTCGCAGCGTTGACGACCACAGCAGAGAGGTCCGGCTGCGCGCCTGCTGGTCGCGCGCGCGCGCCGCGACAGCCGCAGCGCCGCACAGTCCGCTCGCGGCTCAGGCGGCGGCGCCGGTTTCAGCGCTGTCTCCTTTTACCTTCTCTCCCGCAGCCATGCAGGCGCCCCCTTTGAATGAAAGCCCTTTGTCAGACAGCTTAGACTGTTTACGGAGGGCGTGTGCGACGAGGGGAGCCAGGTGGTCTCGCATGAGACCCTAACACGTACCCTACCCTACCCTACCATTATACTGTCCAAAAGAAAGCCAGGGCGCTCCGCCGCCGCGCAGGTGTGGTTCGAGGTCAGCGCGCACACCGGGCGCGCGCACTTTCACGCCGCCGCGGACGGCAGCGCGCCCCTGGGGCTCAGCCTGCCGCTGGAACTGCTGCAGCTGGCCGCGCAGCCGCCGCTGCCGGCCGCGCTTGCGCAGCTGCTGGACGCGCTGGACGCGCGGTGCGCCAAGCGGGCCGAGGGTCTCCCGCGCTTGAGCGGCAGCAGCTCGCACTCGCGCGCCTGCCCTGGCGCCCATGCGCAATGCACGGGCGCCGCCGCGCCCTGTGGGCTAGGCGCCCGATGCCAGGAGCCCGGTGAGCGCCGCACCGGGCGCGAGCGGCGCTGCCTCGCTGCCGATGAACAGAGGCTGATGGTCAGGGTTTCGTGTAGGGTCGCGACACCATGGGCGCTTCATGCAGTTGCGCCCTGCCCGGCAGGCGCGCGGGCGGCGGCGCGCACGTGGGCGCGGCGGGCGTGCTGGCGCTGGGTGCTGACGTGACGCGCGGCGCTGCGGCGGCCTGGATTGCAGAGGCGGTTGAATTTGCGGCGGAGTGGACCGAGCTGCGCGGCGTGTTCCAGTCGCGCCTGTTCGGCGTCTGCGTGCGCTCGCCACTGCAGGCGCGTACCCTACCCTACCCTACCCAGGACCCTTCATCCTGGGTGCCTTGTATTTGAGATGCGGGTGCCTTCTGCCAGGGCAAGGAATTTAGACCCCATGGCCATGTCAGGCCGTGAATGTTATGCTGGCAGCGGGAGCGTGAGAAGGCGTGCCGGGCTGCGCAGGGGGCCGCCAGCATATTCAGCGGCAAGCCTGGTGCAAGGTATAGGGTTAGTGTAGGGCAACCGTGTGAGGCCGCGGCGCCCAGCGCTGCGCAGGAGGTGCTGGCGGAGCTGGAGGCGCGCGCGGCGGGCGCGGGCGCGTACGGCCTCGGCACCGAGCGCTACCTGCGCGGCGGGCGCGCCGCCGCGCCGCTGCCGCCCGGCGCGGCCTGGCGGCCGGTGTCCGTTCGCTATCTCCGGTGCGGCGCCTGTACCGCCTCGCAGCGACCCTGCGGCGCCCCCAAACAGTGCCGGCCTGGTTGTCAGCGCACGCGCGCTACTGCCTGTATCATCTAATCATAAAGGTGCGCGGAGCGCCTGTCGTGCTTGCGTGCCGTGCTTCGAATAGACCGGCGCCCCTTGCACTCGTGCAGCGTGAGCGCTTGCTGCCGCTTTGCTGAGCAGCATCCGCCGGTGCGCTTGCATGCTGCACGTGCACTGGCTGGAGCCGTGCAAGGCCGAGCGCAGCCTGATGCGGACCCTGCATGCGCAGGCGCGTCAACACAGTGGAGTACCAGCAGGCGTTCACCGCGGCGGGCGCGCGCCTGTGCGTGCACTGCCTGCAGCCCGTGCCCGACTGCGCCGTGGCGCCCCAGGCGCGGTCCTTCTGGCTGCCAGGCACTCACTGACGCAGGGTCTCTTCAATGCACGGCGCGCCCTGGGGTGCCTGACGCCCCACATACCTACGATTTAAATTCTGGGACCAACCCCACCCATGCATGACCAGCTTTGCGAGCAAGCCAACAGCATGAGCGCGCTGGACCCGGCCCGCCTTGGGGCCCGGCGCGCGCCCGGCCTGACCCTGGGTCCCGCCTCATTCGCCCCGCGCAGGCCGTGCTGGACGGCGGGGGCGCGCTGTTCTGCGGCCCCGAGTGCGAGGGCGCCTGGTGCCTGCGCAGCAGCGGCGGCGCGCTGCGGCGCGCGCTGTTCCGCCTGGAGCGCGGCGTGTGCCAGCTGTGCCGCCTGGACAGCCACGCGCTGCTGCAGCGCCTCAGGCGCGCGCGCCGGCCCCGCCAGCGCTGCAATGCCCCGCGCGCCCCCTCCGGCAGCGGCGCGCGGGGCCGCAGCCCCCCAGCAGGGCGGCATGCTCTAATAGCTGCAGCGCCAGCAGGACCCGGGTGCCGGCGTGCAAAGCGCTTGCTCGTACCCTAAGCACAACCCTATTCTTCACTCAGCAGGGCGGCATGCTTTTCCGGCTGCAGCGCTAACGCGGTCCGGCTGCCTCGGCAGGCACGTGGAGAAGGGCACTGCGCGCTGGCGCGAGCGCCGCGCGGCGCGCCTGCGCGAGCTGGCGCCCGCCTGGGCCGCGCGCGGCGCCGGCGCGGCCGCCGAGCGGCTCGTCACGCAGGCCGTGGCCGGCAACGCCTGGCGCGGGCCCCCGCAGCGCTGCGCGCCCCGCGCGCCCCCCGGCCCTGTGTCCGCGCCGCGCTGCGCACGCTGCGGCCCCGCGCCCCGTGCTGGGGCGGCGTGTTCTGCCACGCCGAGCCCCGCCAATGGTGCTGGCCTGCGCAGGGTGCTGTCCTTCTACGCGCATCACCTGGCTCTGCATGAACACAGCACGTCTAACTGGCGGTTGAAGCCGCTCACCGTTGGGTGACCTGTGCTGGGGCGCCTCATCTCTTGAGGGCAAGAGGGCTTCATCCCCTAATCCTATCTTACCCTACCTTTTACATGCGCGCGCGCAGGCACGCGGACCACATCCTGCCGGTGTACCGGGGCGGCGGCCTGTGCATGCTGGAGAACCTGCGCACGCTCTGCGTCGTCTGCCACCAGGTGGCCGCCCAACCCCGCCCGCTGCGCCTCCCCAGCGGTCAGGATGCAGGCCCCTCCGAGATGAGCCGCTCCAGTGCCTTTCCGGCCGCCGCGCCGCGCAGCAGCCTCCCCTCTGGCCTAGTGTCGGCTCCCGGTGTCACCTGCACGGGCGCACATGTGCGTCAGCAGCACCGCTCCAAAATATCTCGCAGCACTTACCCTACCTCCTGGACGAGAGCCCGCACGCGGGTCGTGCAGCCACGCCCTGCCGACAACCGGCAAGCACGCGCGCACAGCGCCACCTCGCCATCCTGCGGTCAGCCGGCACGCCGAACGCCGCGTGTGGTCCCTAACAGGGTATACACCAACCCTACTGCCGCCGCGCGCCCGCAGGCGGTGACCAAGCGCCAAGCCCGAGAGCGCGCGGAGCAGCGGCGCATGGTCGCCCAGTCAACGCTGGACGCGTTCATCACGCGCGCGCCGGCGGCCGGCCGCGCCGCCGGCGCCGCCGACGCTCCCGCAGGTCCGGACGCCGCTGCTGCCAGCGCGCGCGCCGACGCCGCCGGCGCGCCCGCGGCGCGCCCGGGCGCGACTTCGGGGCCCGCGGCCACGGCGCGTGCGGCGGCGGGCGGAGCGCGCGCCGCGCCGCGCCGGCCGCGCCGCGCGCTGAAGCAGCTGTACCTCTCCAGCCCGGAGGCGGGGCCCGGCGCGCAGGCACCCGGCCGGCCGCGGCCCGCGCAGCGCTCCAGCCCGCGCTCCAGCCCGCGCGCGCCCAGGCGCCGCCCGGCGCGGCGCTGCGCGGACGCGGGCGCTGCCGGCGGCGCGCCTGAGGGTGCGTGCGACGCGAGCGGCTGGTCGCCGTCGCCTTCGGGAACGCCTGATGGGGCGTCGGAGCCCGGCCACCCCGACACAGCCAGGCCCGACACGCAGCAGGCAGAGCTGAGGCTGCAGGTCAGCCTGCATGGCGCTGCCGGGCGCGCACATGGCGGGGGCGCACCCGGCAGCGACCTTATCGCGCTGCCTGCCGCCATGCGCGGGAGCCTGACCTCAGCCGTTTGCGCCACAGGCGTGGCTGCCGCATGTCCTGCTGAGTCGCCGGCCCGGGTGCAGCCAACGTGCATGCGAGATCGTGAGGCCGCGCCCGGGCACGCGGAGGCCGGGGATGCAGACCCGGAGGCGGGCCCGTGCCCCGGCGGCAAGCGCGGCCACGCAAAGCGCGCTGCCGGAGCGGGCGATGCGAGCGCGGGGCCCGCCGCCGGGTTTGAGCACTACAAGTTCAGGCGGAAGGGCGGTGATTCAGATGAGAGCTGCTGAGCGGCGGCGGGGCTGCCAGTGGAGGCGCGGGGGGGGGGGGTGCACATGAGGGGCGCGGCACAAACGACTGACGTGCCAGGCCCCACGGCACATGGGGTGGGCTGCTCGCGCAGAGCCTTGGGGCGCTCACTTTTCGGCCCGGCCCGGCGCACGGCTGAGGAGGTCGGTGTCATGGGCAGGCCGGCCCGACGCCCGGCTGGCGCGCCCGTTTGAGAGTTTGAGACGTCTATCTCTGGGTGTGCGTTTCGTGTCGTGTCACTCGGGCGCGTGGCCGTGAGCCTTAGCTGCATGCGCGCTTGCAGCGGGTTGGGAGTGTGTTATGGCAGAGATGTGGTTGGTAGCACCACCTTTTTCTGGGGCTTTCATTTTCGTGAGCTAGCATGCTTGGTGTGAAAGTGCAGAGTGAGCCAGAGTGAGGCAGAGTGAGCGAGCAGAGTGCCAGAATTACGAGCACAGTGCACCAAGCGGCGTGAAAACGCCATATATGCGGGCAAAGCACGCTGCAATTTCTATCCTACTGTGAATCATACAGTGCCCGTCTCGCAAAAAAATTGGGCAAGCGCCTTCGCATTAAGCCACTGAATGCCTGTGGACCAGCCCTGAACACTGGGTGCGCCACCCTACTCGCTGTCCCGCGGCGCGGCGCCCTGCGCGCAGGCCTCGCTGTCCCGCGGCGCGGCGCCCTGCGCGCAGGCCCATTCGGCCAGCGTCGTCGCGCCCATGCCCGTCGCGATGCTCGCCTTGTTGTCCCATGCAGGGCCGGCGATGTCCACGTGCGCGTGCGCCACCTGCGCCGCATTCAGTCCAAATTTTCGGATACAGTTGTGTGCTTACCCGCCTGGCCTCATGACACCAGGCTGATGACCTCCCAGGAGCCCGCGTCGACAGGGTCACCCGTTTGGGTACCCCAAACTTGACGGATTGCAGGGGTTAGGGGTTCATAGGATAGGAGAATAGCGCTCCCTGCAGCACGCGTCAGGACGCTACCGCCCCCACAAAAGGGGTGCTCGCAGCAGCGCCTCGCGCGCGTTGGGCGTAGGCGCGCGCGGCCACGGGTCGCTATAGACCCCGCGGTTAAGCGGGAGCGGGCGGGCGGGCGGGCGGGCGGGCGCGCCTTTTCCGTGTCGACAAACTGGCGCAAGAAGAGCGCAGCGGTGATGGCGCCCCCATACC
>JAABUP010011541.1_pt1 | contig 10027 bp, 12 predicted proteins | sample 5559201 | NCBI WGS metagenome assembly JAABUP01 (sample SAMN10711887, study PRJNA513373) | rock metagenome | isolation source: Antarctica rocks | place: Antarctica | reverse complement strand
AGTGGAGTGATTTACATAGTTTCTTCAACGCCCCCAATAACGACCACTACGAGACGTTATGCCTTTGTACCATGTACCGCCTTTTGCCAAGCCACATGCCGATTTGGTAAGGTTCCGGCGCGGAGAGCCTCCCACACGGACCGCAATCTACCCCTGCAGGCGCCCCCTGCACCTCGCATTGTTATACTATCGGCTTCCGTGTTTCGTGACGACTCGTTCCCTGATCTTGACGTGATCATGATATAAAGTACAGAGACGTTACCGCAGCACGATCATAGTGCTTCCTCTGCTATACACCCGCACACCAGCGCGAAGCTTCAAGTCGCGCACCGGCTCCGCGCTCTCTCCGACACACAGCATCAAGGCACTTCACTACTGCGATCCCACACCAACACACGCCTACACACGCTCCCCTCATCACCATCATGGACCAAGACCCCTCGACGCGCAAAGCCAACAAGCGACCGCGCAAACAGTTCTCCGAAGGCAACCTCCTGCCCAGCACCCTCAAATGGAAAGACATCCGCGCCTGGTACTCGTTCCATTTCGGTGCGAAATCACCTTGGGGCCAGGTGTGATTTGGAAAGTGTTGTGCGCCAACGGGGACACGGTCGCGGGCGATCGGTGGCCGGGATGAGGATGCTATGATGGTGATGTGATTGGGATGCGCGACGATACCAGAAAGATAAGCGTTTGGGGTTACAACAGGCGTTCGGATTTCTGGTCATGGGCGGTGGTGTTATGGATGCTGGGCGCGTTGGACCTCGGAGCTCGGGTTTGCTGGGTGCATGTCGCAGAGAGCGGGATATGCTAGGCTTGGTGGACTCCGTCCTGCGGATTCTCTCGTGCGTTGACCGACTTTCCGCGCATCGAAGGGAGCTGGACAATACGGCTCGAAGTTGCCTGGGTGCGCGTGCTGCCATGGTGGACGATATTGAGAGACCTCAGACCGAAGCAGTCATTTTCGATGTTGCCCGTTGAGTGTTCAATGCATGCCGGCATCGGAGCAGTCTTGGGATGGATGTCCAGGCCTCTGAAGATTCACCGGTACGGCGGTACCACTCGGGCTCGCATCTTTCGAACAACGCAGCAGCGCGCATCAGACGACATTGCTCCTGTCGGTGCTGGCTACAGCCTCGACAGGTATTCCGCGCTCAGCCATGCTCCAATCTTGCGATTTCAGCGACAAGCGTAGTCATCTGCGGCATGAGCTCAGGTATCCGGAACGGCTTCGTCACCTATATCACACAGCAAAATAATTAGCAATATCCGTATACATCAGTCAAGACTTTGCACCTACCACTTGATCCATGCCAGCAGCTATCGCAATAGAAATCTGCTCAGACCTCGCATTCGCCGTGACGGCAATGACGGGCACGTGCTTGTTAATGCGGCCGCTGGCTTGTCGCTCCCGAATTTGGCGAATACACGTCAAGCCGTCCATCGTTGGCATCTCCAGGTCGAGTAAGATGATCGAGAGGGGTGTGGCTGCTTCACAGAAGATTGTGTTATCGAGGAAGCCTGCAAATCGTCAGCTCTGCCCCGGTTCTGGTACTGCATGTATGTGGGAGACTCACCTAGACACTCTAGTCCGTGATTCGCAACGTGGACTACGCATCCTGCGCGCCGGAGCTGTTGTGACATGACCCGCTGATTGACCATGTTGTCCTCCACAACCAAGACGTGAAGCACGTCATTCTTCGCATGCGTGGCCTCGCCGTTAGGCAAAGTTCCTTTCGGCCCGTTAGTAGTTGGGACCTCTGCGCCCGCAGCAGCTTGCATTTGGGAGAGGAGTGTATCGGAGCTCATCGGCCCCTGTCGGTGATACTCAGGCGGCGACGCTGGGGCTGTACTGCCTTTGCGACCGTATGAAATAGGATTGTCCGATATGCTGGCTACCCGCGGGACCGACGGCCGTTTCCCATCCTGCATCTGATCGCATCTCTTCGCCTTGACAAAGAAGGCGAAGGTGGTGTTGCCGGCGGCACTCGCAACACCAATCTGCCCACCGAGTAGCTCAGAGAGCTCGCGCGAGATGAACAGGCCAAGACCACTGCCTCCGTATTGCTTGTACGTCTTCGGAGAGGCCTGTGAGAATCGCTGGAACAGCGACGAGAGGTCCTCTTCCTTCAGCCCTTGCCCGGTATCCGAAACTGCGATCTGGATGTAGACGTCTTCGCCATCACCCCACTCGGCTTGCATGACTGGTGGGCTTTGCCGTCCAGGCCGAATGGGTATGAAGTTGATTTTGTGGTGGTTACCAGTGGGTCGCTCGAGGCATGCTCCGAGCTTGATGGTGATTCTGCGGACCTCCGAGTACTGTGTGAATTTGATGGCGTTAGTCAACAAGTTGATGATGATTTGCAGCAACCGGCTAGCATCGAGCATCACGCATTCGACTCCAAGCTCTCTATACGATGATTCGACACAAAGTGTGGCGTCGATGCCGGCGTGGACGAGTGAGCCTTCGTACATCTTGAGAGCCTTCCTGAGAAGTTTGGGAAGCTGAATGCTTTCCGGCGAGATGGCGAGCAGGCTCGCGTCGAGTTTCGACAGGGTCAGGATGTCGTCCACGATGCGCTTCTGGTGCTGAGCACAGAGGACAATGATCTGCGCAGCTTCTATGACCTCGTCGGCAACGTCGGAGGGCAGACTCAAGCCTTCTCCCATCATTGGCATTCCGATGGCTGTGAACGCAGAGACAATCGAGTCCGCCGATTGCAGGATTGCACTCAGCGGGTTGCGCATCTCGTGTGAAGTCATGTCTGCAAAGTATTAGCTTGTGTCGACAGCGAAGCCTGTCTCGTAATCACCGATAAAGTTCTCGCTCTAGCACACAATCAGCTTTTGTCGACAGCATCGCTTATCTTGTGTACTTACTTGTCGCTTATTCTCCAGCGCGTCGTTTAAACGCTGCGCAAGAACCTGCTCTGCCATTCTTCTGTGGCTGACATCTGTGAGCCAACCCATCACTGCCACTATCTCGCCATCAGTCCCGATGTCCGGGAAAGCGTTTGCGAGCAGCCAGGTTTCGCCTTCCAATTCCTGGCCAGTAGCGTCATCAATCGACTTCCATGGCTTCTTCAGTCGGTATTCGAAGGTAACAGGCACTTTCTTTTGTATGATCGTGTGCCATGACTGTAGGAAGCGATCAAGGTCCTCATCATGCACCTGATCTCTCCAGTCATCATGGTGTGGACCGCGGGTAGCATGCCGCTCTCGTGACTCGCCGAGAATCTCGAGATACTTGTCGTTGACATGGAGGGTCCGACCCTCGGAGTCGAACATGTCTGGAAACGATGGTGGTAAAGGTTAGCGTTTCTCACAACCCAATGGTCATGGCCTTGGGTATACTCACACATTCCTTGAGGCGCACTTTCTGCCATTCGACGGAATTTACCCTCACTTTGTTCGGCTTGCAGCGTAGTGATACGAAGCTGATGTACCAGTGAGTTGTTGAGTTCATTCGCAATCCTTTGCGCTCTCCGTTGCACCTCTGGGAGTATGATCAAAGTTGCTGTTTTCCTGACGAGATCGGACACGATATGAGTCCAGAGCTTGTACTCTTCGTCGTACGGGGATCTGGGGCTGAGTCCGATGATGAGAATACCGAGGATCTCTTCGTCAGCTACAGCTGTCATGATAGGCATGATTATCGCCGTACGGACCTCATCGTCAAAGGCTCGACCGAGGCTGGCACGGCGGAGGCCGATAGGTAATGAGCCATCTGCGCTGTGCAATGTGATTGGCTCCAAATTCTGCCAAACTCGTAGGCATGCCTTGATAATCCCAGAACCGGCCTCAAGCTGCATACCAAGACCGAATTGCTCGGGCAGGGCTGCGTAACTAGCGTCGATGCCGACAGTCCCCTCCAAGACGCAATTCTTCTCGAAAGGTCTTGCGTGGGTCGCGGAATCGTCATCATGAATCGAGTAAAAGACAGCATATGGTGCGTCTACAACAGCAGGTTCCAGACCAGTAAGAAAGGCAGGCCAAAGCTGCTTCAACGTAGTTGCCGAGCCAATCGCCTGACCAACATACCTGACAGAATCCCGTCGTCTTCGGCCGCGGACAGTCTGCGTAACATCAACGAGCTCATCGAGGACTCCCGCGGGCCGCTCATGTTCATCATGACCCACTATAGGCAGGAGAGAGAGGTCGAAAAACTTCTCCTCGATCGCAGCACCTTCCCTCTGCATCATGACCGGCAGCTCCGTGAGTGTGACTGGATTGCCTTGCCAAGCTTGCTCGAAATACGGACGCATGGGCTCGTATATTTCCACCCAGGCTAGAGGCGCGGGCTGTCCTAGACAAGATGGATGCTTGGGACCTACGTCACGACGGGTGGTAGAGTCAGCTCAGCTAGATTTCAAGGCTTACATCGTTTCAAGCTCACCGAAAAAGCCAATACAGCTCTCGTTGTATATGAAGATCTCGTCCAACCCCCATAACAGAAGCCGAGGCTGGGGATTGTTCATAATGTACACCACAGCACTGCGCAGGTGCAATGACCACGTACGCATCGGGCCCAGGGGCGTGGTGTTCCAGTCGAAGTCGCGGACATATCGTGTCCAAGGACTTAGCCCCAGGACTTCGGTCTTGGTCCTGTCGAAATCCTGACCCTTCGAGGGAGTATGAGAGCCATCGGTTTCAGGTATTGCTAGCTCTGTGTCCGATCGAACTTCGGACTTTGCAGTTGTTGCAGCATGTTGTGTATGATCCCCATGACCTCCCACACACACTAGAGTTGTCCAGCCGTCCAACACACATATTCGCTTCCAGGTCCTCCCATCCTCTCCTTCAATCGCACATGGCTTCTCCACCGGCCGGTTGGGCACACGCCACTGACTCAAGACGTTCTGTAGAGTGTGCTCCGCAATGGCGAGTCCGTCGAAGCTGGCATTGCAGTAAGCCACCTCATCCGCATCGCTCAAAATTGCACTCGGTCGGTCGTCCTGCGCCAGATACGACACGAGCCCGTGCAGCTCCGCGGGGAGGTCGTTCATGCTCCGGCTCCGAGATGGCCTGTACGGTCGAACCGCCGTGCGCCTCTCAGTGCCAGGCCACAGTAAAGTTCTGCGTATTGCCACGGTGAGGTGTCCATACCGAGAAGATGCAGAGTCGAGGGTCGAGACCCTTGAAGTCGCGGACGGGACGAGATGCTCGGGGACACGGCCACCGTGTAGCCGGTACCTTCCAGTGTAAGCGGCCGTGGCTCCGTGCAGTGGTGTCTTTCGAAATGGACCCCATCCCTTGCTAGCGCTGCCAAATACTTGATAGCCTTCTGACCTACATAGCACCGTTCCAACTTCTCTACATATTGAACATACTCAACAAGCCACTGTAGTCAAATGTATGTCCATTTAGGTAGGCACGACGACCTCACACGCAAACGACAAAGACAGGTACAGACACCACGGCAGCGCAATGGCACATGAACGCCTTGGGATGGTAACCACCGACCATGTCAGGTACACCTAACGAAGACGTCGTATTCACACCCTGCCAGCAGCCATCTGTGGCCTCAGCTCTAAGCCCCCAGAATGCGTATAAACGCCCTTCAAGTCACCAACAGAACGCCTCAATATCCACTCCTGACTGGTCATCTCCGGCTCCAAAGTCTCCGCCCTCGGCTGCTTGTCAATGAGCCCGCCTCGCAAACGCCTAAGCACCACAGTATCTTCCGGCCGCGAAAAGTAAACGAGACTGTTCCGGGTAATAGTGTCCTGCGGCGCAGGAGGCACCACCACGCGATGGACATTCGACCGCAGGATCCCGGCCGTAAACTTCACTAGGCTGTCGCCGAGGTTGATGATCGCGTGTCCTGGTACTGGCTTGACGTACACCCAGTCTTCCGTATCAGGACGACGGATCTGGAGCCCGCCGAGCCAGTTGAATAGGATGGTGAGCGTGCCGAAGTCCGTATGCTCGCCTTGTTTTGCGTCGCCGTCGGAGTAAGGCTGTATCGCGCGCTGATTGAACCGGACGTGGTCGCCGGAACGCTCCTTGATGCGGTGTAGATTGGCGAGGGTGCCGATGGGAAGCTCGAGATGGACTTCGAGGTGCGTGAGCATGAGGTCGATGACGGCGCGGCAGTGGCGGACGTATGACTGCAGCAGAGACCAATGCTCTTTGATCAAGCCAGGATGAGGCAGTGCCTCGCAGTTGCCCTCGAAGTCGTCTTTGCGCATCTGAGGAAGCGAGCGTAAGCCAAATGGCAATCTTGTCTTATAGGACGTCAAAGTGATCTCACATTATAGCTCTCGTTGCGTTTCGGCGTCCCATCATCATGGCAAGTACCCAGATCGCCATGTCTGTACCCAAAGAACGGGTCGACTTTCTCACGGGCATACTCTTCTTTTTGTTGGTTTGGTAACTTGAAGAAGTTCGCCTGAAGGTCGTTCAACTGTTCCGCTTCGGCGACAAGGGTACGGCCAAGTGGCGAACCGGTAGTGTCGAGATAGAAGAAGCCTAGGCTTCTGCAGGCGTTGAAGAAGGCTTTTGACTCGGCTCCATCACTGGCTTCCAGCTTCGCAAGTGATACGGATACCAAGGGTGCGGTGGACAGCTCGGCTGGAAAGGGTGGGTAGAGGTGGTGGGTCGTCGCTGGCGCCATCATGGTTTGATCTTGCGATCTTTGTTCGGCGGATTCCGGATGGAGGGTTTTGTGGTGTAACTTCAGCAACCGGGCCGTCGTATGTTTGTCTGAGGAAGCTCGTTGGCAACCTGGAATGATTAATGTGACATGTTCCTGAAGGTACTTGAGATGGGGTTGAAGCTGTTGCGACCACAGCTGTTCGGCAATACGGCATCTTATCCCCACGTCACTACTCTCTCTCTCTCTCTACATGTAGATGTATACATGTAGCGGAATGCACCGCACAGGGCTTCATTCGATAGTGACAATTTCGAATCAACACTTGTATTGTTCTGTTGCCAACAAGGCTCACAATACAATCGGGGGCTCAAGAGTCTGCTGGTCACAACTAGACCACTTTAGCCACAGAGCGGCTTGAACCCTCTGTACTCCAAATCTCTCGAGTCTCGCCATACAGTGTCGAAACATCGACGACGTGTATGGCATCGTATGACATAGGCTCACGAGCCTGTGACTCTCCCAGAGAGCATCCCAAACAGCATTTGTTCGTTGGTGGTCCATTCGATCTCGTTCGGTATGCGGGATGCATCAAAGGAGGCGTCTGCGGTGATGAGGAACGTCTCTGCTCTCTGGATCAATTCACTCGGTTCCCACCCCTGCACGACGGCCCGCTCACGCCTTGGTAGCCTCCTGACCATCTAACGCACCTTCCACAGGATGAACTAGTGCGTGCTTCCGAATGAAGTCGATCATTACCCCTGCTCCTCCCTCTCGAGAAAACTGGGATCAAGCTCCACTTTCTTCTCAAACTTCACCCACCAGTCCTGGAACGCCTTTAACGGCACCACATCACTGCCGAAACTGGCCAGGAAATTGAATGCGTTCCCGATGATCCGCTGGGCCAGGACTTTGGTAGTGATCTGACTGCCTGTTCGAGGGTGCAACGGCACTAGGGCACTCGAAGTCTGCTGTCCGGCTTTCATCTGGGCGAGCTGTGCTTCGACCTGGGCGGCGGGCTCGATGGAGATACCGACCACGATGTCGCCAGCGGCTCCGTTAGCGGCAGAGGTGTACTCTGTCATGGCGTCCGTGTCGACGGTGCTCACATTGGGTTTCATCCCGTTGACTTTGAAGATTGCCGATTCCTTTCCAGGGCCAATGGCGCCCAGCAGCTTGAATTCCGAGGACGGCGGAATTTGGACGTATACTGAAGCCGCGACATCTGGTGGGAGCTCAGAGCCTGGCAGCAAGAAGACGACTATGTGGCTGAAAGTTGGGGTTGGAGAGACTCGGAAGGCATACTGGGTCTGTGCCACGATTTGAGGAGCGGCGTCCACGGGACGGCCAGAGATGATGATGCCGAACATTGCGGTGGGTCTTGCTTGGTTTGTATCGTCGAAACGATCTCGTCGCAAACTTCAGAGTGCCGTAGTACGATAATCGTTCAGACGAAGAAGGACTTCGATGCTGCGGACTCCGTGGTTTCCGTCAAGTCAGCCTCCGTTGTATTCCAGATCCGGCAGGGTCGGCGGTCGAACATGGAGAAGGCCTGGCATACAGTAACCCCTCGAAGACAGGATGTCTATCATCTCAGCTCAACGCACGGGCATGCAGCTCACAAGTATGTGGTCAACCAGAACGATCGAGAACAATCGAGAAAGACGTGGAGCCTCCAAATGTCGTGTGCACGTTCCACCATCCCAGCGGACCGATTCCGCATAGCAACCCAAAGAACTTCGCGTCGCAGACCACAAGAATGATTGTCGAACCCAAACACCAAAAGCCCAACCATGTCAGCCGACGCCCAACTCTACGAAGAAACCTTCACAGTCACAACCCTCGCCCCACAAGCCTACGACCGCGTCTCCCGCGTAATCGCAACCAGCACCGACAACACGACCTCCCTGACCCTCGACGTGAACAGCGAGCTGTACCCGCTCTCCCCGGGCGAGAACGTCACCTTCCTGCTCGCGCAGACGCTGAATCTCGATGGCACGATCGAGGACGTGAGTAAGAAGGGCTGGAGGCCGCCGAATAAGGTGGGAGCGGGCCAGGGCGAGCAGAGTCTGGCGGACTTGTGGGATTATGTTTGTTATGGGAAGGTTTATAGGCATGAGGATCCGGGGGAGGGGATGAATATGTAGGTCTAACCCGTCGGGGTTGCGCTGAGTCGAGTGTGGGGGTGCTGATCAGTGCGATAGTAAGGTGTACGTCTCGTTTGGTGGGCTGCTGTGTTGTCTGGATGGGCCGTATAAGAAGCTTTCGCCGCTGCGGATAGACAATGTCTACATGCTTTTGAAGAAATGAGGGGCACTGCGTTCGTGTGCACAACAGCGGGCATGCAGTTTCGGCAGGGTGAATCACATTAGCGAGGCGTTGGTGGAAAAGGACGAGCATGTGCTGCATTTACATTGCGCTTCGATGGGTATCATAAGTACGAACAAACGCGTATGCCTTCTCGGCTACGCCTTCATCATACCGTCGGGAACTCTAACCTCCGGTGCAGCCTCGCCACCATCTCGATGTACCCTTCGTCCTTCGCCGTCAGGATGCCATGTCTGACGAAGAAGTCGAGCAGCACCAGCGCGCAGTTGGGCTTGAACTCGCCTTGCCTCAACGCCTCCTTCACTTCTTCCACGCCCATCAGCTCGAAGCCTTCCACCTCATCGTCCGACGGCTTGGGCACCACGCTCTCCGGCAGCTCCAAGTCATAGACATACTGGCACTCGGGCTGCAACAACCTCGTCTCGCCTCCTGCTCTCTGGTCGCGGATATGGAAGTACGTCACCGCCCCAACAGCCTCAGCATGCTTGCGCACCAAATCTTCCGGCAACGAGGCCTCCTCCACGCTTTCCCGGACCATAGCCTCAAGCACACTCTCTCCAGTCGCGACTCCACCCGCGACAGTATTGTCCAACATCCCACCATACGTCTGTTTCGTGGCCGCCCGCCGTGGCACCCAAATCTGCATCTCCTCCTCATCCCCTCCGACCTCTGCTTCGCTCTTAGGCCGCTTACTCCGCGTGTACGCCGTCATATGGACTCCATACGTCACAATCCCGAACAGAGCGCTCGCAGCTCGCTCGATACTGAAAAGTAGGTCTCGATTAGGTCCGTACACGGGATACAGCTCGTCCCGCCAACCACGCAGTATCTTGAAGTGATCAGTCGCGCGCAGAGCTGAGGTGGTCATGGCCACGATTTTGCTGCGCTCTGTCTCCGTGCTGCCCGTGACGAGCGTCAAGCTGCGATCGTGGTCGTCGACTCTCCAGTCCGGTAGTCCTCGTAGTACCGCGGCGACGGAGGGCAGGATGTAGCCTAGCTCTGTACCTGGGTAATCGGCAATGTAGAGGGCGTAGTAGGTGTTGATGTGCGCGAAGAACAATTTCGGGTTCGTCTGGTAGTAGGGGAAGTTGTCGCATTCGTTAA
>JAABUP010011540.1_pt1 | contig 10028 bp, 7 predicted proteins | sample 5559201 | NCBI WGS metagenome assembly JAABUP01 (sample SAMN10711887, study PRJNA513373) | rock metagenome | isolation source: Antarctica rocks | place: Antarctica | reverse complement strand
ACATATGTATTTTACACATGCATGCTATGAGCTGTATCAGACATCACAGGTACCTTTCTTGATTCACTGAACTGAATTCTTTGTCTGTTGGGTCCCAGTTGCCCCCCAGGACATTAAATATATCGAAAGCAAAAAAAAAGGGATGTTGGTGTGCAGGCAAAGAAGCAGTGACGCAGGGCAAGAACAGCCTGGCAGCCAAGCTGCCAGGCCGCCTCACCGGTGTGGCTCAGCCTCACTCTGGACGCTGAAACCTTCCCCTCTACAGGGAAACAGGTACTTGCAGAGCTTCCAGTTTGCTGACCTACATATTGGCAAATGCTGGCTTCAATGTAACAAACACAATTGCTGACTCTGCTGGGTTTTCAGACTTCCTTGAACAGCATGCAGAGGCACTGCGTATCATGCAGACAATCAAAGCAGTAAAGGTCAACATTACACAGATGCTTGTAACAGCTTACACAGCTGCAGACAATCAATTACCGCTGCAGCATCTGCCAGCATTTGGGCACCTCGTGCTAACCAAATTTGCATTTGTGTGGCAGGAGTACCGACCTCTGATGGACTGGAAGGTGGTTGCAGCTGCCCCCCTGGTCATTGAGAACCAGCTGCCCATCAACGGCACCTACCTCATTTGGGAGACCCCCAAGGTCAGCTTTCCAATTCACAAGGGTTGTTGCTTGTGCTCACAGGCTGTCTTCATGCTGTGATAGAGGCTTTGTGCAGACATGTAGCTAGTGTGAGTCAGTACTTGAGCAACTGCAACATGATGATGCCTGGATCAGGACATTGTGCTTGAGCTAGCGGATATGAAGAGGCTTCTCATGAATGTTGATGCCATGCTGCTTGTTTGCATCCCAAAGCCTTGCTGAGCTGTGCAGGATGGTGGCAACATGGTGATGAGGCAGAGCGGTACCATAGACAGCAGCCAGCGTGTGCACATCTACTCGGCAGACATGCACCGCAACATCAGCCTGCAGTTCTACCCAGATGGCTACGACCTGGTAGAGCCACAGCCTGTGCTGGTGAGTGAAGGCTACGTGAGTCCTGCATGCCCTCTCATTGCTTTCAGCAGGAGTCGGGCTCATGCAATGATAGCGCAAGCAGGCCGTGCCAACATGGCCTTGCTGGCTGGTGGGTTCAATGTGATCCTCAGTGTATGCCTGGACTTGATGCACAGGCGAAACACTCAGCAGTGCATTTCGTTCTGGCAGCCAGTGGCTCCTCCTGGCTATCTGCCCCTGGGGCATGTCCCTTCAATAGGCCTAGACCCCCCCCCGCGGACCCTGTCTTGGTGTACCGCAATGATACCAAGAAGGGCAGCCGCCCTTCAGTCAAGCCTGCTCGAGAGTTCCACCTCATTTGGCGCCAGAATGGGCGCAGCTTGTGACCATGTGGGAGCTGCTCCCGCCACAAGGTTACAGAGCGTTGGGGACTGTGGTGGTCCCAGATGCAGAGCAGCCAGGCAGCAAAGAGGTGCTCTGCATCAGAGAGGATCTATGTGCCAAGACCGGCATCTTTGACTTTCCCATCTGGAAGTTCGAACCACCCATCATGCAGGTAATCCTGGTCAACTTCTGGTGTCTGTCTGCTGTGTCAGAACAATGACAGTGTCATGTACTTCAACTGGACTGCCAGGTGTTGTCTGTCAGGCAAGGCATAGATGTGGGGACTGAACAGCCCGTACAAGCTTAGTGTGCCTGCTGGAGCATGACAGCGGCGCAGCATTTCTCATGCTTCAGCTCATAGACAAGCAGGCTCAACGTGTGCACATGTTGCTAGGGTAGCTTGAATGTGCAACGACTGAAGACTTATTATCCAGAGACATGGCGCTGCAGCTGCTGGCAAGTAGACAATCCGGCCGGCACCTTCCTAGCCAATCGCTCCTTGAGCAAGCCATCCAATCAAGCAGCACTGTCTGCATCAGGAGTTCCCAGCAAATAGGCAAAACAAAGACACAATCGCAATTTAATTTCGTTGCATTTGATTTCCAAACACCTGTCTTGCTCTGGTATGTTGTTTGATCATTAGGCATACTAGTGCGAGTGGGGTCTTGCATGCAAACCTGCAGCTGCTGACCCTTGAGCTGCAGGTTTTTTGTCAATCCTAGTAGCCTTTACAGAAGCAGATCGAGTGTTATAATGGTAAGTTTATGACCGCAGAGTCAAAGTCAAGGGGCAGAGTCTAAGTCAAAGTCAAGGGGCAAGCTTGCCCCTTAAGGAGAGGGCCAAACTCTGGCATTTTTTGTCCAGCTGGTAAGTAATCTGCTGTGTTGTGCATATGCACGTTAATTCACTGCAAACAAAGGCTTGTAGGCTGAACAGGCTCTCCTTGTGCCAAAGGAAAGCTTGTTCAGGCAGCAAGCGTCCGGACCTTCTTGTGCAAACGTTCTGGTTCTATGCCTGCTGCTTCGCTGAAAATTTTGATTAGTTTTACCGAACACCCAGGGTGTCGCAGGCTATCGTTGTGTATGTCTTTCGCTTGCCGCACAGCTGCCAAGTTGGGGCCCTGCTGTCAGCCTTGTTTCACTGTCACAGACCTGTTGCTTTTATCACATGCGCTACAAGCGCTTTCTGCGCCAGTGAAGCCGTACACAGAAAGGTGTGCTGGTTGACTTGCTGTGGTTGGAAGGACCGCCGCTTAAACTCAAAGTTGCGCTTCGCACTAGTGTCGGAGCTCGCACATGTTGCTGGTCCGACCGGTATTTATGGGCCCCACTGTAGCATTGTTCTCGAGCCTAGCTGTGCATGGACTGGGACATGAACAAAATCGAGGTGCAGCATGCCCTTCAGCATCTATGCAAATCCACTTGAAATGGTGTATGACCTGTTTACGACAAAGAGCAGGATTTCAAAGATATCTTGCAACGCACTGGATATGCCCAGCAACACTAAGCCTCCAGCAGCTCGAAAGGTGCTACCTTCAAGCGTACAAACACTGAGTTTGATACCAGAGCTTTTGTTTGTGCTCGGCCTGAGTACAGGGCAAGCATGAGCAAATGCATAGGAACAAGCTATTAGCTGCAGCACTATGTCACAGCAAGTGAAACGTCTGCCATTGTCAGATCACAGTTTGCTCTGGTCATCTCTGATGCCCTCTTGGAATAACAGCACCGGACCGCTGATGCTGCTGCCTTGCTCTGACTGAAGATCAACCAATGTGCCCCTGCAATTAGCTTGCCTTGATTCATCATTGTCAAAGAAGCTCAACTGAGCACTCTCATGTCAATGATCTTAATAAGTGTTACGCCCTGGTAGTGAAGCCAAAACAAAACGACAGCTTAAAAGGCAGGGTTGTGCTTGAAAAGCTCAACTTTAGGATGAAGGCGCATCATTGTGCATGCCACATTGGTAGGTATGTACCATTGACATCTTGCCTCAATGCGTGCATGATCTGAAATTGATGACGTCAAGATGGGCAGCACAGGCAAACTCATGGCAAATAACTTCCTTATCACAGGCCTAGTGAGCTTGTGGGCTGATGTGAGAGCTGCTGCAACACACCTTTGATGTCAGGGGCCGCTGCTAGTTTGCAGTAATTCATCATGTAAGTATACAAGACTAGACTGTCTGGCTTGTTCAGCACGCCAAGACTTGTCTGTGTCCTCTGCCCCTTTGTCAACAGCATCAAACATCTGCTGCCTTGTCCACTGCCTTCTTCTTGGCTGAGACTAGTCTCTTGAGTACTTGTCAGCAAACCTGCAGCCAGCATGCAGACACCCAATTACAGAAGTGTCTATGAGGTGACATGCTTTGACATCACTACATCAAAGAGATGCGTCACAGTATACTGACAGATGAGGCGCCATTGCATCAAGATACTGTGTGCATCAGGCAGGGATGCATCCATATGGCTGATGAGCACTCAAGGAGCTGATGTGCACCCATGCAACAAGATGATGCATCAGATGGCATAGTGCATTGCTGCAAGCAATGTGTCCAGCCTGATGCTGCAGGGCAGCAGCAGTGCCGGCATCTTGCCTGCTTGACCCCACAAGTCACATGCTCAACAATGCAAGCAGCTGCAGCATGCCAGGTCTGTAGAAACGGTACCTCTTCCAAAGAAGACCATACTGTCCATCGTTGATGCGCTTCAAATGCATCACACAAAACAGAATGCATCAGAAGGCTCCTTGCAGCACTTGTGTGTTCTGCTCTATGCAGTACAACTGCCTTTGCGCTTGACAAGGGTGACCGTGGTGGGTGTCCACATACTAAGCCACTGGTGCTAGGCTTGCTGCAAGATGGGAAGCCTGCAATGAGCTCAAAGGCTTCAGATTGCGCATAGGCACCAAGCAGCAGCATCCAGAACAGCATGTACAACAAACGCAGGTGCAGCCTGAGCTAAAGAGATCTCTAAACAACTTGTGCCAAGTTTGACACACAGCTTCAGCAGTATTGATACATCATGTATCATACATGTCAGTGGAGCCGTGCAAGCAGAGCATGAGGCAGCACCTGAGTGTCTCAGGTCTTTCGCGCAGCCTGCAAGCCTCTCAGCTTTCCACTTCAGCATCATGCTAGTGGCTGGATGCTTTGTATTGTAATTCTGAAACATGAGCACATGCCACAAGCGCTCCGACCCCACATGGCAGATCCCCCAAGGTGGTTCATTGGTCTCAATACCTTCTACAATGTGGTGCATCAGATGCGGCCCGGCTGAGCCCAGTGTCTTAGGGCATTGAATTTGAACTTGCTTTTAACAATTGTTGCAATCGCTGCACCATTTGGTATGGTAGCCACCTTGCATAGGAGCTGCCTTTGTTATGCCACCATGGTAGTACAAAGGCAGTGAGCACCGGTTCTGCAGCTACTTCTGCACTTAAGAGTGCCCATCTCATGGCTTTTTCCATGGCTACAGCCTCGCATTCAGGGTTCACTTGTTATGCACCGGTCCACTTTACGCTATATGCATTAAAGTTGGCTCCAAACAGTGCGTCCTCTGCATACATGTTAAAGTCGCATTCCCTGGATTGAATTCAGAGGGGAGGCAAGTCTTTGGTTTGTTGGGAAAGGGTCTAGATGATGTGCCTTACGTGGGCCTTCCTCAAGACATGCGACGTGCTGCAATCTTAAGCGGACTTTACGCAATTATAAACCTGTGTACTGGGTGCTGAACTAGGTGCATTGAACGGGGTGTACGCCTTTAGTGTTCAATAATATCATATAACATGTGCCATCCCGAAAGTAATGATCACAAAAAGCCATGATAACTTATCACTCACTGTCATCAAAAAGAGCAAGCATGTTGCTACACTGTACCTAGTGTGTGTTTTACGACTCACTCTGCATTTGTACATATGTCCGCATACATGTGTAAACAGCCACTCTTGTTAACAGTCAAGGAATAGCAATGTTTTCCTTGCTGTGCCATTTGGCCAAAAGCGCAACCAGCACAAGCCTCAGAACCTCACAGATGCATGCCAGGCTCATGTTCAAAACCTTAGCAGCTGTAACAGACCATGGACGAATCGAACCCAGGACCTGTTCCTGGCTAGTCAAACCTCTTAGCACACTGGACTTTGTGCTAAAAGTTCGACTCTACATGTCCACGGGACCATTTCCTCCACACAGAACGTAACTCTGTTACATTCCTCCCCGCCGGGTTTCGTGTTCCGTGTGTGGGTTGACCACCATGTATTCATGACCCGAAACGGAGAACCGAGCTCCGAAACCATTGTAACGGACCATGGACGAATCGAACCCAGGACTTGTTCCTGGCTAGTCAAACCTCTTAGCACACTGGACTTTGTGCTAAAAGTTCGACTCTAGATGTCCACGGGACCATTTCCTAGATCTAGAACGTAATTCTGTTACAGCAGCGGCAGATTTTCCTGCAAGATAGCCAGCCAGGCCTCCCAACGCAATGAAGACACTGCCAATCACTGTCTGGCAAGTGACCACAATGGACAGCATAGACTGGGAGCACAGGGTGTGCAAAGTCAACACACCACTCAAGTGGTACCGTACCTGCAGCAAAGTGTCATATTTGCAATTAACAGTCACAGCCTGAGGGGTGGCTGCCAAGAATCAGAAACTCATGATGTGGGCAACAAGATGGAAGGCAATATGACATGTACCATCATGTGATGCATCAGGCACAACAAAAGTTGCCATGTTGCAGCTGCATTCCTACAAACAGCAGTAGTAGTAATATTGGTGAATAGCAGACTAGCCTCACCATGCCTATCTGGAAAGCGGTGGCTGCCAGGATGACCCATACGAGGCTCTTTCCCCAAACAACACATGCCATCTGAGCGATCGCCAAGCCTGGGAAAACTGCCAAAGCATACATTAGCACAACCAGGCGCACCCTGCCTGTATTTCTACTCAGCACTGTTGCCCAGCCAACAATGGACAGACAACCAACACCAGAATACAAAGCTCCGTACAGCATAAGGGCACTCCAGCCATGGTAGTTGTACACCACTGATGCAATCAGTGTAACCAGGAAGCTTTCCACAGCTGACAGCATGATCAAGGTGTACCAAGCTCTTCTGTGCCGTGCAAAAAGACCAAACTGGCCCTGGGTGGTTAGCTGAAACCACTTGTACACTGGAGGAACTACACTGCTGATCATGAACTGTAACAGCCAGACTGATACAACCAGCATGACAGTGGCAAAAGCCTTGAAGGCCTGGGCTGAGACACTTTTTTTGTTTGCTATGAACACCATCAACATCCCCATAGCAATCATGAGCGTCTTTATACCTGCACAGCACCACATCAAGCTGATGAGCAGATGCGCATGAGTAATTGAGCACATGGGCATGCCACCGTACGTCAGCATTACATGGCAGACCTGTCCCACTAGTCTTGAGAAGCCCGCTAGAAAAGGACAGACAGAGCAAGGAGCTTGCATGACTTGAAAGGGAGAAAGTATATCCATTCAATTTTCTTGTGTTGATGTGGTGATAAGGTCATACCATCAGAAACCCCCATGACAGCTGGACCATACTCTGACACTGAGATCTGGTTCCTCTGGTCTGCAAAGATGAAGCCAATGACTGGACCAGAGGCCGGGGCGGCAACAAAGGTTGCCAGGTACAGGGGACTTGCAGCCTGTATCCACACAAGCAGAACGTCACGACTTAGCACTCTGAGTGCGCATTGCACTGAGCAGGTGCTTGAACAGCTTTGATGCCAACCTTCAATATAGGACAAGATTTCGCTTGAATCAGCAGGCGTAGAGCACAGACACATGTTAGAAAAAGCTGTTGACCCTAGACAGTGGTACGCTCTTGAGATTAACAGTGAAGTCCATACCTGGACAATGTAGGTAGCCCAAACTGATGCAACACAGCTGAAAAAGTAGCCAATGCTGGCCGCGAGCAGGTATTTCCTTGCGGGCATCTTGAAAGCAAGCACCTGCCACAAGATGGCGCCAGCTGCGTACACCATGAACAACACAAAAGCCTGTCTGAATTGAGTACTGGCCAGGTTTTTCCAGCTGCTTTGTGCATCTGATGTGTATGCAATAGAGCCGGCACCGATGTTGACCAGATACCAAACAAAGGTGAACAGCGCTGGCAGCTGCAGCAAGCTCTGCATGACGATGAACACTATGTTGGAGATGACAGCCTTCCAAAGGGGTCTTTTGGCAGCTTTGGTCCCATCTGAGATGAGAGGCAGGTTGTCAGCCTGCCACATGTCATTGAAGCAGTCCTTCTCCTCTATGGCCATCTTGCTGTTGCTGGCTTGACGGCCAGCTCGTATATGGTCCCACAACTGCATGCAAGAGTCATATGTTATGCACGTGGGATGCATACACTTCTCAGCCACTGCTCACCTCCATGACTCAGTGGCTTAATGCATATCATCAGCCAACATACACACAAGCATGCATGCATATTTGCAAAATACAGGGCACTTAAGTGCACTGTTTGTAACCTTCCGGATGGGAGGTCGCACATGCAGGACTGCAATGTAGAGAAGCAGCATAAAAGTGATGGCAACCAGCACCTGTCGGTACTTTTGCAGCATGATCTTGGGGGAGAACTCTGTGGTGATAGCTTTCTGCTGCATGGCATACACCTTTTCATCTCATCACACCATGATAGTCATGAAACTGCATACAAAGTGCAGGAGTCAGCTTGCTGGTGTGAGTATCTGAACAAGTGATGTCTGCAATGACTTGCTGCAAATGACTGACGCATGTAGGTTTCGTTCATTTCATTGGTACATCATTGAGCTCAGCCACCACGTCAAAAGTAAGAAACAGCTCCCTGCATAAAACAAAATATGATATGCCACAGATGCATTGTTAAGCTCAGCCACCATGTCAAAAGTGAGAAGCATTTCCCTGCATGAACACAAGTTTGACATGTAAAGATGTATTAAATGCAATTGCCGATAGATATGCTGCAACATCTAGTACAAAAGAGTCAGCAAACACTACAGCATCTTGTGCTGCTTACCTGGACACTCTGAAAGCCAAACGCATTGATGACACGGGCTGTAGCCTGATTGAAGACCGATAAGGCTGTCAGCTGAGCCTCCTCACTGCATGGCATTCAAGTTGATGTTAAGAGGATGCCAGTCAACGGATCATGGGGAAAAGCACAAGTAGGCTGCAACATAAGGAGCATATGCTAACAACTAGCAAGGCCAAGCTAATGGCAGTGATGCCGACACAGAAAGCATGAGCATGTCCACCCAGGCACATGCACATATGTTACATGCGCTCTCCATTATACTGTTGACAAGTACTGAGTATGAGTCTCCTCATGTGCCCCTCACCTTGCAAAGGAATGAATTGTATCACGTTCCACTGTCCGGAAGATGTCTGCTTGCAGCGAGAAGTACGCCACCCTGTCTTTGCATACTGTACTGAACACGTCAACCTTATGAACAGTGCTCCCAACCTGCAGCTCAAAGGACAGCAGCAGCTGCAGCTGATCCAGGTTGCCGCCCTCTTTGTAGAAGGCAGCGTACATTGGCGCACACACTGCTATTGGCACATCTGTGCACCGCACAAAATTAACCACCATTTTGCCCAGGCCACCATACATCAAACTGCTGTTGTGACCCAGATGTGGCACCGAGTACTCCAGGGTCACATGCAGCTCCATGTCTGCCAGCTGACCCAGGTAGGCGCGGGCCTTGTTCCACGCTGACATTGGCTGGACCTGTGCATCAGCGTCAGCCAAAGCCATTGAGGGAGTAGTAGACAATGCTTCTAACTCTACTTGGGACAAGGTTCTGCAGCGGAAGCTTGAGCTGACACTAGCTGGGGGAGACGATTCCTTGACCTGGTCTTGTGACACAACACTGATTGCCTGGGAGTGCTGCCTGATCATGTTGTACGATCCAAGCCCATCAAGATGATCTGTGGTTTCTGAGTGTGTATCAAGTTCAACTTCATGAGCGAGGTCCATGGCAGCAAAGCTGACACAGGATCCAGCACGCCGCACACGTGGCGCTCCTGCCAGGTCCAGCTGACCTGAGCTGGCTGATCTGAGTGGCGGCTTTGCCTTGCATGGCTGGGTTTGGACAGTGAGTGTCTGCTCTGGAGAATTAGCGGCCTGCCCATCCTTGCTGACTGCAAAGGGGGTAGCCATGACTGGCATGGCATCACTGATGGCTCTGGCAGCTTGATCAGCCACATAACTCATAATGGATGCCGTCCCAACACCTAGCATGCTGTCTGCTTGGTGTGCGCATGGTGCAACTGACGCTGACTTGGCAGCGGGATGTGGTGAATACGCTGAAGTCTCAGGCAAATTGCAGTCCTCAGTCATCGGCCTCAGACCACCTTTTTCCCTGTCTTCGAATATCATGGCCGTGGGGGTGCAGGTAGGCAGTCCCATTGCCTGTTTGCATATTCTGGAGTACAGTCTGTCCAGCTTGGCAAGATCTGCTGGGATGAGGTACGCTAGCGGGAATGCATATGTTGCTGCAGGTAGAATCACTGTTTTGACAAAGTGAAGTTTCTGTCGGTATGATAGCATGCAGCTGGCCATCCTAAGACCTCTTTCTTTAACGTTGTCAATGGTCTTCTTTAGCTGAAAGGACCAGTTTAAGGTGGGGGTC
>JAABUP010011539.1_pt1 | contig 10028 bp, 16 predicted proteins | sample 5559201 | NCBI WGS metagenome assembly JAABUP01 (sample SAMN10711887, study PRJNA513373) | rock metagenome | isolation source: Antarctica rocks | place: Antarctica | reverse complement strand
AACAGTCCTCCACCATGGTCACCAGCATACCACTTGTTCTCATGCCGGGGCCAAACCCCTTCACCCTCATCCCCAGCTCCCCCCTCTACCCCATGTCTTCTCTCCCCCTCGAGCTAAAAACCCTCATCCTCCGCTGTCTCCTCCTCTCCACCACCCCCCTCATCCTCCACCGCGATGGTTCCATCCCCTCCACCTACCGCACAAACCTCCACCCAGCCCTCCTCCTCGTCTCCCGCCACTTCTACCAACTCGGCCGCCAGATCCTCTACCGGGAAAATACCTTCACCGCATCCTCACCATCCACATCCTACAGCTTTGACGCGCATCTCGCCGGCCTACATGGCCAGTACCGTCAACTCATAAGCAGCATCACACTTCAGATCGACTGGGCAGATAATTTTTGGATGAAGTTCCCGCTTGTGGCGATGCGATTGGGGGAACTCCCCCTGAAAAAATTGGTGCTGGAGATTGTGGGAGGGAAGGAGCGGCGGGCGCTGGAGCCGATTGATGCAAATCGCAGCATGGTGGTGGGGAAGGAGGCAGGAAAGGGTGGGTCGAGCGCTCAGACCGATGTGATACTAAAGGCAGAGAAGAAGATGCTGAAGAATTTGGTGAGCGGGTTGCGCGCTTTGCGCGAGTTCCATCTGGTGGGGTATAGGGATGAGGGGTTTGCGAGGGAGTTGGAGGAGTCGGTGAATGGTGTTGCACGGTAATGATGGGGTGGTTGTGCGGGGGTGAGAGAAGTGGCTTTTGATGTGTATGATATGGTGTGTCAGTCTGGAGTGAGGTGAGAGCGACGTCAATGGAAGCATGATCTTTTGTGGGGGAGAAACGCCCGAGCGATATTGCTGCGGCCTTTAGACGATGATTGTGAGGTATTCAATGAACGATGCAATATTTTCAATGGAGTACAATAACAGAAACTAAAATGGGTCATACTAGTAGGTGGATTAGGAAACAGATGCGTTCGGCCATTGCTGCGTAATTTCTCCAGCAAGTTGGAGATTGGCAGTTAGCAAAAGATACTTAAGGCCCAACTCGCTTTAATATCGAAAATGTACTGTACACATATTTCTCAGTCCTCTGACGCAGAAGCGCCGGTAATAATCTCAACCAACTCTCCTGTGATGACGGCTTGACGGGTACGATTGTATAAGATTTGGAACCTGTTGATCATGTCTCCTGCGTTCTTGGAGGCATTCTTTCAGGGTAGAGGAGTTAGCTGACTTTATTCGTAGGGGTATTCTAGGATATGAGAGATGGCTTACGTCCATGGCGTTACGCCGGGCGGATTGTTCACATGCATGACCCTCGGCCAAAGCCCAGAAGAGAGAATTGGCCAATGCGTATTCTCGAAGGTTTGCCAGTACGTCACCGTCGATTTCGAATTGCGAAAATTGTGCTATGCAGACGTCAGCATCTTGGCACAGGGATCCTATTTTGCTGGTGGTGATGACTTACGTGAGTTCGCGATGGCTTCTTCTGAGAATGCCTCAATGGGCGTAGCTTCGTAGCTTGTCGCGTTGATGAACTTGTTGTAGATGATCCGAATAGAACCATAATCCGTCGGTAACAATGAAATTTGATCCGCGATAGCCTGTGCGTCTGCGAACGTAGGCACATCCTTCCCCACTCCCGCAAAGCTCAGCACGATGTTCTTGCCGTTACTCCTACCTAGTTGGGCTTTGCTCTTCTCTCCAATCACAACTAAATCCGCATTCGGCTTCTGCTCCATTAATCTCCTCGTGTACCTTGACAGTCCGGAATGTATACCTCCACACAGCCCTTTGTCGGAGCTGGATACGACGATGAGAGTTTTCTTGTCTTCGCCTTCGAGGGGTTTGGTTTCGGCTTTGTCGAAGACGGTGTTGGAGGTTTCACCGTAGCTGCGAGATTCATTCATAGCACGTTGGGCGCGGGCGAGCTTGGTGGAGGCGACAATCTTCATTGTTTTGGTGATTTTCTCGATGTTTTTGATGGATTTCAGGCGTTGTTCGATTTCACGGAGGGTGGCATAGCTGGCGGCGTTGGCAGCCACAGGCCTATAGAACTCAAATTAGCCATTACCTGTAACACACACAATCATCGTGCTCTGAGTCGGCTCGGTAGGCTTTGACGGAGCTACCACTGCTTTTACTTGCGTGGAGATCTTACCGAACGGATACCGCGGCTCCAGCATTGAGGGCTGGTCGTACTGCTCGTGAGAGCATCGTGAGAATAATGACACGAACGTTATTAAAGTGAAGCAAATTTCCCTCACAGGGGAGCGAGAAGGACAGTTCAATTGATCAATCCCTGTGTTCGCTGCTGGAGGAGACAAGCTCGATTGAAGTCGGGCAGGAGACACGCTAAGTCTAAAAGAGCTAGATCATTCTAATTCTAGGGCTTTGCGGTCCTGCTGGTTGAAGATTGAACCGCCGGAAAAGCAAACTGGGCTGGCATCTCAACAACGCCTTGTTCTTCTTCATCATTCACTACCGTTTCTCGCGTTCTTGCATATATGACGGAGTCACGCGCAGGTAGCCGTCTCTTTCATTCATTACAGCGACGTGTTCCATCATGACTACAGCTTCTCAACTACTCAGCCAAGTGTTTTGACCACCGTCGCGTCGGCTACCTCAGCGGAACAAAGTCACACCCGAGACTCCCCCTTGAGCGCTGGAGGATCCTCCCTGCTCAATTTCTCAACCTCACCACCATGAGTTCCTCAGATGACGATATGCCTCTAGCAAAGGCCCCCCAATCTAACGGCACCATGAATGGTATGTACGCTCACATCTATTGAGTTTGGAAAGGAGCCGCTTGGCTTTGCTAGCGCGAGCCATTACACTCACATTCGTGTCACCAATGATGATTTGCTCACCTCATCTTTTCCTCTGAATGATCAACTCAATTGAGGTACTGACAATGTGATGACTAGGGAACGCCCACAAGTCGAAGGACATCATCCCTCAGAGTCTAGATAAGGCTATGGATAAGGCAAACCCACCTGCTGTCAATGGGGCTCCCGGAATCTCCATCCGCAACGGACCCATGGACGAGATGGACGTTGACGGACCGGAGCTAAATGGGCATGCCAGCACCAAGCGGAAAGCACGGGCGAGTACGGGAAACGGCAAGTCGTACAAGGAAGCCAGCGACGAGGATCACGAGGACGAGAAGCCTCTGGTGCGTTGTGAGGAGATTAGGCGAGAAATCCGGATTGGCGTTGCTGACTCGTAACAGAGTAAGCGGCGTCGAGTGACCAATGGTAGAGACAAGGCAGAATCGGATTTCGACTCGGATGATGCGCCCATTGTTTCTAAAAAGCCAAAGGCCAAATCAGCGACAATCTGGAAGAAACCCGTCAAGGCGTCAGAAACAGCAATTGGCGAATCCGAAGATTCCGATGCTCCTTTGGGCACTAAACTCGCGAAAGAAAAAGCAACGATCCAAAAGCGTGCTGAAAAGCAGGCGAAGGCTATCCGAAAGGAAGAGCGTGAAGCTACATCAAAGAAACAGGTCAATGGCGCGAAAACCTCAGCATCTAAAAAGAAGGTCAACGGCCTGAAGAAGGAAGAAGAATCAGACGATGACTTACCGTTAGCTAAGAAAGCTCCGCCAAAGAAGAAGACGGCACCCAAAGTTGAGGCCTCCACCCCGAAAAAGAAAGGCGTCAAGGCGGTAAAGAAAGAAGAGACCGAACAAGATGAGGAAGCAGAGGCAGAGGAAGAAGAGTACCGTTGGTGGGAAGATCCTGCGAAAGGGGACGGCACTAAAAAGTGGACTACGCTGGAACACGCCGGGGTGGTCTTCCCTCCGCCGTATCAATTGTTACCTAAGAATGTGCGAATGCTTTATGAGGGCACGCCAGTCAAGATGGCGCCTGAGGCAGAGGAAATAGCTGGCTTCTTTGGAGGGATGTTAAACTCTACTCACAATGTTGAAAATCCTACGTTCCAGAAGAATTTCTTCGAAGATTTCACCAAAATGCTGAAAGAGACTGGTGGGGCGACAGATAAAGAAGGCAACAAAGTCAGCATCAAGGATTTCAGCAAATGTGACTTCCGCCCTATCTTCGATTACTTCGATGCCCAACGTACCCAAAAGAAGGCACTTCCGACTGCAGAGAAGAAAGCTCTGAAAGCAGAGAAAGATGCTGCTGAGGCTCCATATATGTACTGCATGTGGGACGGTCGCAAGCAAAAGGTTGGAAATTTCCGTGTCGAGCCTCCAGGACTGTTCCGTGGCCGTGGAGATCATCCAAAGACTGGGAGAGTGAAGAAGCGCGCGCAGCCTGAGCAGATCACGATTAATATCGGTAAAGAAGCAATGGTACCGACACCGCCCGAAGGACACCAATGGAAGGAGATCAAGCATGACCAGGAAGGCACATGGCTTGCAATGTGGCAAGAAAACATCAATGGTGCATACAAATATGTCATGCTTGCCGCAAATTCAGATGTCAAAGGCCAGAGCGATTTCAAAAAATTCGAGAAGGCGCGAGAGCTCAAGAAACACATCGACCGTATTCGCGCAGACTATGAAAAAGAGTTGAAGGACGAAGTCATGGCCAATCGTCAACGAGCTACAGCGGTCTATCTTATAGACCAATTTGCGCTTCGTGCTGGTAACGAGAAGGGTGAAGACGAGGCAGACACCGTAGGATGCTGTTCACTTAAATTCGAGCATGTCACTCTGAAGCCTCCAGACAAGGTCATCTTCGATTTCCTTGGGAAGGACAGTATTCGCTTTTATGATGAAGTATCGGTCGTCCCACAGGTCTTCAAAAATCTAAAGATTTTCAAGAAGGCCCCCAAGTCGGACGGTGATGAGATCTTTGATCGTCTAACGACGTCCGCACTTAACAAGCACTTATCCAACTACATGCCTGGACTAACAGCGAAAGTGTTCCGTACTTACAATGCTTCATTCACCATGGCGACCCTTCTACGCGATATGAAGCTAAAAGGCAATGTTGCAGAGAAAGTAGTCGACTACAACGAAGCCAATCGCAAGGTTGCTATCCTCTGCAACCATAAGCGAACTGTTGCAGCAACCCATGACACGCAGATCGAGAAGATGGACGACCGTATCAAAGGTCTGAAGTATCAAAAGTGGCGGCTCAAGCAGATGATGCTTGACATCGATCCTAAGATCAAGAAGAAGCGTGGGGCCGAGTTCTTTGAGCTTGACGAAGAACTTGATGAGGAATGGATTCTTGAGCATCAAAATTTCCTAGTCGAAGAGCAACGTCAAAAAATTGAGAAGAAATTCAACAAGGAGAACGAAAAGCTAACAGCCGAGGGCCAAAAGGAGATGAAGCATAGGGAGCTCGAGGAACGACTCGAAGTCGCCGACGACTTGGCCAAGAAGTTCAAAAATGAGAACAAAAAGGGCAAGGTCGAAGCGGAGGGCAAGGGCCCCACGGTCGAGAAGTGCGAGTCGAATCTGGAGAAGCTGGACCAGCGGATCAACAACATGTTCATGCAGCGCAAGGACAAAGATAACAATAAAGAAGTAGCTTTAGGCACTTCTAAGATTGTGAGTCCTGATCGTGTTTCAAGGTCGGACATGTGCTAACTTGTGCTTGCAGAATTACATCGATCCACGTCTCACGGTGGTATTCTCGAAGAAGTTCGGGGTACCCATAGAAAAGTTCTTTTCCAAGACGCTTCGCGAGAAGTTCGACTGGGCAATCAAATCCGTGGAGGAGGACTGGGAATTTTGATGAAGAGTATCAGGGGCTGATTTGAAGGCCTCGGAGTTGCTAGATCTGCATTGCCCGTTGCATGGTTTTGGATCTAAGGGCGATACCCCTATCCATTCGGGAGGCTGCACATCCGTTGCTGCCCAGATGGTTGGAGGGCAATGCTGGAATCTCGGGCATGAGATGGAACGAGGCCGCACATTGCTCGATGCACGAGACGGTCAGCTGGAGAGCTCTTGCAGCAGCTCAAACATTCCTAAGGAAAGCATGAGACATGGGTATTCGCACCGAGATAGATTAGCCATCATCGTTTGCCCCCTGATTGAGAGATCAAATCTATCACAGATAGCCACACAATCTTCACCTCCTTTCTCTTGTCCAAAGATATCGTAGGTGTTCCTCAAACTAACAATGCCACCTCCGCATCTGGGTGTGCGCGTTACGCCATCCCCCAATTTGCAGGTGCATGTCAAACGCCACGCAGAGGCCCAGGAGGAGGCCTGTTTCGTTTCACCAACCCGGCTGATCTCCCTTCAAGCCAATGAGCCACGACGCCGCAATCCCACGTCGAAACCAAATTGATGAGGGCGGGATGGAGGCGCGTCTGTCATGCTTGCGCTCATGCACGATGGCATCATGCCAGCTGCTCGAACAGAAGACTGCCACATGGGAGCTGCTTCCTCCTTCATCTCCTGGTGGCCAGCCAGAAGAGCCCCAGGATACACAGCGGTGCAATGACCCAATCATCGTGCTCGCAGTCCTGTTGATAGTGGAAATAGCAAGGTAATCTGAAACATCGTTGGGTCTCGTGACTGTAACATCGTCTGCGAGAAAAAATAACTAGCTCAACTTGCGGACCCCATTCTTGGAAGCTACCTCTACTTCCAATGGCCAGTCTCTAATTTCCATTCGCCTTAGGGGCTTCCTCTCGTTGACTTCGGAACGCTCTGACACACTTCCTCCGGCTCTCTACATGTACACCCAGCTCTTCCCAAAGTTTCCGTCGTTCTTGAGATATAAAAGGCGCAGCGCTCCTTCCCTTCTCAAAAAAAGACCTCAATCTTCCATTGGCCTTTCTTATTGAAGTGTTCTGTATACTACCTTTCATCTGATCCCCCAAGGACACAGTCCGTCTTCCCTGGCGAACAAGCTCTCACCAGCCAGCTTGAAATCGTATATGCAGATTGACGGTACCTCTTAGCCGAGGAGTGAGAGCAATGGCAGACATTGCAAAGGCAGAGGAAGCTCCTCCAGCTTCCGCGGTGCCTGAGCCTAAGGATGAGAGGCCAGCCGTCCTCATAGTTGGAGGCTTGGGTAAGATACACTTGAAAGCAGCGGAATCCCGAGGCAGCGTTCGCTTCATACGATGTTATACTGACTGACCACTTCGCTCTGGCAGGCTACATCGGACGATTCCTCGCCCTCTACCTCCACCGCAATAACCTCGCCTCCGAAGTGCGCCTCGTTGACAAAGTGCTACCACAGCTTGCCCGTCTACCCCCAGAGTTCGCCGAAGCATGCTCTCAAGAAAAGTTCATGCAAGCAGATGCCAGTCGCGAGCAGTCCCTCGAACGGATATTCACCCTTGCTTCGGGTCGCCAATTCTCCTATGTATTCAATTGCGGTGGAGAAACACGATATTCGCAAGATCCGTCTGTCTACGCTGTCCGCTCTACGGCGCTCAGTACCACACTCGCTACACACATCGCCAACATGAAACCATCTCCAGCGCTGGTCGAATTCGGCACGGGCATGATCTACAAATCTCCCTCCTCGTCTACAATTTCGTCTGGCGGCTGTTCCGAGACCGCAAACCTAAAACCCTGGCTCCAAATCGCCAAAGCAAAACTACAAGCGGAGGAAGCATTAGAAAAGTTGGTCAAGGACAAAGGGCTCAGCTACGTCTGTCTACGATTAGCGCACGTATACGGCGAATACGACGTGGGCTTTCTCTCCCGCGGCCTCTGTCTAGCTCGGGTCTACCAAGGCTTAAACCGAGAACTGAAGTGGCTGTGGACGAAAGAGCTCCGCATCAACACCGTCCACGTCCAAGACGTCTGCACCGCCGCCTGGAAAGCCGCCTCCTGGTGCGCCGCCCACCCCGCCACCAAAGAAAGCAAACCCTCCGACCGCGCCTTCAACATCGTCGACGACGGCGACACCCGCCAAGAAACCCTCTCCACCATCGTCTCGCAAATCTTCAAAATCGAAACCGGCTTCCAAGGCTCCTTCGTGTCGCAGTTCGCGAGACTCAACTTGGATAGCGTGGTGGATGATGTGAATGAGGAGATATTGCAGCCGTGGGCGGATATGCTGAAGCGGAAGGGGTTGGATGCGGGGCAGGGGAGTCCGTTGACGCCGTTTATGGAGAAGGAGTTGTTGAAGGATCATAGTTTGTGTTTGGACGGGGGGAGGGCGAGGGAGGTGCTGGGGTGGAGGGTGGAGAGGCCGCGGTTGACGGAGGAGGGGGTGCAGGAGATTTTGAATAGTTGGGAGAGGATGAGGTGGTGGCCGTAGGGGAGGAGGTGGGCTTTGGGGTGGAGTTGTTGAAAAATGGAAAGGTGGATGTGAGGGATGCTTGTATGATTGCATTGGCATTTTGGAGCGAGCCACTGGGCGCATGATTCTCTTCTATAATTCCTTCAACAAAGCGTCTATTAGAACTGCTGCATCACCTTTTCCCTCTACTCCTGCTGCCGATATCGGGGTATCCATCCATCCCATCCTCCCTTCCATCCCCCTCCACCATCCTAACTCCCCTCCCCCTCCCTCTTCTCATGATGTCCCCCCCCAAAAAGATGTTTCGCCTTCGCCCCCAACCCCTCATGCTCCTTCCCCTCCCGATGCACATTCCCCTCTCCCCCCCTCCCCACATGATAATTCTCATACTGCGCGCCCGGTTTCATCGCCGTTTCGGGGACGACGTCGCTGTCGCCTGCGGTTTTGGCGTCGGTGGTGGGGCGCAGGGACGGAGAGTCGATGTTGCCGGCGCCGCCGCGCTGTGGGGGGGGGGTTTAGAGGAGGTTGGGGGTTTTTGTGGGGGGGGTGGAGGAAAGGGGATGGGGAGGGAGAGGGGGGAGGAAGGGACGTACGCCGGTGCTGTAGGCGCCATTCCCTTGATCGCCCAAGGGCCCTTCACGCACGATCTCGCCGTCCGTGTAGGTTCTGCCGTCCGGGGCGATGTTGCCGGCGCCGCCGCGGCCGTGGGAGGCGATGGGGTCGGTGGAGGACATGATTCAAGAGTTAGATTATTGGGTCTTCGGTGTGGGAATTCGATGGTTGTTGATGTTTCAGTCAGGGCACTGGGTGGTGGGTTAGTCGTTTCTTTTGAGTGGGCTGTGAAGTGGGGGGGAGTAAGGCTTATGTACCTGCGATGCTGCGATGCTGCGATGGGAAAGCTGTGGATTCGTGGTAAGGCGGTCAGGAGGATGGTGGTATTATCATTAGGTAAAGGCATCGTGGGCTGTGGTTGTCATTGCACGTCGCGCCCAGAGTTTGCCCAGAGGCCATGACGGTGGCGGAGCGGCTTCGATAGTGGTGTGATCCATTTTTCGTGTGAGGGGCGCTAGCAGCCGAATGGAGGGAGGCGGCCGGATTGGTGTGCCTTGCGGTAGCCGGTAATGTGATGCATGTCATTTTGGTATGTCATGTTTACTGCTAAGGGTACACATAGAATACAGAATGGAGTAACTGGCCAATCATCAATGGGACTGTACAGGGAGTGGGGTATGTAACGTCCACGTTTCGCTTTCACACACCTTCGTCCGCTCTCGCAGAAATTGTCAGTGGTATCAATACCTCGCGAAAGCACTTTTTCATCTCATGTCGATTGTCACACGTTCGCGGTCTGTTTTGGTGGTGGAGCAGCACCGCCGGTGGTCGGCAGTCCCATGAAGATTTTGAAGCTGTCGTAGATGCCCCATTCTAATGACAGTGTCAGCACGAGCAAGCTTGCATCGAGAACGGAAGATTTACGCAGGGATGTTAGAGTGCCAATCATGAAGATTCTGATGACCAGTCCATTCCACAGCCCACCAAAACCGATGTCCTTGTAGATTCGTCCCATCGCTGCACCGAACGCTTCTCCTGGCTGGCGGTTGGCGTTGAGCTTGCTGACCATGACGTCTGCCGGGTGAGAAACAATAGCACAAAGGATACCAGCTGTAGCTAGTCAGTGTTCGCGAACTTGCACAATGTCTTGGGCCAAATACTCACCGGCATAACCGCCTGCGAAAGAGACAGCAGTCTGCGTTCCTCGACCATATTCCGACTTCTTCTTCGGCATGTAGCCATAGATCATCTCGACAATCGTTTCAAAAGAAGCGAACTTCATCATTGT
>JAABUP010011536.1_pt1 | contig 10031 bp, 10 predicted proteins | sample 5559201 | NCBI WGS metagenome assembly JAABUP01 (sample SAMN10711887, study PRJNA513373) | rock metagenome | isolation source: Antarctica rocks | place: Antarctica | reverse complement strand
GCTATCGCGGGAGTGGCGCAGGCGGCGAGTGAGGTCGCAGGTCGTCGAGTGACGCGCATGGGTTGAGCGGGCTGCGGTCGGCTCCGAGCATCAGGGCTCCCTTCAACAAAGGAGCCTCCCATGAACAATTTGTCTCCCGTGCCCGCCAGCAGTGGCCTACGTCAGCGTCTCGTCGAGGACATGACGGTGCGCGGGTTTTCCGAGAAGACCTGCCGATATTACATCCGCATCGTCGCCGAGTTCGCGGCCTTCCTGTGGCGCTCACCTGCCACAACCACGCCCGAGGACGTCCGCCGGTTCCAGATCCGCCAATCGGCGCTTGGCATGGGTGTGCCGGCGATGAACTGCACCGTGGCCGCGCTGCGCTTCTTCTTCACTCATACGCTTGACCGGCCCGATCTCGCCCGCAAGCTCATTCGCCTCCCGTATCTCCGCAAGCTTCCGAACGTGCTCGCGCCCGACGAGGTGGCGCGCCTGCTGGCAGCGACGACCTGCTTGAAACACCGCGCCGCCCTCTCGGTGGCCTATGGCGCTGGCCTGCGCGTTGCCGAGGTGGCGTCTCTCAAGGTGGGCGACATCGACAGCGCGCGCATGCTGATCCCCCTGCGACGCCTTCGTCGTCAGGTCGAGCGCGGCAAGGGCGGCCGCTGCCGTCATGCCCTGCTCTCGGCCGACCTGCTGGCCTTGCTGAGGGCATGGTGGCAGCAGGGCCGGCGTGAGGGCGTCATGCTGAAAGCGGGCTGGCTGTTCCCCGGCCAGGACCCGGCCAGGCCGATCACCACGCGCCAGCTGGGCCGCGTCGTCGAGGCGGCGGCCCATACGGCGGGCCTGAGCAAGCGCGTCAGCCCGCACACGTTGCGGCACAGCTTCGCCACCCACCTGCTCGAGGACGGCGTCGACATCCGCGTCATCCAGGTCCTGCTCGGCCACGCCAAGCTCGACAACACCGCCCTCTACACGCGCGTCGCGACCCGGGTGGTGCGCACCGTGACCAGCCCGCTCGACAAGATCATGGGCCAGATCGGGGAGGGAGCCAGCCTCGGCGGTTGATCGCCGTGCGACCAGCACTCGAGATCGCCGACATCTTCCGTCGTCACGGACCCGCCTGGCGGGCGGCCCATGCCGGCCACGTCAGCCTCGCCCAGCTCAAGGTCATGTCGGCCATCGAGGCCTGCCGCACCGCCGCCCTCGGCGGACACATCGAGGGCTGCGAGGACTGCGGCCACCGCCGCATCGCCTACAACAGCTGTCGCAACCGCCACTGCCCCAAGTGCCAAGGGGCGGCCGCGCACGACTGGCTGGCAGCGCGCCAGGCCGACCTGCTGCCGGTCGGCTATTTCCATGTCGTCTTCACGCTGCCGGTCGAGGTCGCCGACATCGCGCTCCAGAACAAGGCGGTGGTCTACGACCTGCTGTTCAAGGCAGCGTCGGAGACGATGATGACCATCGCCGCCGACCGGCGCCATCTCGGTGCGCGCATCGGCATCACCGCCGTGCTCCACACCTGGGGCTCGGCGCTGACGCACCACCCGCACCTCCACATGATCGTGCCCGGCGGCGGCATCTCGCTCGACGGGGAGCGCTGGGTGTCGTCCCGGCCGGCGTTCCTGCTGCCGGTTCGGGTCCTTTCCAAGCTGTTCCGCCGGCTGTTCCTGACCCGGCTGGCCGAGCTGCACACCGAAGGGCGGCTTCAGTTCTTCGGCGCCCAGGCCGGCCTTGCCGAACGGTCCGCGTTCCTGCGCCGCATCGCCCTGGTGCGCCAGAAGCCCTGGGTGGTCTATGCCAAGCCGCCGTTCGCCGGGCCCGAGGCGGTGCTCGCCTACCTGTCGCGCTACACGCACCGGGTCGCCATTTCCAATCGTCGCCTGATCGCGCTCGACGAAAGGGGCGTCACCTTCCGCTTCAAGGACTACCGGCGCGACGGCGCCGAGCGCTATCGCACCATGACGCTCGCCACGGGCGAGTTCATCCGGCGCTTTCTGCTGCACGTCCTGCCTACGGGGTTCCACCGGATCCGCCACTACGGCCTGCTCGCCAGCGCCGGACGCAGGGACAATCTCGCGCGCGCCCGCGAACTGCTCGCCGCACCGCCACCGGCCGAACCGCCCGCGCCTGTCGAGGCGCCGGATCTGCGGCCGCCATGCCCCTGCTGCGGAGGGCGCATGGTCGTCATCGAGACCTTCGAGCGCTGCAGCCAGCCGCGGGCGCCGCCGGGACCAGCGCGATCAGCCGGGAGAATGACGCCGTGACCCGGCACGGAACGCCCTACCCTCAAATCGCAGCCCTGTTGCGGTCATTGATGCCCCCTGCGCCGCGTGCACCGGTCCGCGCCGGCAACGGGCAGTTCGCCCGCCGAGTTCTCGCCATTCAAGCCATCAGCCGCGCCGGATTGCGCCCACACACCCGATCCAGATGCTCGCTTCAGCCTTCGATCCAGCCGTCTCCAGCATCGCCCAAAGCCTAAATCCCCATACCAATCACCAGCGGCCCGCGGGTTCGTTCTTCGGAGACTTTCCGACGCCTATCGGCGTCCGAAACTCTTCACGATACTCTTCACGATACGATGCCTATCGGCGTCCGAAACTCTTCACGATTCTTCACGATCCGGACGTTCCGCTTTGGAGAAGGCGGCTAAGGTAAGCGGACACCTACTCAGCAGCGGCGTCCGCGGCTGGCAATTCTTCCAGGTCCTTTGCACAGGCCCCTTGTACGGTGATTGATGGTATCATGAGTCACCGATGCATGATTTGCATCCTTCTCGCGATGGCCGGCGGCGTGTTCGCCCTCGGCATGCTCGCTTCGTCAGCACACGCCGCCGAGGGGCCAAGATTTGAACCAGGCTCATGCGGCAGCTTGCCCGATATTGCCGATGTGCTGCCGCGCTTGCGATGCGGCATCGTCCGCGTGCCACGCAACCACGCCGATCCGGGCGGCCCGACCTTCGGCCTTGCGGTCGTCGTCATCGCGAGTGCACAGCAGCCCGCTCATCCCGACCCCGTGGTCTACATCAGCGGCGGACCCGGCGGGCCGCTGACCATCTACGCCGGATTCCAGGCACGCCATCCCTACGCCGCCGACCACGACCTCGTCCTGGTCGACCAGCGTGGCATGGGCCGCTCGGAACCCCGTCTCTGCCCCGACGTCTAGGGCGACCTCGTCACCGCCATGCTCGCCGTCGTGGCCGGACCGACGCCAGCTACCCTAGCTACTGACCGCTCGGCCCACGCGGCCTGTCACGACGAACTACTGGCGCGGGGCATCGACCCGAACGCCTTCGGAACGGCAGCCACGGTCGAGGATTTCGAGTGGGTGCGGCGCGCGCTCGGGGTGACACGTTGGAACGTGGTCGGCGAAAGCTACGGCACCACGGTGGCAATGACGCTGCTCGCGCGCCATCCGCAAAGTATCCGGTCGGCGGTCCTTGACAGTCTCAACCCGCCCGACGCCTTCTTCGGCATGCCCTGGTCCGCACGGGTTGCCGAGGCCCGCGGCGCCCTTCTCGCGAGGTGCGAGGCCGAACCGGCCTGCGCCACAGCCACCCCCGGCCTGACCAGCCTCTACCGCGAGGCCATGGCCCGGCTGGAACAGGAAGCCTTCCTGGTTCCCGTGCCGCCGGTCTTGCATGTTCCCGCCGATCACGTGCGCCTTACGCCGTCGCTGTTCGAGGAGGTGGTCGGCCGGCTGGTCTACTATCCCCCGACCTACGCTGGCCTGCCTCATCTCATCGCCGCAACTCATGACGGCGACCTGAAGCCAGTCGGCTCGGCCCTCGTCACCTTGCTTACGGGTGCGCAGCGGAACGGCAACGAGGGCGCGTTTGTCGCTGTCGAGTGTCGCGATCGCCCGCGCTGGCGCGAGCCGGCGGCACCGGATGTAAGCCCGCTCGATCTGGGCCTGCTACCGCCGGGTGTCTGCGCCGCTTGGTCTGCACCCGGGCCCGAGCCCGAAGTGCCGCGCGACACGGCGGTGCCGACCCTCATACTGGCCGGACAGTTCGATCCCAACATCAGGCCCGAGCAGAGCCGGCAGGTTGCCGACCGGATGGGCCGCAATACGCGCTGGATCTGTTTGCCGGCATCGGGCACAGCATCAGGCACTTCAGTTCGTGTGCGCAGGAACTGGTGGCGGCGTTCATCAAGCAGCCGGATTTGAAACAAGACACGGCTTGCGCCGGAGAGGGTGAGACTTTCGTTTCCGCGCGACCGTGACGCCGCTACTATCTACGAGGATCGTGCGATAAAGTTTGCTGCCCGCCACCGGCAAGCATTCAGCTCCCAGAGTGGCCGGGAGCGGACCGGCTGCTTCGGGCAAGCATCATGCCAAAGCGGGGGCACTTGGTTCGGATAGTGCTGCGGTAGCCTCCGACGCATTGCAGACCCCACCATAGCCTGCACGCGGTGGCCATCCGCGCTCCGCTGTCCTGTTTCTCCATTTCGAGGCAGTCAGGAACTTCGTTGTCGGCCGCAACGTCTGGTGATGTTCGAGGGAGAAGTAGCATGTTCGATGATCGCCAGGGAGGGATGACCGAGGCCGAGCGGACGGACGTGGATGATCTCTCCGCCCCCCGGGCCCGCATCATCTACGAGGTGATTCGTCGGCAGGGCGACGAAGAAGGCTCTTGTCGGGTTCCGGGGTGTTGACATGCGTGGGAGTGGCTGGTGGTTCCGACGAGCTTCTGATGTGATGAAAACGGCGGGATGATCGACCGCGCGTTTTCATTCGAGGAGCTCTGGCGTTCATGGCTGCACCTGACCTGGTCAACCTTTCCGGCCTGATGGACGATGCCAAGTGCTTCGCCTTTGTGCGCCAGCACCGCTGGCCGGAGGGCGTGCATTGCCCCGGGTGCGGCAGCCCTGCGGTGGTCCGGGACGGGTGCGACAGCACGCAGCTGGCTCGGCAGCGGTATCGGTGCAAAGCCTGCGCGTCCCGCTTCGACGACCTCACCGGCACGGTGCTGGCCGGGCACCACCAGCCGCTGCGCGTGTGGGTTCTGTGCCTCTACTTCATGCGGCTGAACCTTTCCAACCGGCAGATCGCAGGCGAACTGGGCGTTTGCGGGTCTGACGTGCAGGCCATGACGGAGCAGCTGCGCCGCGGCTTGGTCGCCAAAATGCCAGCGGTGGAACTGAAGGGCGAAGTGGAGATCGACGAGGTCTACGTCGTGGCCGGACACAAAGGGCAGCCGGAAGAGGTGGCCAAAAGGGGCGGCTCGGACGGTGCCGCAGGCTGGCAGGTGCGCCGGGCCGCGGCACGTTGGAGAAGGACAAGCCGCCGGTCCTTGGCCTGATCCAGCGCGGCGGGCAGGTCGTGCTGCGCATGCTGGCCAACGTGCAGCAGGCCACGATCAAGCCGATCATCACGGCCGCTGTCGCCCCGGGCACCCTCGTCCACACGGACGAGTATGGCATCTACGCCCGCCTGCCAGCCTGGGGCTACGGGCATAAAACGGTCTGCCACGCCCGCGGCGAGTATGCCCGCGACGAGGACGGCGACGGCTTTTGCGAGGTCCACGTCAACACGATAAAGGGGTTTTGGTCGCTATTGCGTTCCTGGTTGCGCCCGCACCGGGGCATCTCGCAGGACAAGCTGCCGCTTTATCTCGGTTTCTTCCAGTTCGTGCACAACGCGCGCCGACGCGGCAAAGCCCTGCTGGGTGCTCTTGTTACCGCACTCGTCCGATAGTCCAAACCAACACCCCGGAACCCGACAAGAGCCGATTTATTTTGAAGGTCGGGCACTCGCCGAGTGGCATTAGGCTTGCAGTTTGCTGAGCTGCTTCGCAACCGATCTGCAAGAATGAGGGACAGTATGGAATTCGTAGACCTAAGCCGCGAGCTGTTTCACCGCACGCACCGCCATCCAAGCCACCCACCGGTCATTATCACCACCTGGAGCGACCACTCTGAGAAAGTGACCGCTGGAAATACCGTGTTCAGCTCGAAGGCGCTGTCGATCTCCTTTAGTGATCACGCCGGAACCCACGTGGACGCGCCGGTGCATTTCGACCCGGACCCGGACGCTGCTTCGATCGATGAGGTGCCACTGGAGAACTTCTACACTTCGGCAATATGCCTCGATCTGTCGCATGTGCCGTTGAAACACGCGGTCACAGTACCGGAAATGCAGGCGGCGCTCGAGAAGTCCGGGCAGGACATTCGGCCGAAGGACACGGTTCTGATCTGGATGGCGACCAATGAGCGCCTACTGGGCAAGCCGGAATACGAACATGATTTTGCCGGCCTTGCGCTTGAGTCGGTTCATTGGCTAGCCGACAAGGAAATCGGCATGTTTGGCGTGGAAGCTGTCAGCCCGTCGCCGGAGGGCGAACTGAACTTCCAGGCGCATATAGCCTGCGGTGAGCGTGGCATTACCCACATCGAGTGTCTCGCCAATCTCGACAAGCTGATTGGCCGCGGCCGCTTCCGCTTCGTCGGCTTCCCATTGAAAATCCGCGGTGGTACGGCGAGCCCGATCCGCGCGGTCGCGATATTCGAGTAGGAGTGCACGAAGTGACAAGGACGGCTCGCGTCACCCATGCTGAGCCGGCTTCATAGTGATCTCCACTGATCTCTGGCGCTACGACGCCGTTGCACTGTCAGGTCTGCTCGACGCCGGCACTGTGACTCCAGTCGAGCTGCTCGACTTGTTCTTCGCCCGATGCGAACGGCTGAACCCCGTGCTGAACGCATTCGTCCACGTCGATCGTGCGGGTGCGATGCAGGCGGCGGCAGCAGCGGCATCCCGCCAACGCCGTGGTGAGCGGCTAGGCCCGCTCGACGGCCTCCCGGTGGCGGTCAAGGACAACCTGTTCGTTGCGGGCATGCCGGCGAGTTGGGGCAGCCTGCTGTTTAGCGGCCATTATCCGGAGGATGATGACCTTTGCGTTGTGCGGTTGCGCACCGCTGGTGCAGTCCTGATTGGGAAGACCGCCACTCCAGAATTTGCCCTCTCCGGCCGCACCGAGAGCCGAATTGCCGGGATGACGCGCAATCCCTGGGATCCCGGGTTAACGCCCGGTGGCTCCAGCGGTGGCGCGGTCGCGGCCGTGGCGGCCGGCATGGTCCCGCTTGCGCTCGGCACAGATGCCGGCGGATCGACACGTATTCCAGCAAGCTACACGGGACTGGTGGGACTGCGCCCGTCAAATGGACGCATTCCACGGCGTCACGGCTTTCCACCCATGGCGAACGATTTCCAGGCAATCGGCACGTTGACGCGAACGGTGCGCGATCAAGCGCTGCTCTATGACGCGCTCGCTGGGCCCGATACGCGCGATCCCACCTCGTCGCGCCTGCCGTCGACATCCGCCGCGCGTACCGGCCGCAGGCTGCGTATCGGCTGGTTCACCGCGGTTGGGCACGAGCATGCCGACGACGCTGTCGCTGGCTCCGTCGGCGCGGCGCTGCAGATGCTCGCCGAGCGGAACTGCGAAATTGAACCCTGCGCACCGCCGTTCGATCTCACGGCACTTCGGGATATCTGGAGCACGCTCACCGCCGTCGGCGCGGCCCGGGTCGCCACACGGTTCCCTGATCGCTGGCGAGATGAGATGACGACGAGCATCGCCGCAGCGGTCGAGAGCGGCCTCGCGATCCCTGCGACGGCCTATGTTGATGCGCTTGACCGCCTGGCGCTGTTTCGCGCCGAGGTCTCAACCAATTGGAGCGATTTCGACGCGTTGGCGATGCCGACCGCGCCCGCGCCGGCTTGGCCTGCGGATGAGGAGCACCCAGCAGAAATCGGTGGCCGCCCGGGCAACACAGCGACGCAGGGCATGTTTTGTGGCTGGGTCAATGCGGTCGGCAATACCGGCATCAGCATACCCGTCACACCGCATCCAGACGGCCGGCCAATCGGACTGCAATTCGTGGCCCCGTTTGGTCATGAGCCCGTGCTGTTCGACTTGGCCCGGCGCCTCGAACAGGCCCTGCCGTGGGCCAGTCGCTGGCCGCTGCTCGCCGAACGGCCCTGACAGCCCTATCACATTCGACGGAGGGTGTCCCGCAATGCTGCTTCAAAATCCCATCATCGACGTCAAGCCGTTCCGTCTTGGAAGGACAATAGAGCGTCACGAAGTCCTGGCCCAGGTCGGCCGCGCGGTTGCACGAGGCATGGTCGGCGGCGAGGTCACGCTTCCAGCTTTTCATATCATGCACCATCCACTTCCATAGAACCGTCTGAACAGCAACTTTTGGCGACAAAGCAACTCAGAGTTGGACCTTCGGTCGAGCAGGCAGCGGACAGCCGGCACCAGTCACTGGTGCTCCTACACAACCCTAACCATGACGCGCTCGTCGCCTGTGTGCCGAGCTGTGTGGCGCCGGGTGAGGAGCCATCATCGCCTCGCCCAGCCATCTGCGCGCGGCTCATCCGAACCCAGGTCAAGACGGTGAAATCGCGCTGCGGGGAAGCTTTCTCAGGCGTTCTGGCGCCGACCGAGATAGGCGTCCAGCACCCTGGGATCGCCGGCCAGCCGGTCCGAAGGGCCATCGAACAGCATACGGCCGTTCTCCATGACGTAGGTGCGGTGCGTCACAGCCAGCGCGTAGCTCGCCATCTGTTCCACGAGGAGAATCGATAAGCCCTCGCGGTTCAGCGTGCTTAGCACCGGGAACAGCGTTTCCAATACCCGCGGCGCGAGGCCGAGCGAGAGTTCGTCAATCACGAGCAGTCGCGGCCGCGACAAGAGCGCGCGCGCAATCGCCAGCATTTGCTGTTCGCCGCCGGAGAGCGTCCCCGCTTCTTGGCTCAGCCGCTCCCGTAGCCGGGGGAACATCCCGAGCACCCGCTCGGTATCCTCCTCGACGCCCGCTGCATCGCGGGAAAGGCGGGTATAGGCACCAAGCATCAGGTTCTCGCGCACTGTCTGGTCGGCGAATACCATTCTTCCTTCAGGCACCATCGCTAGCCCGCGTGCCACCATCCGATGACTGCGGACGCCGGTCGCATCGGCACCTGCGAAGGTGACGCGTCCAGCCGCTGGACGCAGCACACCTGATACCGCCCGCATTAACGAGGTCTTGCCGGCCCCATTCGATCCGATCACGCCAATGAACTCGCCGGGCCCGACTGTAAGGTCGACGCCACGCACCGCCTCGATGCGACCATATGAAACACGCACATCCTCGACCGCGAGCAACGGCACGGTACCGCTCACGGGGCCGTTTCCGCAGCCACTTTGGTGCGAACGGCAAGCGAACCCCGGCCGAAATAGGCCTCCAAGACTCGCGGGTCAGCCTGCACCTCACCCGGCGTCCCGGCGGCTATGACCTCACCATGGTCGAGCACCGTGACACGGTCGGACACTGCCATGATCATCTCGACGTGGTGTTCCACCAGGATGATCGTCATGCCCTGCTCGGCGAGGAGGCGAACGAGCCCGATCAGATCCTCGATTTCCCCATGGGTCAGCCCGGCCGCCGGCTCGTCGAGGAGCAGCAACCGCGGACGCAGTGCGAGAGCACGGGCAATTTCCAGCCGGCGTTGATGGCCAAAAGGTAGATTGCGGGCCTCCTCCGCCGCGAACTCACCCAGACCGACGAAGTCGAGTAGCAGCCGCGCCTGCTCTTGCATTGCCCGCTCCTCCCGGCCAAACCGCGGCAGCCTCAGCACCGTCGCAAGAAGGCCGGCACAGTAGCAGACGTGGCAGCCGACCAGCACGTTCTCGAGCACTGTCATGCGGCCGAACAGCTCGGTGTTCTGGAAGGACCGGGTGACCCCAAGGCGGGCGAGCTGGTGCGGCGCTCGGTCACCCAACGCCTCGCCAAACAGCGTTACCGAACCCGAGCTCGCGCGATAGAAGCCGGATATTATATTGAGCAGGCTCGACTTGCCGGCGCCGTTAGGACCAATCAGGGCGTGCACCGTGCCGGAGCCGACTTCCATTGTCACGTTGTTGACCGCCGCTAGGCCCCCGAATCGTAGGCTAAGCCCGTTCGTGATCAGCGTCGCCTGTCCTGGCGCCTCAGCGTTCCGTGCGGTGAAATCGAGCCCTGCGACGAAATGCGGCCAGGCTCCGGTGCGACGCTCGC